>Ga0208373_1003460_pt1 | contig 15488 bp, 12 predicted proteins | sample RifOxyC2_FD_184036 | JGI IMG/M metagenome (GOLD analysis project Ga0208373, IMG submission 184036) | Soil microbial communities from Rifle, Colorado - Rifle Oxygen_injection C2 (SPAdes) | ecosystem: Environmental > Terrestrial > Deep subsurface > Rock core/Sediment | place: Rifle, Colorado...
GAGTGGCGGGACAGGCTGAAGGTGGAGGTGTCCGAGCAATATGCCCGCAGGCCCCTGGACGAGCTGGCCGTGACCACGGGCGAGGCCTGTGATTCCTTCTGCCGCATGATTGCCGGGAACGACTATGCCCCCATTAACGAATTTATCAATGAAATCACCCGGATCAGGCTGAAAGAAGGGTTTGCCCTGCAGGATGTCCAGAAGGCTTTTGAGCTTTACCGTCAGATCATCATCCCCATTCTGGTAAGAGAATCGCCAAGAAAATTCCTTTGCAGGAATATCGAGGCCCTCAATACCTGCCTGGCCTATACCATTCACCGGTTCAGCTATCATTTTCAGAAAATGCATGAACAATATCTGAAAGAATATGCAGGCCGGCTTGAAAAGGATGTGTTCGAGAGAACGACGGAACTCAAGGAATCCGAACTCAAATACAAAACCCTGGTGGAAGACATCAGCGACGGGTATCTAGTCCTGTATCACGATAAGATCGCCTTTATCAACCCGGCCTTCTGCAGGATGCACGGGTATCTGGAAAAAGTTCCCACAAATTCTTTTTTGTTTTTTGTGGCTGAGGAAGACAGGGAAAAAGTTCGGAACATCATCACCCAGGCCATTAAAAAGGAAACCGAGCCCGAAGCCTTTGAATATCTCCGGGTGACCCGGACCGGAGAGCGTTTGCCCACGGAAATTAATTTCCGGCCCTCCCGGTTTGAAGGCCGGGAGAATAATCTCTGTATTGTCAGAGATATCACCAAACGGGTGGAAATGGAAAAAAAGAGCCGGGAAATAGAGCGCATGGCCTATATCGGGAAATTGACCGCCTCCCTTTCCCATGAGATCCGAAACCCCCTGTCTTCGGTTAAAATGAACCTCCAGATCCTGGGCAAGAACCATCGTTTTCAGGGTAACGACAAAAAACGCCTGGATATTTCGGAAAGGGAAATCAAGCGCCTGGAAGGAATTCTCCAGGAACTCCTGGATTTTGCAAAACCGGTCTCTTTGCAGCTTTCCGGAATTGATCTCAACGAGATCATCTATTCCTGCGCCGATCTTCTGGAAGTTAAATTCAATAAGCGGCAGATTCAGTGCGATATCGATGTGGATAAGGCCTTGCCCTGTTTTCCGGCAGACAAGGGAAAGATCGAACAGGTGGTCATCAATCTCTTGCTGAACGCCCTGGATTCCATTGAGGATGAAGGCCGGATAAGGGTCTCAACAAAAAAAAGAAGTCAAAAAGGGGAAAGATATGCCGTGATCCGGGTTGAGGATGACGGCAAAGGCATTTCAAAGGAATTGTTGCCCCAGATTTTTGAACCCTTTTATACCACCAAAACAACGGGCACAGGTCTCGGGCTTTCCAATGTGAAGCAGATCGCCACGGCCCACGGGGGAAGCGTAAGGGTGGCGGATTCAAAAAATAAAGGGGCGGCCTTTGAAGTGTTTCTGCCCCTGGGAGAATCCAATGGGTGATATTCTGGTGGTGGATGACGAACAGGCCATCCGCGAGTCCATAGCCATGTTCCTGTCGGAAAAAGGGCACAGGGTTCACACGGCCGACACGGTCGCGGCCTCCCTCACGGCTTTTGAATCATTAAGGCCTTGTGTGGTGATCCTGGATATCCGGCTTCCCGACGGCAACGGCCTGGACGCCCTGGCCAGGATGCGGTCGATTTACCCTCTCAGCAAAATCATCATGATTACGGCTTTCCAGGATATGGAAACCACCATTGAGGCCATGAAAAGAGGGGCCTATGATTATATTCATAAACCCCTGGATGCGGATGAACTTGAAAAAACCACGGCAGACGCGGTTGAGAGCTTTCATGAAGATTTCAGAGCCATGGAAAAGGACCATGGTCGGCCTTCCTATGCAGACAGCGGGATTGTGGGGAAAAGCCGGGCCATGAAAGACATCTATAAAATGATCGGCATGGTCTGTCAGAACCGGGCCGCCGTATTGATTACCGGTGAGACCGGAACCGGAAAGGAGCTGGCGGCAAGGCGGATCCACCTGAGCAGTCCCTTCTGTAAAAAGCCCTTTGTCACCTTTGATTGTTCAGCCGTGGTGGACACCCTTCTTGAAAGCGAATTGTTCGGCCATACCAAGGGGGCCTTTACCGGAGCCGTCAGTTCACGGCCGGGCAAGATTGAACTGGCCGGGGACGGGACCCTTTTTCTGGATGAGATCGGGGAATTGCCCCTGAACCTCCAGGGAAAGCTTCTCGGATTCCTGGAGCGGAAACAGTATATGCGGGTGGGTGGAGAAACCCTTCAGCAGTCCCGGTGCCGGGTCATTGCCGCCACCAACCGGGACCTGGCCAAAATGGTCAGGGAAAAAACCTTTAGATCGGATCTGTATTACCGTCTCAAGGTGGTTAGCATCCTGATGCCGCCCCTGCGGCAGCGCCTCTCCGACATTGACGATCTCACGGCCCATTTCATCCGGAAAGCGGCCCATGATCTCGGGGTTAAACAGATGACCCTCCAGGAGGGTGCCCTGGAAAGGCTCAAAAGCCACCCCTGGACCGGAAATGTCAGGGAACTGGAAAATATTATCGTGGCCGCCGCTGTCCGGTCCCGGGGGAGCATGATTCATCTGGATACCCTGGAATCCATTTTGTCCCTTTACCCGGTTGATACCGAAGGCCTTGTCCATGACAGATCCCTTTCCGGGGTTGAAAGCCGGCATATCTTCAATATCCTCGAATCGGTGAAATGGAACCGGACAAGGGCAGTGGAAATTTTAAAAATTTCCCTGCCCACCCTGAGAAAAAAAATTCTGAAATATCATCTTTCACCGCCTGAAAAATGAAAGGATCTTTTCATGCCTGAAAGATTCTTTCAGGCGGTTTGTTCTCTTTTGGATTTCTTTTAAATCGCAACATCATCGTTCGCCTAAGTCCTCCCTGTTATTTGACCTTGTTTGACGCCCGGCACGGGAATTGCTCTATAAGAAGCCCAAGAAACGGAAGCCCAGGGAAGCTTCATGGGCAAATGAGTCGGTCAATTTGGTTTTTTAACACAAAAGGAGAAAATGAATGGCGTCGAATGCAAGTAAAGGGAAAAATGCGGTCTTTTTATTCGTGTTTCTGGTTCTCACTGTGTTGTGCTGGTGCCCTATCGGGTATGGAAGCTATGGGGAAGTCGGGTTGATCATGAGCATGCCCTCCTGGGCCTTTATCCTGTTGCTGATAGGGGCTGTTCTTTTCGTGATTGAATGGGGGTTTCTGTTTTTTTCAGACCTGGCGCTTTATGATGAAGACCTTCAGCCCATTATGGATGAACTTTTAAAAACAATTGAGCAGGAAACTATCAAGGAGGTGAATTAATATGCTGGCTGCCGTCATTATTACCGGGATCTGCCTGGTATCGGTTTTTATCAGTTATCTGGCCTTTAGCAAGGGATTTACAAAAAATGCGGATGATTATTTTACGGCCGGTTCCAGCCTCGGCTATTTTATTTTGATCTTCAGCCTCCTGGCATCTTTCCTGAGCGCTTTTTCCATGTTCGGCATGGCCGGGTTCGGATACCGCCTGGGCTTTGGCAGTCTCTATGTGCTGACCGCCAATCTGGTGCCCCTGGGGTTTTTATGGTATTATATGCACAAAAAGACCTTTCTCCTGGGACGGGCCAGAAAATGGATGTCCATGGGCGCGCCCTTTGGCGAGCGGTACGGTACTCCCATGAAAATTATCCTGGTCCTGGTGGTACTGGTCTCTTCCATTCCCTATGTGGTGGCCCAGATCCAGGGCATCGGGGTCATGTTGGAAACCATGACCGAAGGCCTGATTTCCTATCGTGTGGGTCTGTTTTTTGTTCCCCTATTCATTGCCCTATACCTGATGATGGGCGGTATGAAAGGGGCGGCCTGGATCAATGCAGCCCAGGGCGTGTTTTTTTCCATCATGGTTTTTATTCTCTTCTTTTTTGTCATGATGAAAAACGGCGGCTTTGCCGCCACCATGGACCAGGTCCTGGCGAAACATCCTACCCTGTTCCAGATCGGCTGGTCAGGAGGTAAGGTCTGGAGTTATCCCATGATTTTCGGCATGGCCTCGGCCATGTGCCTGGGCTGCGTCTGCTTTCCCCAGCCCTATATGCACGCCTATGCCAGCCGCTCCGTACGAGGGCTCAAAGCCATGTTCCTTTCCTTTGGCGGAATCTGCCTGGTGGTCATCACCCTGCCCACCATCATCGGCATTGCCGGTACCCTCATTGTTCCAGGACTGAAAGGGGTGGAGGCGGATAAAATATTCGGGCTGGTGGCTTCGGCCACCATGCCGGACTGGCTGGCGGCCCTGGCCGTATCCGGAGGGTTTGCCGCCGCCATGTCCACGGTCAACGGCCTTGTTTTCGGAAACGCCACCAATATTTCCGTGGATATCATCAAAACCCTGAGACCTCAAACCAAGCCCCTGGAGCTGATTTTCCTGGCCAGACTCTGGGTGGCCCTGATCATGGCGGCCTGCGTGGTCATTGCCTGGAATCCCAAGACCCCTGTGGCGGAGCTTTCCGTCATTGCCTTTGGAACCGTTGCCGTGACCTTTTTCGCTCTCTGGGGAGCCTATTACTGGAAACGGGCCACGGCAACCGGGGCAATTTTATCCACCCTCGTGGGGGTTTCCATGAATATCGCCTTTTTTGTCGCGGGCGGCAAAAATATGGTCCTTTTTCCCCAGGCGTCCCTGTTTCAATTGAACGGATTCCTGGCTTCGTTTATCATTGCCGGTATGGTGTTTTTTGTGGGTTCGTTCCTGACCTCACCCGGTAAAACAGAAGAAAAGAGTCTCGGGTTGTTTTTTCACCCGGTTCTCAGCAAATAAACCATCAGGAGGAGATCAATCATGAAACTGGATATTATGGAATTAGAATATTTTAACGCGGCTGATTATTTTGTGGATCGCCATATCCGCGAGGGACGGGAAAACAAGATTGCCGTTCTGTGCGAGGACCGGAACATGACCTATGGGCAACTGGCCAAAGAGGTCAACCGCTTCGGCAATGCCCTGTTATCCTTCGGGATGCGGATGGGGGACCGGGTGGCCATGCTCATGCCGGACATGGAATATTATCCCGTGGTGTTCTTCGGCTCCATCAAGGCCGGCGCCGTTCCCATCTGTCTCAACACCCTGATGCGGCCCAAGGATTACCTGTATTTTCTCAACGACAGCCGGGCCAGGGTCCTGGTGGTGGATGACAGCCTCTATGCCAATATTGAAGAGATCAAAGATGAATTAAAATTTTTGGAGCAGATCGTCCTGATCAACGGAACCCGCCAGGAAACCAGGATCTATGTGGATTTTACCGCTTCGGCTTCCGACATCCTTGAACCGGCTCCCACCAGCCCTGATGACGCCTGCTTCTGGCTCTACAGCTCCGGCTCCACCGGAAAACCCAAGGGCACGGTTCACTTACAGCACGATATGCTGTTCAGCTTGGAAACTTATGGAAAACAGGTGCTGAAAGTCCGGGAGAACGATGTCTGTTTTTCCGCGGCCAAACTCTTTTTCGCCTACGGCCTGGGCAACGGAATTTATTTTCCCTTCGGAGTCGGCGCCACCACTGTGCTGATGCCGGAACGCCCGACCCCGGAATCCGTCTACAGGACCATTGCCCTGCACCGGCCCACCCTGTATTTCGGCGTGCCCACCCTTTACGGCGCCATGCTGGCGGCCGATGAAGGGCGGATGGACGGGGTCCGGCTCTGCGTATCGGCAGGAGAAGCACTGCCCGCCGATATTTTCCTTCGGTGGAAAAAACGGTTTAACCTGGATATCCTGGACGGCATCGGGTCCACGGAAATTGTCCATATCTATATTTCCAACCGTCAGGAGGATATCCGGCCCGGCAGCACAGGCAAACTGGTGCCGGGCTATGAGGCGAAAATCGTGGATGACAAATTGAATGAGGTTCCCAGGGGCGAGATCGGTACCGTCTGGATCAAGGGAGACAGCATTGCGGCCTGCTACTGGAACAAACATGCCAAAACCAAACAGTCCATGATCGGCGAATGGTTTAATACGGATGATAAATTCTTTATGGATGAGGAAGGGTTTTTCTATTATGTGGGACGGTCCAACGACATGCTCAAGGTGGGCGGGATCTGGGTGTCTCCCATTGAAGTGGAGGCCTGCCTCATCGGACACCCGGCCGTGCTGGAATGCGCCGTCGTGCCGGGCCGGGACGAGGAAGACCTGGTCAAGCCCTGCGCCTATGTCGTCCTGAACAGGGGATATTCACCATCGGACCCGCTCGAAAAAGAAATCAAGGACTATGTCAAAAAGGAACTGGCCCATTATAAATTCCCGAGATGGGTTTATTTTGTGGATGAACTGCCCAAAACCGCCACCGGCAAGGTCAAGCGGTTTGAATTAAAACAGTTGGAAGACCAGAAGGCCTTGTCTGCCTGAGATTAATCCTTGCCCGGAACAATCCGTTTTTCATGGGTATAGATGTTAAAGCGGTTGTCCCGGGCAAATCCGATGAGGGTTAGACCGGCCCTTTCTGCCATCCGGACGGCGGAAAGGGTGGGGGCCGCATTGGAAATCACTATGGGAATGCCGGTCTTGATGATTTTCCCGATGATTTCAAGGGACATCCGGCAGCTCAAGGTGGCGACCTTGTCCCGGGTGTCCCTTGCTTTTAAGAGGATATCTCCTGCCAGTTTGTCCAGGGCATTGTGCCGTCCGATGTCTTCATAATAGGCAAGGATATGGAAGGGATCACACAGCCCTGCGCTGTGGACGGCACCGGTTTTGTGAAACAGTTCCGAATGCTCCCAATGCAGTTGGATCAATGCGGATACCTGGTCATAGGTGATGGAGAAATCCCGGCTCCGGTCCGGTATGGATATCCGGCCCGGATTCTGCAGCAATGCCCCGCCGGAAGACCCCCGGATGGAACCCATGGTTTTGAATTCATCCAGCCGTTTCAAGGCTGAATCCCTTAGTGTGACCCGGCACTGTTTTGTCTCTTCAACAAAAACCAGATCCAGGATGTCGGCTTTTTCCCGGACAACGCCCTGGGTAAATAAAAATCCTGCGGCCAGGGCCTGGGTATGGGTCATGGAAAACACCATCTGAAACGTTTTTTCTCCGTTGATATGAATTTCCAGAATATCTTCGTCAATGATACTGTCCCGGGTCAGGGTTTTTATATTATTTTTGATCCGTGCAATATCAACCTGCTGGATGATGGTGTCCATCCGGGTCTCCCTATCTTCTTTCCGACTCTGTTTAAGGTCTATGATTTTTCCTCATGTGGGTATTTGCTGCGAAACCATTCGCGCCAACCGCCTTTTAATGCATATACGTTTTCATATCCTTTATCCAGGAATTTTTGTGCCTCACGGACACTGGTGGCTTCATTGGGTCAGGCGCAATAGAAGACCAGAGTCTTGTCCTTTGAAAATTTCTGCATCACTGCTTCCATGTTTTCGTCCGTCATCCGGACGGCGTCTTTAATTTTGAATTCACTGGAACTCCAATCTTTACCGGCTCTGACATCCAATATGACAAGATCCGGATTTCCCAGCATGGCTTTGAGTTCGTCTTTGTCAATGAGTTTGACCTCATCGCTGAAAACGACGCCGGAAAGGGTCAATACAACAAAAATCAAAAATACGGATAATTTTTTCATCATTCATTCCTCCCTGTTGATATGCTTATTTGTGAACCTTTCACAGGCTTTGGCCCATGCAAAGGAAAACGCTAAAAAACCCAAAATGATGCAGGACTGAAACCATAGAATATACCCCGTCCGGCTGTCGGCCATTATCAATGAACCTGCCAGAAAGAAGACCATCCCGGCCACAGCGCCGGCATAAAGTTTTCCATACGGGTTAACGCTTTGGCCCTGAAATCCTGCGGCAAAACTGCGGAACCCCACATACATCATCCAGAGCAAGAGGGAAGCCCGCACCATGGTATCGATCCTCTCATCCCCGGCCACCCCGGTCATCATCATGGTTTCAATAAGAGCAAAGGAAACGATGGCTCCCGGCCGGCCCTTTCCGGCGATTTCGGGGAAGAACCGATTTTCGGCAAGGTCCTCAAGGGTTTTTCGAAGGGCCAGAAGGAATCCGTTCACCCCGCTCAAGGCGCCGCTTATGACCACGGCACCCATGATATATCCTCCTGTATCTCCGCCAACGGCCCGGGCAATCAGCATATGGGGGAGGGAAGACTCTGCCAGCCGAACCAAAGGCACATGCTCAACCGCCAACAGCGCCCATCCGGCCAGCAACACAAAGGCCAGGCCCGGAACAAGATAAAGAACCGTCATTTTCTGTTTTCCGGGTCGATAAAAATCAAACCCGAGAAAAAGCAGAAAGATCATGCCGAAAAGAGAATAGGAAAGGGACGGGGGCGGAGCCGTCTTGGCGCCGGCTTCCCCGCTCCCGTCCAAGCCCATGGCCATCAGGATAAAAAGCCCGAGGACGGCAATGCCGACAAAAACGACCTGGCCCCATAGAGCCGCTTTTTCCTGAAAAAGATGAAGACCACAGATCATCAGCAACAAAAGGGATGCAAAGAGGAAATTGGGAAACCAATGGACAAAGATTTCATTAAAGGCAAACCCTGCCGATACCAGCATGGCCGTGGAAGCAAGGAGAAAGACGGGAATTCTGCCGGTCAGGGCCATGGCTGCGGCAATTGTCCTGCCATAGGATGTTGAGAGAACGGCAAATTCGGTTTTAGGCTCACCAGGTCCGGGATTATGGATCAGGACGGTACAAAGAACGGCAAGCACCATGGCCGCAGCAAGGGGCACCAGGATCATCATTCCGGAGACCCCGACCCCCCGGCCAAAGCCGGCCAGTGATTCCGGTGAAACCAACCATGAGAGGAGAAGTCCGATCACTAGGGCATGAGCTTTCATAGAGATGCCTCATTTCATTGATATTATTTCTTCGATAATGAGAGAAGGGTTTCATCCAGAACGGCCCTGACGGTTCCAGCCAATTCAGCCTCGACGACGGGTTTATAGATAAAGGCCTTGACGCCTATTTCCAGAGCCCTTTCATTGGAGATGGCCATGCTGTATCCCGTGCTCAGAACGACGGGCAGATCCGGCCGGATCTTCAGCAACTCCACAGCCAGTTTATCCCCGGTCATTTTAGGCATGATCATATCGGTTAGGACCAGATCGATGGCCTGGGGCGCCCGGCGGAACAGATCTAAGGCTGCTTCGCCGTTCACGGCGATTGAGACCCGGTAGCCAAGCTGCACCAGTAATTGTTGCCCCACGTCGAGAAGGGCGGGTTCATCATCGACCAACAAAATGTGCTCGTTTCCCTTAGGCAGTTCAGGGGTTTCATTTTTTTCCGCCATGATTTTCGTCTTTACCGTGGGAAGAAAGACATTGAATGTGGTCCCTATATTCAGTTCGCTGTAAACGTAAACGGCCCCGCCATAAGATCGGACGATGCCGTCCACAACGGCCAGGCCCAGCCCTGTTCCTTTTTCCTTTTCCTTGGTGGTGAAATAGGGATCAAATATCTTCCCTATGAGTTCCGAGGGAATGCCCTTGCCGGTATCCCGGACAGTGAGTTTTGCATAATCACCCGGCATAAGCCCCGGATGCAACCGGCTGTCCTGCAGGGAGAGGGCCACTCTGGACAGGGTGACGTTTAACCGGCCGCCATGGGTTTCCATGCTATGGGCCGCATTGGTGCAAAGATTCATGACGATTTGATGGACCTGGGTCGGATCAGCCATGACAGGGTCCATATCATCCCGGATGTCATGGGATATGTCAATGGTGGCGGGAATGGAGGAACGCAGCAGCTTGAGGGTTTCTTTAACCAGGGGGCCGACCTTTAAAGGCCTTAGCGTGAGTTTGTCCTGGCGGCTGAAAATAAGGATTTGCCTGACCAGGTCCCTGGCGCGCAGACCGGCTGTGAGGATTTTCCGCAGATGGTTATGGACGGGGGAGCCTGCCTCCGTCCGGGCCAGACTCAGCTCTGAAAAACCGATCATGGCCGAAAGGATATTGTTGAAATCATGGGCGATCCCGCCGGCCAGGGTGCCCACAGCTTCCATTTTCTGGGACTGGGACAGGGCCTCCTGCAGCCGTTTGGCTTCCTTTTCCGCTTGCCGCCGATGGGAAATGTCCAGAGCAAAGGAAATCGAAAATTTTAGACCGTCGTATTCCAGCAGATTGGATGTGATTTCTACCGGCATCTCAACCCCGTCCTTTCTACGGTGAATTGTTTCAAACCGGTCCTCCTTGTGATTGCAGAGTTTTTCCCACAGCAGGGGCCAGTCCTTGGTTTTGAGAAGGGGATCAATATCATAGAGGGTCAGAGATTTCATCTCCTCCGGGGTATAGCCCAGAATCCGGGCCGCCGACTCGTTTACCTCCAAAATCCGGGCATCGTATCCGATGCGGTAGATACCGACGGAGGCCTTTTCAAAGCTGAACCGGGTTGTGCGGAGGTCTTCTTCCATCTGCCGGCGTTCGGTGATGTCCATCAGGACCCCGTTGAACACTACATCCTTCCCGGTTTTTTGAAAACCGGCATGGCCTGAGAACCAAAGGCGTTCTCCCGAGGGTTTAACGAACCGGCCTTCATAGCGCCAGGGCCGGCAGCCGTCAACCGCAGCATTGACGGATATGAGAAAATTTTCCTTGTCAAGGGGAGGCAGGCATTGGAGAAAAGAATTGTAAAAAGTTTCCGGGCAGGCTTCAATGCCGAATATTTCCAAGGCCCTGGGGCTGACATAATTCACCGTATGCGCGGGCTTGGACCCGGCCTGAACCTTCATTTGATAGACCACGCCCGGAACATTGGCGGTGATGTTTTTCAGCAGTCGTTCACTCTCCCGAATTTTTTCTTCCCTGGTATAGGTTTCGGTGACATCCCGGAAGACCAGGACCACACCGACCATTCGCCCGTCCGTATCCCGAATGGGGGCTCCGCTGTCGGCGATCTGGTATTCGCGCCCGTCTCTCGATACGAGGAGGGTATGGTTGGCAAGTCCGATGATTTTTCCCTCGGCCAGAACTTTTGTAACCGGATTGGCAACCGGTTGCCGGGCAATGGCAGGCCCACAGCTTCAATCAATGGTTGACCCGTTAATTTTTCAGCCATGGGATTCATCCGGGTGATCCGGCCATGATCATCGGTGGTAATAACGGCATCACCAATGGAATCCAGGGTAATCCGCATCCGGGTTTCACTTTCAACCAGGGCCTTTTCACGCCGGCTGATATCTTGGGCCATGCGCTCAAAGCTTTGCCCCAGATTCATGAGTTCGGCGGTTTTAGAGGGGGGCCATTGTAAATTATAATTGCCCTGGGAAATGGCCTGGGCCTGCTGGGTATAAAATCGGAGAAGTTTGGAGAGGTTGCCGGCCTGGAAGGCGGCTGCCGCCAAAGCCAGGGCCAGAGACAGGGTCAATACCAGAGCACTTGTGATAAAAGCAAAGCGTATCGGTCTATAGGCATCTTCAATGGGCTGGGCCACCAGGACTTTCCAGCCCGGACCCGGAATATCCGCCACAGTTCCTAAAAATAGCTTGTCCTCCAGATCGAAGGCGCCTGCGGCAAAGCCGGTCTCCCCTTTAGCCGCCTTTTGGGGAATTACATTCACATGTTGGCCCAGGCGGATCTGATGCGAATCCGCCACCACACGATTTTGCCCATCCAGCACCAGAACGGTCAGCCCTTCTTCCACCGGCAAAAGACGGATCAATTCGGAGAGTTTGTCCAGGGTGATTTCACCGATGATCAGGTCGTGGGCCAGCGGAATAACCAGGGCTACGGCCAGTCGGCTGGTGGTGGTGGATAAAAAGGTTTCCGACCAGAGGGGAGTTTCCGGGACCCGGGCCTGATGAATAAAACTCCGGCCTGACAGATCCAATCCCAGCAGGTCCTCCCGCTTGGAACGGCAACTGTGGGACAGGCCGATGGCGGTGATGCCGTTGCCCTGGGGAACAGTAATATAAATGGCCTCAAACAGATTTCCCTCACCGCATTGTGAATCCAGCAGAGAAACGAGCCGGGACGGTTGGAAATCGTCCTGCTGTTTCAGATAATCCGCCAAAGCCGACAATTGGCGCTCCCCTCCCATGAGATGGGCCGATATCTGACCGGCAACGGCCCGGGCCATTCCCTTTTGCTGGATTTCGGTCCGGGTCCGCATCTGGGGGATTTGAAGCTGCCAGATGACCACTGCAATGATGAGAACCGGCAATATGGCCACAATGCCGAATTTGAGCGACAGATAGAGGCGGATGGACATGGGTGATTTCATAGGATTAGTCCACGACAATAAATTTTTGGTTTTGGACAATGTTAATGGATGCGTTTAAACGCTCCACATCGCCGAACGCATCAAAGCTGAAATCGTTCTGCAAGCCTTGGAATTTTTTAAGGGAAAGCACCGTATCCTTAAGCGTCTGATTTTTTTTTCGGGTTTTCAGGGCGGTGAATACCACCTGAACGGCATCATGGGCATAGACACCGGGAAACCCCGGCTCCCGGTGGAACCGGTCGAGATATTCTTTACGAAAGTCCTGAAACCGGGGATTGGGATTGTCGCGATTAAAGGTCTGCACCACGGTGACGCCTTCGACAGCCTTGCCGCCCAGTTCCAGGAGCCGTTCCGTGGCTCCCCAGTCCGCCAGGGTGATGGCGATGTCCGGATCAAGTTTATGGATCTGCTGGCATAACATGGCCGAATCCATGGAATTGGCGATGATGAGGATACCATCGGGTTTCATCCTTAACAAATCACGACCGAGTTCCAGAAAGGAACGCTCCTCTCCGGCTTGGAATTCCAGGGTATGGATGACCTCTCCCCCCAGAGCGGTAAAGGTTTCCGTAAAATTTTCCAGCCAGTTTTTACAAAAAGAGAGATTGCTTTTGTCATAGATGGCGCTGATTCGCCGCATGTTTCCGGACCGGATTTGATAGTCGGCGCTTTTGACTGCAAATTCCCGGGTTGTTGAGCAGACCCTGAAAAAATGATCGTCCCGCCCGGAAAGCGACTGGGAGGTTCCTGTGGGGCTTACGGCAAGGAGGCCGGCCTCATCCAGAAGGGGAAGGACGGCCAGGCCCATATCGCTGGTCATGGGCCCGATGACGGCGGCCACGCCTTTGCGGATCATGTCCTGAACCGCCTGCCGGGCGATGTCAGGGTCCTGCTGATCGTCTTTCATGACAAGCTGAACTTGTCGGCCGTGAATGCCGCCGGCCCGGTTGCATTGGTCGACGGCCAGTTGGACTGCATCCCGGCCGGAAATGCCCAGATCGGCCACACGGCCGGAGGTGCCGCCCACAAAGCCGATCAGCAAAGGGTCTTTGTCCCCGCAGGCTGAAAATAAGAGCCCCACTAAAATCCCTGTTATGATCCATACCCCCGGAAATGGTTTTCGCCTGCATCTATTGATCACGGCCGGATTCTCCTTGAACGATAATTTCGTATGTACGGTAATCGTATCGCATGCATGGGTAACAAATTTTTATCGTAACCCTGGGGTTTTTGCAAGATATTTGTTATTCTCTCCCATACCGGTTTTTTCTGTGGTGTGATTCAGGTGTGTAACCGTTAGATGAACAAGCTTTGCAAAAGGAGAAGAAAAATGGATAAAAAAGCAAAAGAACAAAAAAAAAAGAAGGTGATCGATGTTTTGAACAAGGCCCGGTCCATGGAATTGCTGGCCATCACCCAATACATGAACCAGCATTACAACATAGACGACATGGATTATGGAGAATTGGCCGGGAAGGTTAAGCTCATTGCCATTGATGAAATGCGTCATGCTGAAATGTTTGCCGAACGCATCAAGGAACTGGGCGGCGAACCGAGTACGGAATCCGGCGGCAAGGTTCAGAAAGGCCAGAAAATAGAGACGATTTTCTCTTTTGATGCCGAACTGGAGGATGATACGATTGCGTCTTACAACCAGTTCCTTCTGGTGTGCCGGGAAAACGGCGACAGCACCAGCGTAAAGCTTTTCGAGTCCGTCATTGACGAGGAACAGATCCATTACAATTATTTTGACAATATCCACAGCCACATTGAAACCCTTGGCGGTTCCTATCTTTCCAATATCGCCGGGACACCGTCCGCCACCGGTCTTACGCCGAGCGGATTCGTCATCAGCGGAAAGGGAAATTAGCGCTGCGCTCAAAGACGGGTTGGCTTTAAATGTATTTCTTCCAGGAAATGGTCATATGCGATCATTAGATCATATATGGCCTTTTTGCCTTTTTGTTTTCGACAGCCGTATACATAAAATTCGATGTATCCATGCCCTGATGAAACCTTTGATGTGTTTCTCAGGAGCGGCGTTTCAAAAAAAAGCCGGGATTGCGAAAAAGCATATGCAATTTTGGCAGGATATTTGCAATTTGCAATTTGGTATTTGGTGATACCAAGTCGTCAACCTATTATTTTTAAGAGGGTATTATGAATGCAAAAGAGATATGTCAAAAGATCAGGGAGATTTATCCTGATATCGGAGTGTGCGGAATCGATCTGGATGCGGTTTATGATGTTGAAATAGATCGCTGGAAAGTCAGCCTTAAACGAAATCAAAAAGAATTGAAAACATTTCTGGAACCCGGTGATGTTGAATTATGCATGGAAGGCAAACAATGCCTGAGTCTGGCCATAGAGATCAACCAGTTGAAAGACAGCATAGACCGGCTGCCGTTAGAAGATCTTCAAAATGCCTATTGATTTATCCATAAAGATCGGAGGTGAAGCAGGTCAGGGGATTCAGAGTGTGGGGAATCTCATTGCACTGGTCTGCCGGGAGTCCGGTTTTTATATTATGGCGATCAATGATTTTGAATCCAGGATCAGGGGCGGACACAGTTTTTTTCAGATCCGCATCAGTGACCGGCCGGTTCATGCACCGGCCGACAGGCTTGACCTGCTCATCGGGCTCAACCGGGAGACCTTTGATCTTCACAAACACGAATTGAAGGATAAGGGCCTGGCCATTATTGAGGGAGAAACCGGCAAAAAGAATAAAAAATATATCGCGGTTCCGTTCAATGCATTTGGGAAACAGGCCGGAGATAAGATCTATTCCAATACAGTGGCTGCTGCCTGCTGCCTCTGCCTTTTAGGGGCACCGCCGGATGTAATGAAAACAATCCTCTCCCATCAATTTAAACACAAACCGCCGGAAGTGATTGAAAGCAATCTTAAAGCGGCGCAATTGGGTTATGGAGCCGTGGCAGACATCAATTTTGTATCCAGACCCCTGGCCGAGCCGGCACCGCCAAAGGGGGTGCTGATGGAGGGATCAAAAGCCCTGGCCCTTGGCGCCGTAGCTTCAGATTGCAGGATGGCATCCTTTTACCCCATGTCACCGGCTACAAGTATTTTGTCCTGGATGAACACATTTTCAAAAAAACTGCCCCTGGTGGTGGAACAGGCTGAAGATGAGATTGCTGCCGTCAATATGGCCATCGGCGCGTCTTTTGCCGGGGTCCGTGCCATGACGGCCACATCCGGTGGCGG
>Ga0208373_1003461_pt1 | contig 15486 bp, 13 predicted proteins | sample RifOxyC2_FD_184036 | JGI IMG/M metagenome (GOLD analysis project Ga0208373, IMG submission 184036) | Soil microbial communities from Rifle, Colorado - Rifle Oxygen_injection C2 (SPAdes) | ecosystem: Environmental > Terrestrial > Deep subsurface > Rock core/Sediment | place: Rifle, Colorado...
CATTTCTGCCAAGGGTGCCAAACGCGAAATGGTTCGCAGAGCCATCAATCATTTACCACAACGATTTACAATTGATGATCTCCGTCGAGCCTGTCCTGGCGTGAGTTACCCAACCCTGCAGAGGGTCTTGACAGATTTAAAAAAACAAAAAAACGTCGAATGTTTGGGTCGAGGACCCGATGCAGAGTGGAATATAAGAAAAAGATATCCATGAATCTTACAATTTTGGCTGGGCCACACAGGCCAACGACCAGAAACAGATCGCCGAGGTTGCCAAAAAATGGTCGGTGCAATTTAACGCCGATGTGCGGCCCGAACATGTGCTGTGCGATGGGTGCGGGGCGGGCGGTAGAGAATCGTATCATTGCGCCAACCTTTGTGAGATCAAGAAATGCTGTGTGTCTAAGAAGTATGAGAGTTGCATTGTCTGTGCCGATTTTCCGTGCGCACATGAGTCTTTCATTATCGACAACGTGCCTTCTGCCAAGGCGAATTTGGAGAGGAAAAAAAATGATGGCGTCGTTTTGCCCAAGTCGATCTGAAGGTCTGGCCAAAGACTCTGAAGGCAATCTTGAAGAAATATCCCAATATTTATATTGTGGTCCCGGGCATGGGAATTGGGGAGACAAGACATTGATCGATCACACGATTGCTCTGATGGTAGGGAAGTAAAAACAGCATTCAATATGAAAAGCCATGATCAGGGCTAAATGACTGCCTGGGTCCAGTGTACACGAACAGATAGGGTGCTCAGACTATGGGTGGCACCCAATACCGCAAGGATACAGAGTAACACTTTTTTGTCCGATTATTGCTTACCCCGTAGCATTGCTTTACGGGGACTGGCACTCTACAATCTGTAAAATCATTTTACAAAATGCATATCATTCTGTAAAATCATTTGACGTAATGCGTATTATTGGTCTAAAATATACCCTATGGACATCAATAATATCATGGAATTGAATCATTTGGCGTCAGAAGAAGGGGTGCGTTTTCAAAAAAAGAGAAGCCAGTTTGACGAAATATCCAATCTTGTTGGGCGCCACTTTGTGGGAATTGTTGGCCCGCGAGGTGTGGGCAAAACAGTGTTGTTAAAGCAGTTTGCATCCAGTGTTCCGAATTCTTTTTATTTGTCCGTCGATACGTTGAGTGCTGATGATGATTTGTTCGCGTTGGCAAAAGTGTTGGCCGAAAAATACCAGATTTCAAATCTTCTTCTCGATGAAATTCATTTCAAAAAAAACTTTGAGGCTGAATTAAAAAAGATATTTGATTTTCTTAAAATTCGCGTTGTGTTCACCAGCTCGGTGGCGCTGGCCATGGTGACCTCATCATTTGATCTGTCTAGGCGGATTCAGCTTGTGCCCTTGCCTCCCTTTTCGTACCGGGAATATCTTTTTTTCAAGATGGGTCAGAAGCTTTCAAAACTTTCTTGGGAAGATTTGATTGAAAAAAAATGGTCAAATGACCATCTTCGCATGGGTTTCGAGTTCGATCATTATCTTAAAGGAGGTCTCTATCCCTTTACTCTGGAAGAACCAGAGCCCAAGCCTTTGTTTGCAAGCATTTTGCAGAAAATCATCCAGAAAGACATTCCTTCGGTCGTCAGATTACATACGGAAGAACTGAGTCTCATAGAGAAACTGGTTCGTTTCGTAGGCCGTTCGAGTGTTGACGGGATCAATTATTCGTCGTTGTCTCAAAATATTGGGATCACAAAATACAAGGCAGAGCAATATGTGGATCTGCTCCAGAAAAGTTTCGTTTTAACAGCGGTTGTCCCCGAAGGTGCCAATGTTCTCATGGAACCGAAAATTCTCATGGCACTTCCTTATCGACTTTTGTACGATGATTATGATCGTGTTGTGGGCGGACTTCGAGAAGATTTTTTTGCGCAGACGATGGCGGTGGCTCAGTGGCCTTTCAAATATCTGAAATCTCTGCGCGGTGCCAAAACACCTGATTTTCTTGTGAAGACACCACAGGGAAATGTGATCATCGAGGTTGGTGGAAAAGGGAAGGGACGAGAGCAATTCAAGGGCATCACCAACGAGCTGAAAATCCGACTCGTCCATTCCGATGATTTTGAAGGCGACAAACGCCCGCTTTTCATGTTGAGTTATCTGATATAACACCGTCATTCACCGCCGTATCAAAGTTTTGGGTCAAATTTTGACTTGGGACAAATGCTAGGCTGATCGACTGTGCTGAGAAATAGAAAGTAAGGACTTGACCCCTTTCCAATACAGAAATTATCAAAATGAATATGGGTGGCACTTTTTCGTCCGATTGTTGACTGGCACCTTACCACCGGTCCAACAGACTCTTGAGGATGCGACCGGTAGCCCCCCAGATTTCGTGATCATTGTAATAGTAGTGAGGGAAGGCAATGCGCTCACCGGAGAACTCGATTTCTTCGTGGTGAACCGATTCGGGGCGCAGAAAATGCTCCACGGGGGCATCAAAGACTGTGTCGATCTCATCAGCATTGGGAATGATTTGAAAATCCGAATGAATGAATCCCACAAACGGGGTCACTTCGAATTGTGAAATTGTCTTAATGCTGGGCAGTTCACAAACATAAAAAATTTGGTGTGGTTTGATCCCGATTTCCTCCTCAGTCTCTCTCAGGGCGGTTTTCCACAAATTGTGATCTTGCACGTCGACCATCCCGCCGGGAAAGGAAATCTGTTTTTTGTGATGCTGGACCTTCTCACTGCGGCGTGTGAAGATGAGGCGCAGTTCGTTGGTCTTGTCGGCAAAGACAGGTATCAGGACGGCGGCTGGGATGAAGGTGTTGCGCATAGAAATTATTTTGGTGATTAACCATAACAAAAAAAAATATTGAGAACAATGAAAACCACAAAAACCATTTGACAAGAAAGGTCTTTGATCCCAAAAGCTGTTCCCTATGAATTTCGAAAAATATATCCAATCATATCACAAAAGCATTCCTGTGGTGTCCGCAATGGCCGTCGTAGCGCTGGCAAGCGAGGGGGCAACAGTTCCCTTCATGGCGCGTTACCGCAAGGAAGCCACAGGCAATCTGGACGAAGTCAAAATCAAGGAAGTCCTCGATGCCCAGGAGACTTGGGACGCCATCATCAAACGTCAGCAGTTCGTTGTGGGCGAAATCGAAAAACAGGGAAAACTCACCGACACGCTCAAAGCGGCGATCCTGACCTGTTTCGATCAAACCAGGCTCGAAGACCTGTATTTGCCATACAAGCAAAAGAAAAAAACCAAGGCCACTGTTGCCAAGGAGGCAGGTCTGGAGCCACTGGCCATGTGGATTCTGGAACAGGCATCACTGGGCAAACGGGCTGTATCACTCACAGAGAAAGCCGCAGAATTTATCCAGCCCGATAAAAAAATCACAGACGCCTCGCTGGCCATTTTGGGTGCGCAACACATCATTACAGAGTTGGCCGCCGAAGACCCTGCTTTGCGGCAATTTGTTCGTGATAGTTTGTGGAAGAAAGCCGCCATCAAAACTGGCAAGGGGGAGGGTGCCAAGGAACACAGCAAATTTGAACCCTATTTTGAATTTCAGGCCGCTCTTTCGTCTCTGATCAAACCAGAAAATTCCCATCGCTATCTGGCCCTGCGACGTGGTTGGGTCGAAAAAGAACTCGAGCTGACCTTTGCGGACATCGATGATGCCCAAAATGTCGAGGAATCACTTCTGGTCGCGTATCAAACCAAACAGTGCCGCCATCCTCTAGACGACGACATCACGAAAATCGTGCATGGAGCCTGCAAGCTGGCCCTGAGGGCCCACGTTCTGCCCAGTATTCACACCGAGATTCACAAAGAACTCAAGGATTCTGCCGATGCGGCGGCCATCGAAGTGTTCAGTAACAACGTAAAGCAATTGCTTCTGTCTGCCCCCTTTGGCGCAAAAACAGTTTTGGGCATTGACCCGGGTCAGCGCACAGGCTGCAAAGTGGTTGTGATGAACGCTGAAGGGTCCGTTTTGTGTCATGATGTTTTTTATCTGTTGCAGGACAACGACAAGGCCAAATCGGCGCACAAACTTCTGGAGTTGGTCAAAAAGCATGGTGTGCAAGCCGTCGCTATTGGTAATGGCACGGCTGGTCGCGAAACAGAAGAATTTGTTAAAATCATTTTCAAGGCCCAAAAGATTACCCTGCCAGTGGTGATGGTGAGCGAGTCTGGTGCCAGCGTGTACTCGGCCAGCGACGTGGCCAGAGAAGAATTTCCGGACCTCGATGTGACTGTCCGAGGCGCCATTTCGATCGCACGGCGATTGCAGGACCCGCTGTCCGAGCTGGTCAAAGTCGATCCCAAAAGCATTGGCGTGGGGCAGTACCAGCACGATGTGAGCCAGACGCAACTCAAGAAAAAACTCGATTTCGTTGTGGACTCATGCGTGAATACCGTTGGTGTCAACGTCAATACGGCATCGTATCATCTTCTGGCGCATGTGTCGGGCATTGGCCCTGTGTTGGCCAAGACCTTGGTGGCGTACCGGCAAGAACATGGTTTGTTTACGTCGCGAAAAAGTTTGCTCAAAGCCCCTCGTTTTTCCAAAAAAGTTTTCGAACAGGCCGCCGGTTTCTTGAGAATCCCGCAGTCAAAAAATCCCCTGGACAATACGGGCGTGCATCCAGAAAAATACAGTCTTCTCGAAACCTTTAGTAAATCACTGAACAAAACCATGAAGGATTTCCTCTTTGATGGGGTGAAATGTCTGGAGAGCTCTGAGGAGTTCAAGCAGCAGGTTGGTCTCTTCACGTTCAATGACATCATTGAGGAGCTCAAAAAACCCGGTCGTGATCCCAGAGAAGTTTACGAGGTGTTTTCGTTCAGGGAAGATATCCATGAGCTGAGCGATCTCTCGGAGGGGTTGGTTTGCCCCGGCATTGTGACCAACGTCACTAATTTCGGTGCCTTTGTGGACATTGGGGTCCACCAGGACGGTTTGGTGCACATATCCCAGATGTCAGAAGCTTTTGTGAAAGACCCAAAAGACGTGGTGAGTCCGGGTGACAAGGTCGCGGTCAAGGTTATCAGTATCAATCAGGACAAGCGCCAGATTGGGTTGTCTCTCAGGTTATCGGAGGCCCCCGTGAAAAAACAAATGCCGCAACCGCAACAAACCAGGCAAATCGTGTCCTCCAAGGGCAGGACAAACGCTGGACAACAATCTTTTTCAAACAATCCCTTTGCCAGCCTGGGATCACAGCTTCGGGGGAAGTGACGGACAAAAAAATTGTCAAGGGGGTATTGATCATTGAGGCAAGTTAAAGCAGTTGAAATTCACGATGCTCGTACGCGCGTGTCTATCGCTTCAGGCGAATTGCCCCGCACAAAACCCTGATGCCCAGGCCCAGTGCAGGTTGTAGCCACCTTGCTCTCCCGTCACATCCATCACCTCACCCACAAAATACAGGTTTTTCACCTTGAGGGATTCCATGGTTTTGGATGATAACTCACGCGTGTCAACCCCACCCGCCATGACCTTGGCTGTTTTCAAATCAGTCGATTTTTCAGAAGATAATTTCCAGCACGCAAAGGCCTGTGCGATTTGTTCAAGTTCGTTTTTTGAAACACCAGTCAAGGGTTTGTCAACAAACCAATGATTATTCACTGTCAGCACCAGTCTCTGTGGCAGAAGCTCGGAGAGAACTGTTTTCACAAATGCCTGGGGGCGTTTTGTTTTTTGTGTGGTCAAATGCTCCAGCAGGTTCAGGGCAGGACAGAGGTTGATTTTGAGTTCATCGCCTGCAGGGGCGTACAGGCTGATGTTATAGACGGCGGGACCTGAAATGCCTGTGTGTGTGAATAATAGGGAATCCGAATAACATTTTATTCCAAAGGAAATTTTAACAGGCAAAGAAATGCCTGCCAATGTTCCAAACAGGGCGCGATCTCTTTTGCTCATTTCCCATGAGGTCAAAGCGGGGCGAGGGGTGATGATGTGATGACCGAACTGCTTGGCAATTTTAAGCCCCAGGTCGGTGGCTCCCAACTGGGGATAGGTGATGCCTCCCGTGGCTACTACCAATGACTTTGCGATAAACTCCCCTTGGTTAGTATTCACAACAAATTTCGGGGTAAACTGTTGTGGAAGGGCCTGTCCTGAGCGAGTGAAACGACCTGTCCTGAGTATGGTCGAAGGAGTCGAAGGATCCACGGTTTGTATCTTGTAACCAAATTTAAACTGTACGACGCCACACTCCGCCAGCAGGGCATTAAGCAGTTCTCGCGATGATCTTTTACAAAAAAGCTGGGTTTCGTTTTTGGTTTCGTAAGCGATGTCATGCTTTTTCATGAGTGCAAGAAACGCCTGAGGGGGAAATCGTTTGAGGGCAGAAATGCAGAATGGTCTGTTTTGCGAATTGTAATTTTCAGGACTTATCGAAAGATTCGAAAAATTACAGCGTCCCCCGCCCGCAATGAGGATTTTGGCTCCCGGTTTTGGCTGATGATCAATGACCAGGACCTTGCGTCCCCGCTGACTGGCTTGTGCGGCGCACATCAGCCCTGCCGCTCCGGCGCCCAGAATGATGACATCAAATTGATTCATGACTGGACAACATCATGAAATGGGGAGGGAGACAATGAAATAATGTCCCGCAGAGCGGGATCAGTCCTACGGCTGAAAATAATCAAGCAATCAAGCAATGAAGCAAGGTGACGGTCATATATTGATTTGAAGTCTTAAGAGGGTTTTGTTAGCGGTTGGCGCAAGAGGTACTTATGGATCTAAAAAACAATTACAGACGAATCACCCTCAAAACCGTGGAGGGAACTTGTATCAACGGTAAAATCAATATTCAAAACTACAACCGTGTCTCCGATGTCTTTGCGGCAAGCGATGCTGAGTTTGTTGTGCTGGTCGATGCCAAATACTGTGAGGCCGCTCCCAAAACCATGTTTGTCAACAAACAGCACATCGTTTGGGTTGAGCCGGAAGAGTGAACCGTTGGGAAATTGTATTGATCAACGCGCAATAATTATCTAGGCTCACCGCCTCGTGTTCAAATGAGGAGCTCAATGCTCACTTATTTGCAAAACAAGGAGTATCAAATGAGCTCATCAACCACGTCATCCACCGCCAAGATGCCCAAGGGGATCCCGTTCATCATCGGCAACGAGGCCGCGGAACGTTTCTGTTACTATGGCATGCGCGCCATTCTGGTCGTGTACATGACCCAATATCTGTTTGGCATGAACGGTCAGTTGGCTCATGTCGACGAACCCACCGCCAAAGGTTGGTATCACCTGTTTTGTTCCGCCGCCTACTTTACGCCACTCATTGGTGCGATTATCTCCGACGTGTTTTGGGGCAAGTACAAAACCATCATGAGGTTGTCCATTGTTTATGCCATTGGCTGTTTTGTACTGGCGCTGGTGAGCAATACGGCGGGCATGGTGGTGGGGCTCACGCTCATCGCGATCGGTTCCGGCGGGATCAAGCCGGTAGTGAGCGCGAATGTGGGCGATCAGTTCACCAAAGAGAATCAGCACCTCATCAAAAAGGTGTTCAGTGTATTTTATTTCGCCATCAATTTTGGTTCGTTTTTTTCCACGCTCCTTACGCCTCTTTTGCTTGAATGCTACGGGCCAAAGGTCGCCTTTTCTGTTCCCGGTTTTCTCATGCTGTTGGCCACACTTGTCTTCTGGATAGGCCGAACGCGTTTTACAGTCATGCCACCGAGCGGCATCAAACAATACAAGGACGCGTTGACGAGTCCAGAGGGCAAGAAAGCTCTCTTGCATCTGAGCGGCTTTTTTCTCATCATCTCATTTTTCTGGATGCTGTTTGATCAGTCCTCGGCGGCCTGGATTTTACAGGCAGATAGAATGGATCGGGTGGTGGATTTGCGGTTCTGGATTTTTCAGGCCGATTGGATGCGTTTTGAACCCCTGGCCTCTCAAACGCACGCGATGAATCCCATTATGGTGATGCTCTTCATCCCGGTTTTCACCTATGGTATATATCCGTGGATCCAAAAGTTGGTGAACGTGACCCCCATGCGCAAAATGACGGTGGGCATGTTGGTGGCGGCTTTATCCTTTGTCATCATTGCCGTGGCTGAACAGCATTTGCAGGATGGTGAGGTTGTTCACATCATCTGGCAGTTTTGGGCGTATATTTTGCTCACGATGGCGGAAATCATGGTGTCCATCACTTCACTGGAGTTTGCCTATACGCAGGCGCCGACCAACATGAAGTCCATCATCATGGGGTTGTATTTGCTCAGCACGACGATTGGCAACCTGTTCACTGCGGCGGTAAATTTCTTTATCATTAACCCTGATGGGACTGTCAAATTGCAGGGGGCTGATTATTACTGGTTCTTCACGGCCCTCATAGTGTTGGCCTCCGCTATTTTTGGAGTCGCTTCGATTTTTTACAAGGAAGAGTCCTACATTCAGGAGCATGGTCAGGCCGCGACGTGATAGCGAGAACCACAGCTCCGAAGATCCAAATTTTCGTTTTTTCGGCTGATGCGGGAAGCTGGCATCACTAAATTGACATCCCTGTTTTTTTTGTGTCAGAAGGGTGTGCTATGAAAAAATATCAATGTACCGTTTGTGATTATGTGTATGATCCCGCCGTGGGTGACCCTGATTCCGATGTTTCTATTGGAACGGCCTTTGAGGACATCCCCGATTCATGGGTCTGTCCGGTTTGCGGGGTGGGCAAAGACCAATTTGAACCTGTGGACTAATTCCCATGCTTTCCATCAAAGACCATATTCACTGGGTTGGGGCGATTGACTGGGATTTGCGTGTTTTTCACGGGTATTCCACGCCCTCGGGAACAACCTACAATGCCTATCTCATCAACGATACCCGCCCGACCCTTATCGATACGGTCAAAGAGGAATTTTTCAGCGAAATGCTGGAGCGCATCAGGGAGGTCATGGACCCTGCGGGCATTGTCAGCATCATCTCAAATCATACCGAAATGGATCATTCCGGCTCCATCAGAAAAATGCTGGAAGTTTGTCCCAAGGCCGAGGTGATTTGTTCGCCCAAGGGGGCAGAAGGGCTTTTGAGGCATTTTAAAAAAACCTGGAATCTGCGCGTGGTCAAGACGGGCGATGTATTGGATACGGGTGGGCGACCGCTGCAGTTTGTGCTCATGCCGATGGTACACTGGCCAGATTCCATGGCCACCTATGCGCCAAACGACCACATCCTTTTTTCCAACGATGCCTTTGGCCAGCATCACGCCAGTCATGAACGTTTTGCCGACGAAATCAATTTGAGCATGATTTATCGCGAGGCGGCAAAGTATTATGGCAATATCGTTATGCCTTATGGCAAACAGGTGCAGGCTGTTTTGAAGAGCGTGGCCACCTTGCCCATCGATCAGATTTTCCCGTCTCATGGACTCATGTGGCGTCGCACCGAGGATATTCAAAAAATTGTTGCCTTGTATGATGGTTGGTCCCGTCATCAGACACAAAAAAAAGTCGTGATTGTTTTTGACTCCATGTGGCACTCTACTGAGCGTATGGCGGAACGGCTTTGTCAATCATTCAAGGATGCCCGGATTCCCGTTGTGTTTCTACCGTTGCAACACACACACATTTCCGATGTGGTGACCGAAATTCTGGAGGCGCGACTGGTGCTTTTTGGCACGCCCATCCTCAATAACCGCATGTTGCCCAGCATGGCGGCACTCATGATGTACCTGAAGGGACTCAAACCGACGGGTCGTTTGGCCTTTACGTTTGGTTCGTATGGTTGGTCCCTGGTTGGTTTTAAAGAATTGGAAAACTCTGTTATCGAGGCCGGATTTACGTTGGCCGCCGAGGGCCGGTACATCAATTATGTGCCGGATGAGGTCGAATGGGAACAGCTCTCGCAGGATGTGGCGGGGTTGTGCCGCGGTGTATTTTCTTGAAAGCCAGCCCAGATCCTCCTATTGTCCACATCGTGTCGACTGGTTATCAACAGATTGTCCCCCCAGTGGTGAACCATCCAAGAGATATTGCCGATGCTGACATCACGTTGCTCTCTGTGCAGGCATTGATTCCGTTACTCAAATCACGGCAAATCACTTCGCAGACCCTCGTAGAGGCCTACATTCAAAAAATCAAAAAGGTAAATCCCGCGTTGAACGCTGTGGTGAGGGATCGTTTCGATGAAGCGAGAGAGGAAGCTCTTCGGGCCGATGTGCTGTTGTCGCAACAGAGGGAGCAGACAATTCCTTTGCTCACAGGAATCCCCTGCACGATCAAGGAGGCCTTCGCTGTGCGGGGGATGCCGCAAACATCGGGGCTGGTGGGACGACAGGGCCAGGTTGCCGAGCAGGATGCCCCTTGTGTCCACAGACTGCGTCAGGCTGGTGCGATTGTATTGGGTGTGACCAATGTGAGCGAGCTGTGCATGTGGATGGAATCCGCGAACAAGGTGTATGGCAGGACCAACAATCCACACGACACAAGACGCATCGCGGGAGGCAGTTCGGGAGGCGAGGGCGCCATCATTGGGGCAGGGGCCTCGTTGTTCGGGCTGGGATCAGATGTGGGGGGGTCCATCAGGATGCCGGCCTTTTTCAATGGTGTGTTTGGCCACAAACCGTCATCCTGCATCGTGCCTAATGAAGGGCAGTTTCCGGGGACTGTCGGGCGAGCCTCTCATTATCTCACTACGGGCATCCTGTGTCGCTATGCCAAGGACCTCATGCCACTCATGAGTATTCTGGCCACACCCGCCCCTGACGAAAACAAGAAACAGCTGCTTCAGTGGCCAGACTCATCGCCTGTTGATTTTGCCAAAATCACTGTGGTCGACATCCCGGGTAATGGAATGAATAAAGTTGCGCCAGATGTGCGTCAGTCGCAGGCGCGCTGTGCTGAGCATTTTAGAAGTCTGGGGGCCAAAGTCGTTACGCGAGAATTCAAATTGCTTAAAAAATCTTTTTCGTTCTGGGCCGCGCACATGAGTCTGGCGGACGAGATCCCTTTTGGCACACTCATGGGACAAGGCCAGCGCATCAGTGTGGCCAAAGAACTTGCCAGGTGGTTGGTGAATCAATCAGATCACACTTTTCCCGCCATCATGCTGGCCCTGTTGGAACAAATGCCTGTTTCATCGAAACAAAAAAAAAATTACGTTGACCAAAGTCTTGAACTCAAAAATCAAGTGGAAGAGGCCATGGGTCCTCAGGGGGTCTTGTTGTACCCCACCTTTCCCACCGTTGCCCCCAGACACAATGCGCCCATCTTCAAATTATTTCCCTGGGTGTACACAGCCATCTTCAATGCATTGGAATTTCCGGCAACAAGTGTTCCGTTGGGATTGAATAAAAATAACCTCCCCTTGGGGTTGCAAGTTGTGTCACGCTGGGGTGCGGATCACCTCACGATCGCTTGTGCCTGTGAGTTGGAAAAACGATTTGGTGGATGGAGCATTGGTTGAGCACTGTCTTCAGATTGACTCCTAGTGCTATCTTATGATTCGTTATTTTTGTAATCTGTCTTTATCTCTTGTGAATCAAAAAAATCTGTGCTATGAGTGCGCCACGCTCTGATTCTTGTTTTTCAAGGATCCGGGCCTGATACCCAAAAACCTTACTAGTCCCTTCCTGTAAAAATGTGAACTGGACTCGTTAGAGTTGAGTTTACTGCCTTCATATTCTGCCAAGGCTTGAACCGAACAATCTTTTTCACAGTCAAATCTGTTGGAACTGTTTTGTAAACTTTTGGAGTGTTGTGCAGTTTATAAAACAAAAACCCCAAATTCGAATGAGTTTCGAATTTGGGATCAATGATCAATTTTCTTTTGGACAACTTGACTGTCGTCCTCAAAGTCTGATCAGGAAAAATAGACATTATGTCATTCGAAAATCTAGGCCTATCACCTGAATTGCTACAAGCCGTTCAGGGACAAGGCTACAGCGTTCCCACACCGATACAAACTAAAGCCATCCCCCTTATCTTGAACAAACAAGACATTCTGGGAAGCGCGCAAACAGGCACGGGCAAAACGGCGGGCTTTACCCTGCCACTGTTGCAACGCCTGATGTTGGAGAAAAAAAATGGGGGAGGCAAGCGTCACATCAGGGCGCTGATCCTCACACCCACCCGCGAACTGGCCGCACAAGTTTGCAAAAGTGTCGAAACTTACGGAAAACATTTGCCTTTGCGCTCTACGGTTGTGTTTGGAGGGGTTAACATGGAGGCACAGGTGCGCCGGCTTCAATACGGCGTGGACATCGTTGTGGCGACGCCGGGACGTTTGCTCGATCACATTGGTCAGCGAACCATCGACCTCTCAAGAGTTGACGTGTTGATTCTGGACGAGGCGGATCGCATGCTGGACATGGGATTTATTCCCGATGTGAAAAGAATCATCGCCTTGTTACCAAAGGGTCGGCAAAACCTTTTGTTCTCGGCAACGCTCACGAACGAGGTCAAAAAATTGGCCATGGGTTTTTTGAACAACCCTGTGGTGGTTGAAGTGGCCCCACAAAACACAGCCTCCGAACTTGTGAGTCAGGTCGTGCATCATGTTGATCGCAGACGCAAAAGAGAGCTGTTATCACACATCATTAACACAAAAAAATGGCAGCGCGTTCTCGTGTTTACACGCACTAAACACGGTGCCAATCGTCTGGCCGAAGAACTGTCCATTGATGGGATCTCTGCAACAGCGATTCATGGCAACAAAACCCAGGCGGCCCGGACAAAAGCCCTGGAACAGTTTAAAAAAGAAGCTGTACGGGTTTTGGTCGCCACAGACATCGCGGCTCGTGGACTCGATATCCAACAAATGCCTCATGTCGTGAATTTTGATTTGCCCCATGTGCCCGAAGATTACGTGCACCGCATAGGACGCACGGGCAGGGCAGGCCATGAAGGTGAGGCATTGTCATTGGTCTGTGTCGATGAATTGAATTTGCTGCGCAATATCGAAAGAATGCTCAATATCAGCATTCCCAAAATGAATCTTAAAGGGTACGAACCGGATTCATCCATTCGGGCGGAACCGATTCAAAGAAGAGGTCGGCCTCAGGCCCCTTGGAGATTTAAGGGCAACGCGCACAAGTCAAGACACAGTTACAGAAGAAACGAAATGGCTTCGGCCAGTTGGTCTTGATGAACAGACGCCCTATAGCAAGTATTTCACAACGATGAACACGGAAGCGCCCAAGCTCACGATGGCGAAGAAAATATTTCCTGAGAGGCTCCCTCTGACGTCGGACAGGGCGTTTTCTTCCGACCCATCGGCCACGATCATGATGTCATCTTTTTTGATGACCGTGTCGTTAATACTCACTTGGGCGTTTCCCAAAACGTAGATCTGGTTTCCGTGTTCCAGGATGGTTTCGGTGAAACGTAGGGTTTTATCAAAAACCCATCCTTCGGCGTTGAAACCATATTTTTGTTTGAGTAACTGTTTTGTGCTTTCCGGGGTGTCCTCTCCAAATAAACCGCCTGACGTGAATTCGGAGTCTTCATCAAAAATGGTTTTGGCACCATTCATATTGACCAGCGTTTTTCCTGTGTCATCTTGCAAGAGAAAGGGAACATCTTTGCTCTCTTTGATGCGTGTTTTCCAGTGAGCACTTTTGCCTGAACGGACCCTTTCTGCCAATTCAAACTCATAATAGACGCATTTCTTTTTTGAGATGGGGGCCTCCAGGAGAGCGCCGCCCGCCAAAATTGTGCCGCAGACCTCCACAAACCCATTTTTGATGAAACCAATTTTGGATGTGGGGGTGTCCTTGATGAGGTGGGTGAGTTTAAGATTTATTTTGGCCCTGACAAGTGTGTAGACAAAAACGCCCATTGCCGCCACCAAACCGATGATGGGAAAAATCATTTTAGGCATGAACCCTCCTTTAGATATTCTATTCGAAAACCTCTTGGTTGCTATTTTTTTGGGTCCCTGCCTACGCTAAAGCTTCGGCGGGCAGGCTGCTACGGGTCGCTATTTTTTGAAGACATCGAACAATGTGTAGGGGCGAGGCTAGACTCGCCCGATAGTTGGGCCGGTCAAGCCCGGCCCCTACACCGCAGGCCGCATCAAAATAATAGCTTCCCGTATCACCCAAAAAAATTATCTCAGCAGGTTTTCTTAGTCACCCGTTCGAAATGTTCAGGTATTTGATTCTATCACTCACCAAAATACTCTTCAATCATTCCTGCTGTATTCATTCCTCAAAAAATACAGACCTTGGGGGCTCTTCACACCAACTGGCAACACATAACAAGCATTGTCTCTGATTAACAACCTGATATTTCAATCAATAATAATTAACATTCTTGGCATTGGTTTTGCATTTGTAACTTGTAGATTATTCACCTCTGATTTCCCATCCCGAGAAAGGACCCCCCTTATGATAGGTAGCGATTTTGGAAAGTGCATTCCCGATAAGGCCTGGCAGGCAGACCGTCACCAGCGGCGCACACGGCTTATTCCACAGACTCCCGTGACCATAAAAAACAAGGATGGTTCATTCCAGACTTTGCAGTTTGCCGATTATAACGAAAAACTCGATTTTCATCATAAACTAGCCTTTGTTGTGGATGGGCACGCGCAAATATTCTCACGGCGAAACGAGCATGATGTCCACCTTTCTGACGATAGCGTTGTGGCCATAGATGCGATTGACCCAACAGAGTTTCAATACATTGTGGATGATTTTGATGGTGATGGTGACGACGATGTGTGTGTGGCCTTTGCAACCGAGCAGAAGTGGAACCACGAGCAGGTGGAGTTGATGACTTTTGAAAATGATGGTTATGGAAAATTTGCCCGCGTGGGGTTTAACCCCAAAAAAAATGCATGGGGCATTGCCTCTGCCCGGTGCTACAATGGCATGTGTTTTTGGGAGGATGCCCCAAAGACGTCGGACATTTCCAATCTTAGGCTCAAAAAAAAACCAGAAACGGACAAAGCCTTTGAAGTCTCGTTTGATGTCAGCGACAAATCAAGCACAACAAATGCGTTTTCGCTCTTTGCGGCATCTTCCCAAATCGATTCCAGCACTTTTGTAGTGGACCATCAAATGTCGGCGGATTTTCTGGTCTTCATGGCCAGTTACATGGATCGATGATGGTGGGTCTTGCCCTGATCAAGCGTCAGGAGTGTCATTGTTCGGAATCTGTAACGGAGTTGTGATCTGTAAGTTGGTTAATAAGCGAGCAGATATCTCCTAATTGTATTAGCTGCTTTCGTTGCCTCTGAGAGGTTGGACAACCTACCCCTTTGATAAATATCGATAATTCGTTTTCTACCGCTTGTAATGTGTCCGGATGTTTCTTGATGAGATCGGGAAATTGTGTGGGGGCGTCCTGTAAAAAACGAATGAAGGTCTCACGTTCCGCGACGTTGAAGAGCAACAGTGACATAATGTCCCGTTGCGACAATCGGCCATTGGCATCCAGCATACAACAGGCAATGGTTCCGTACTGGGCGCGCATGATGGTGCCCATTAAACCGTTGATGGCGAAGGCGAGCCCGCCTGTACCCAGACCGCCAGCTATG
>Ga0208373_1003462_pt1 | contig 15481 bp, 18 predicted proteins | sample RifOxyC2_FD_184036 | JGI IMG/M metagenome (GOLD analysis project Ga0208373, IMG submission 184036) | Soil microbial communities from Rifle, Colorado - Rifle Oxygen_injection C2 (SPAdes) | ecosystem: Environmental > Terrestrial > Deep subsurface > Rock core/Sediment | place: Rifle, Colorado...
ATATGCGGAGCCTCGCCAAAGGCGGGGCGTGGCCAGCAAGGCAGGGCAAGGCAGGGAAATTGTCGGCCCAAGGCCGACCAGCCTCGGGCTGGAAAATTAATTTGTTATTCCTCAATCTTGGTTACCCGCAAAACTTCTTCCACGGTGGTCTCGCCCAGTAAAACCTTCATCCAGCCGTCCTGGGTGATGTTGATGAATTTTTGCTTTTTCAGCTCCTCTTTAACTTCGGCGTTGGGAAAGCCTTTGGCGATTATCTCCCGCATCTGGGGGCCGACGTGCAAAACCTCGGCAATGGCCAGCCGGCCTTTATAACCGGTATTGCCGCACTTAACGCAGCCTTTGCCTTTATAAACCGTCATGTCTTTATTTTCTTTAACCCCCTGATAAAAACTTTCCGCCAGCAAATCGGCCAGCGAGGCTTCTATTTCCCGCCGGTTATCGGGCATCAGTTCAGCTTTGGTTTTGCAGTCCGGACAGATTTTCCTGACCAAACGCTGGGCCAGAATCAAATTAAGAGTTGAGGCCAAAAGAAACGGCTCGGCGCCCATATCCATCAGCCTGGGGATGGAGCCCGAAGCGTCGTTGGTGTGCAGGGTGGATAAAACAAAATGTCCGGTTAAAGCGGCGTGGATGGCCAGTTTGGCCGTTTCCTGGTCGCGAATCTCGCCGACCATCATAATGTCCGGGTCTTGCCGAAGGAGCGACCTTAAGCCGGAAGCGAAAGTAAAACCCACTTCGTTTCTGACCTGGGACTGATTGACGCCTTCAATGTGGTATTCAACCGGATCTTCCAAAGTGCTGATATTAACCTTATCGCTGTTTAATTTAGACAAGGCGGCAAACAAGGTGGTGGATTTGCCGGAACCGGTCGGGCCGGTCACCAAATACATGCCGTTGGGTTTTTTTAAATCATTCTCCATTAAAACCAAGTGGCGGCCCATAAAGCCCAGGTCTTCAAAGCTGGGAGCTTTTTCCGGAGAGCGCAAAATACGCATCACCACTTTTTCCTGGTTAATCAACGGAATGATGGAAACGCGGAAGTCAACATCCTGGCCGCTGATGTTAAGCCGGATGCGGCCATCTTGGGGAACGCGGGTCTCGTCTATCTTTAAATTGGAGATGACTTTAACCCGGGAAATTAAAGCGGCATGCACGTAAATCGGCAAAACGATGGAGGTGTGTAAAATGCCGTCAATGCGGAAACGGATGCGGCTTTTGTCTCCCTGGGGCTCAATGTGGATGTCGGAAGCGCCGCCTTCAATGGCATGCCTTAAAATAACCGAGACAATCTTGGAAACCGGAGCCGTTTTAACTATTTCATCCAGTTTGGTTACTTTTTCGCTTACCGCCTCCTCTTCTTTGGGAGCGAATTTTTCCTCGGCAAAATCCAGAGCCTCCCCCACCTGTTCCCTGATATTTTCGTACTCCCTGTAAATATACTTAAAACTGGCCGCGGAAATAATGAAATACTTTATCCGGTAATTTTTCTTGCGGGCCAAAAACTCAATCGCTTCAACCGCCTTGTAATTCAAGGGGTTAATCAGACCGACGCTGATTTCGTTGCCGGCTTTATCAAAAATCAGCATCTGGTAATTTTCCGCCAAATCCTGGGGCAGAAGTTTTAAAACCTCCAGAGAGATGTCTTTGCCTTCCAGATTGATGTAAGGGAGGTTTAAAGCCTTACTCTTGGCCTGGGCCAGAGCTTCCTCGGTCAGGGCGCCGTCTTTTTCCAAAACCCGCAACAGCTCGTTGAAATTCTGGCAGTTCAAGGCCGAGTATTGCCGATGTTTTTCCTGACTAAGCTCCCCGGCTTTGAGCAAATCGTCTAAAATTTGTTGAACGGTTTCCAACATATTGCCTAAAAGGGATTAATTAACACTTCGGCCGCGGCGGCCCCGCTCTGAAACGGATTGCCGTTGCCCACCAACCCTATCTGAATCGGCAGGGTCACAAAAGCTTTTAACATTTTAAAATCATCCCGGCTAAAGAAATCAAACTGGTCGGAATTCAACAAAGAGTTAACTTCTCTTAAGGAAATGGAATACTTGATTAAATTGGAAATTGCCTGGGGTTCTTGGGGGCGGCTGGCTTTTTCCAGACCCCAGCTAAAAAAGAAAATGACGGTCGAGGCAACCAGCAAGGTTATGATTAAAAATTTTATCTGTTTTGACCGCTTCATAACTCTTCGTTTGGTAAATAATAAGTTCTCAATTGCAACGAGTAAGTCCCCTGGATGCCGCCGGCCGAAGCTTCGGGCAGGGTGAAACTGGCCGAAACCAAATCCAAAATTCTGACATGACTCTCAATATTGGCGACTAATTTTAAGAATTCTTCGTAGCCGCCGCCGTCGGCGGTTAAAGTAATGTTAACGATTTTCAGCTTGGACAAAAGATTATCCGCCGGCAATAAATTGGCTTCCTCGTTATTCTGACTGGTTATCGCTTCCGACTCGGAAAAACCGATGGAAGAAAAACTGAAACCGCTTCTGATAACCAGCTTGTCCAACTGCAACAACAATTCCGGCAGGTCTGATTCGGTCGGCAAAATTTCCCGTAAACGATTTAAACCTTCCTGGTTGCTACCTAAATAACCGGACAGTTGCTCCTCCAGGGCGCTTAACTGCTTACCGTATTCTTCAAGCGTGGCGAATTCCTCCTGCTTCTGCGGTAAAAATGAATTGATGGATTCTTTAATTTCGGCCACTTTGGGCTGAATTAAATAGAGGTAGCCGATAAACACCGCCGCCGCCACTAAAATCAGGTTGATGATTTTATAAAACTTGTTAACGAAAACGGTTAACTGACGCGATTTAGAATTGTTTTTTTTGCCTGCCATAATTTAAAATATTGGCGTAAACCTATGGATTTAAAAGGTCCGTCGGCAAACCCGCCTCCGCCGACAAAGCCGGCTGTGCCTCCGGCATGGTTAAATTGATAAAATAAACTTCCGGCCTAAGCAGTAAGCTGGCGCTAAAACTGATTTTGCCAGAATCCTGATCGCCGTTTAATCCGGAAATGGCGAACTCCTTCAAAATTTTGCCCACCGAGTTTTCATAAACTTTCCACTGCCTGGCGATGCTTACATAAGTGTCGCTGGTGGCCGAGAGGCTGACATAGCCGTCCAAAGAAAAAGTAATGGAAGAAAAATAAACTTCCGGCAGGGTTATTTGCTCCAGTTCATAAAAAAAGTTTGACCAGTAAGCGTGCCTGTCCAAAACAGCCGCCACCGCCTCCAGCTGCTCGGTAAATCGCTTAATCTCCGTTTCCCTGGCTTTTAACTGCCGGTACTGAAGTTCGCCTTCCGCCAGCTTGGCCGATAAAATCTCCTGCTGCTGGTTGATTTTCTGCTGATATAAATTAATTCCCAAAAACGCCAAGGCCAGTAAAAACACGCCGACTAAAATTGATAAAACAAAGCCGGGCGTAAATTTAGACAAAGGCGAAAGGTGGGCGCCTTCGGGAATCAGGTTAACGTCAAGACCGTTCCCGGAAAAACCATTTGAACTTACGACTGACGGGATTGCGACTGGTTGAGCTTGGCCGGATTTATTTTTTCTGCCGAATAACCCCTTAAACAGTCCGCCCTTTTTAGGGCTTGGCTGGCGAGGCGGCGCCTGGAGCTCCGGTTTGCTGACGGTTACCGGAATGGCTGAAGATTTCTGGCTTACACTTGGCAGAGGAGTTGATTTTAACTGCTGGATAGCCGCAATCTTTGGCGGCAACGAGGCCGGCTTATGGCCTCCCGAGGCCTGGCCGTTTTGAGGTATGTAAAAACCGGCAGCTTCCGGACCGCCCTGACGGCGCTCTGATTTGGCCACAGATCGTTCCTCCTCGCCCCTTAAATCATCGGGTAAAAGATTGATATCGTTCATTAGTTTGAATTATGAATTATGTCCGCCAAAGGCGGATGCGCCTCTGGCGCAAATAAAGAATTACGAAAATTGGAAATTGGAAATTGCCTGCCTGCCGGCAAGGCAAGGCTGGAAAATTTTATTTAATATCTCTCATGGCCAAGCCGATGGCCACGGCCAAACGCGGACCGATTTCGTCCAAGACCGGCCTTAAATCCTCGGGGTAAACAACCCTGTCCCAGGGATTGCCGATGATGGCCGGTTTGTTAAACAGTTTTTCCAGATACTCGGTTAAGTTGGGCAAAAAGGCCGAGCCGCCGGCCAAAACTATTTTTTCAACCGCCTGGGTGCCCTGCCCCTGATACAAGTCAAAAACGTATTTGATTTCGTTAATGATAGGTGAAATGGAATCGGCGATGGTCTTGTTAATGCCCTCGCCGCCGGCCGTGCTTACGCCAAAATCCCTCTTAAACTGCTCGGCCCTTTCCAAATTGACGTTCAGGCTACCGGCGATCGCTTTGGTAATGGTCAGGCCGCCGATGTCAATGCTCCGGTTTAAAACCGGCACACCTTTATTAATGATGCAAATATCGGAAGTTACGGAACCAACGTCAATAATCATCACGGTGGATTTGTCTTTGCCGATCAAAGAGCGGGCCAGGGCAAAGGATTCGGTTTCCAGGCTTAAAAGCTTTAAACCGGCCTGCTTAAAAATGGACAGGTACCGGCTGACTAAATTCTTGGGCGCGGCCGTTACCAAAATTTTAAGACTGCCGTCGCTCTCCGTCTGGAGTTGAGTTTTAGCCGCCGGTTTCTTTTTTACCTCACCCGGACGGCCTTTAGAACCAAAAAGGCCTAAAAAACTCTTCTTTTTGCTGGTTTTATCGGGCAAAGGCTTGATAACCGCCGCCGGGCCAACGGGTTGCTGGCCGTCAATGATTTTCCAGTCCAGAATCATTTCTTCCAAAGGCAGGGGGACGTACTTTTTAGCTTCCCATCTAACGGCCGAAGTTAAATCTTTGACTGACATGGCCGGCAGACTGATAATTGAATTAAAAACCGAAAAAGTCGGCAAAGCGGCCAAGGTTAAATTAGTACTCGCCCCGGCTTGAGCAATTACTTTCTTTAAAGAACGCGCGATTTTTTCCTGCGCTTCCGCTGATTTGCTATGAATAACGTCGCTTACAATATCGGCATAACCGTAAGTGACTAATTTAGGCTTGCCATGCCATGAATTAAGCTCTACCAACTTAATGCTGGCCGTTCCTATATCCACTCCCAGGTAACCTTCATCGGATTTACTAAATAAAGCCATAATTATTTTAAAAAACAGTTAGGTTGACCCAGCGCCATTTTTTAAAATTCTTAAAAATGGTGCGGGGTTTAGCCATATAATTATAACATAAAAACCCCTTTGGCGTGAAGGGGAAAACTACGGGCATTCCCACCCAAATGGTACAAAGATATATAATACAGTTGTCTAACCATTAATCTTTGTACTATTATGTATCTACTAAAGCAGGTCCCTTCGGAGGCCCAGATTAAGAAGTGTTTGCGAAAAGCTGTCTTTGGTAAGAATATCTTTTGCCCAGAATGCCGAAGTCAACAAGTAGTTTGTTATGAAAACAGATACCGTTGCAAAAGATGCCGGTTTAAATTTTCCCTCTTAAGCCATACGTGGCTTAAAGGCACAAAATTAAGTTATCAGAATCTCTGGCTCATCTTATGGTGTTGGCAGAAACAAGTTCCAGTTAAGCAGACAATGAATTTAATGCGTTTGTCAGAGAAAGCCATTAGGCACTGGTTTGACCTCCTGCGTTCAAATTTGCCTGAATTAAGCGTTATTTTAGAAAAAAAGGTGCAGATGGACGAGGCCTACTCCAAGGGCAGGTCAGTACTCCTGGCTAAACAGATAGGCACCCGTAATTTAGCTTGGGAAGTTTTAACTAAAAACTCCGTTAATCAAAATGACGCCGTTAATTTTATGATGCAATACATTAAACCCAGAAGTAAATTTCAAACAGACGGGGCGGCTATCTACAAAAACGGCAAGAAGTACTGGATGTTAAGGCACAAGGTCGATATTCACAAAAAATTTGAGTTTGGACTGACTAGCGAAATCGAGGGTATGTTCGGCAATATGAGGACGTTCATCAGAAGAATGTACCATCATACCACCCCTGAAAAGCTTCCTGAATACGTAAGTGAATTTTGCATCAGATTTTCCTTACCGGAAATCTTCATTTCACCCAATGAATACTTAACTAAAACATTATCTCTTGTACCAACTAGGTAGGTATGCCCTTTTATTTGGGCTTGACAAAAATCTAATAATCTACTAAAATGTTGCCCGCGATGTTTTTAATGAAATCGCCGGTAAATATGCCGTAGAAGACATCTACGGCCCGAGGAAAGAAGAGTTTTTAACTGCGGTCAGGGCGAGAATTTCTTCCCAAGTTGAACCAATCGGCGTTAATCTGGAACAACTTGGATTTCTGACTGCGCCGCGGTTGCCAACCAATGTCATGAACGCCCTCAACGCCAAAATCGCCGCTACTCAACAGGCGATTCAGGCCGAGAACGAGCTGCGCAAGGCCCAGGCCGAGGCTCAAAAGGCCATTGCCAAAGCCGAAGGCGAGGCCAAGGCCAATGAACTGCTGGCAAAGTCAATTTCCACGTCTCTGATCCAATGGCGTCAGCTTGAGAACACTCAACAAGCCATTGCTAAATGGAATGGCAAAGCGCCAGAATTTTGGGGCGGAAGCGGTTCTGGGTTCATGTTCAACATTCCTTTCAATCAACCCGGTCCGACTCCCGTCAAAACTCCTTAAACTCAACAAGAGGGGCTCACACTACTTCGGTAGTCGAGTCCCTCTATTTTTTTATTTTAAAAACAAAACCACCGCCATATTTAGCCGCTTTACAATCACTTGACAATTATTTTTAAATGGTTTACAATTACTTTACAATTATGATTACAATTGAACAAATACTGCAATTAGCAAATAGCGAAAAAGTGTTAAAAACCAGTGAAATCGCTAAAAAATTTCATATTTCAAGACAATATGCCAATCTTTTGGTATCACAGTTAGTTAGCTCCCGTAAGCTAATTAAAACCGGCTCTACCAGAAACGCTAAATACATCTTACCGGCATACGCTTCAAGTCATGCGAATTTATTGCCCGCAAAAATTACAAAAAATCTGGTTAATAAAAATCTTGAAGAGCATAAAGTTTTAGCTTCTCTGGAAAAATCCTTTCCTTTAATAGAAAAACTTAACGAAAATATAAAAAGCATCTTTACCTATGCTTTCTCCGAAATGCTAAATAATGCCATAGAGCATTCTCAATCAAAAAATATTGAAGTTGAAGTATCAATTAATAATAAAATACTATCTTTTATCGTGAATGATTCGGGAGTCGGAGTTTTTAGAAATATAATGGAAAAAAGAAAACTAAAATCCGAATTAGAAGCGATTCAAGATTTACTTAAAGGCAAAACAACCACCGCGCCCAAATTACATTCCGGCGAGGGCATCTTTTTTACGTCCAAAGTCGGCGAGCTGTTTATTTTGGACAGCCATGACTATCAATTGATTATTAATAATAAAATCAAAGACATTTTTCTGGTAAAGCCGAAAAAAAACAAACGGGGTACCAGGGTTACTTTTAAAATATCAACTGAAAGCACGCATCACTTAAATGACGTTTTTAAGAAATACGCTAATCCCGACTCTGAAAGCGGTTATGGTTTTGATAAAACGGAAATAAAAATTAAATTATACACCATGAGCGGGGTTTACATATCACGTTCTCAAGCGCGCAGGGTTTTAACCGGTCTTGATAAGTTTACTTCAATAGTTTTTGATTTTGACAAAGTGCCGATGATTGGACAGGCTTTTGCCGATGAGATATTCCGGGTCTTTCAAACTCAACATCCGAAAATAAAAATTGAATATACCAATGCTAATGAGGCGGTAAAGTTTATGATAGACAGGGCTGTTAACAGTTAGTAGATAAACAAAAAACTCTGACGGACCCCCTCTTACGAGGGGGCTGGCCAGAGCGTTTATAAATAAAATATAGCTCATTTTCAAAAATAAGTCAAGGATAAAAAAACCCGCCCTGTCGAATGACGGGGCGGCTTTGGGGGAAGAATGATTAATTAACACTGCCGGGAGATTTTTCCCCTATTTTCCAAATGCCTTTTTCTCTAAAAGCCGGGATGTTCTGGCGGCGTGCCGCATTAGTTAAGGCTGGGGCGGACTTTTTGTTTCTTTTAATATAATCCGATAAAGTAATTATTTTTTCACCTTTAAGATATGTTATCCGCTTATGTAAAGACTCAATTAAAGCCAGTGAGATAACCTTTTCCATGATTTTAGTATTTTTAGCGTCACGATAATCATTAAAAGACTTATAATAATCTTTTTTTTCTCGATCCCTGATAATTATCATGGGGAAACCAAGGCATTGAAGCTGAAAACAAATAAGGACTCGGCCAATTCGGCCATTACCGTCATTAAAAGGATGAATAGTTTCAAAATCCAAATGAAATTTGGCTATTTTATCCAAAAAATAAGTGTCCAAATCGCTGGCGTAGTCCAAAATTATTGATTCAATCATTCGTTGTACATGTTCCGGAGCCGGTGCTATATGAGTTCCCACTCGTACATATTCACCCTTTTGCCTAAAACGTCCGGCAATATTATCATCGATCCCGCCTATCAACATTTTATGAAATAATAAAATTAATTCTTGATTTAATTCTTTTTCTTTTGATTTACGGATATAATTAATAACCCTGGCTAAATTTTTAGCTTCAAAAATTTCTCTGACGGAAACATTTCTGGAAACTTCCAAATCTAAAAGAATTTTCTCGGTTTCTTTCAGTGTCAAGGTGGAATTTTCAATGGCATTGGAATTATAAACACTTTCAGGTATTTCAGCTTCATTAATTATGGCTAAAAGGGATTCCTTACCTTTAAGTAAAATATCATATTCGGCTTTAAGAGTTTTTATTCTTTTTTTAATAGGGTTAGTTATTGGCATATTATTACTTTATATAAATATTATATACTATTCACTATTTTTTGTCAATATTTAGTGAATTTAAACAAAAAACCGAACTAATTCACGCTTTTTATCAAGATTTAACTGAAAAACATCCGCTAAATAATGAAGTATGGTTTTTTATTTTATCTCGCCTAAAGAGGCGGATCATCTCGCCTAAAGAGGCGGAATTAAATAAATCATTCTTTTTCGGGCCCCTGTCCCGAACGTAGGGACGGTTTTGGCAAAAGAATGATTTTTGTGGTCAAGTTTAGCTCGATGGGGTCGCTTCCGCCAAGCAAATATAATCAATATCTTTAAAAATCAAGAGTATATACAGGGGCTAAAGGCGATGTTTGCGGAATTGGCTGACTTGGCTTGACAAAACATATAAAAGTGCTATCGTTAAATTATTCCCTTCGGGGTGTTAAAAATTAACTTTCAATCATATGAAAGCAATTTTGAACCACCCCGGCGTTCAGAATTAGTAGAAAGTTATCGCTCCTGGCGTAGCTCATTGTCTACTGTAAAAAAACGATGTAAAACCCAAAGTGGTAGCTCCTCTACTTATTACCATTAGCAACGGGGTATAATTTTCCTATTAGTCGAGGAAAGTAGTGGTCAATGCGAAAAACTCTTGATATACCAAGTAGCTGGCGCCCCCTCTCATCAGAGAAGATGTAAAACTCAGGAAAGCCTGTAGTATTGCTGAATAAACGATTAGACAAAACAGTGAGAAGTATATATCTCACTGTTTTTGTTTAATATTTCAATCTTTTACCTAATTTTAGCTATTTTTTTATATGTGCATAACATTAAGAGAAAATATTAAGATTTTTTGTTATAATGATTGTAGTACACTTGCAAAGAAAAATATTTTGTGGTATAAATAACACTCTATATGCAATACAATTTCAATAAATTCATAAATGCCACTATCTTTTTTGCACAAAATGTCAAACATTTAGGTATTACTAAACTTAATAAATTATTATATTTTAGTGATTTTGAACATTACAGATTATATGGACGCCCTATTTTAGGCGATTATTACACAAGAATGAAAAGGGGGCCAGTGCCCAGTAAATCATATTCTATATTTAACGCTAATTTTAGAGATAAAACAGATGACTCATTAAAAGAATCAATTGATGTTAGGATTGAAATATCTCTCTTTAATATTCTTTTTAAGAAAATAATAGCAAAAAAAGAATTAGATAAATCAGTTTTTAGTAAATCTGAAATTGAAGTAATGGAAAAAGTGGCCAAAGAATATCCTAACTCAAGTGCGAATGAATTAAGTTATAAATCTCATAAAGAAAAGCCTTGGCTAGAAACTCCGTCTTTAGGAATAATAGATTATAAGTTAGCTCTTGAACAATCTGAATCTATTCCACAAGAGTATGCTATATACAGGGAAACGGAAGACAGATTACTTGAAGATGCTCTGAGGAGTTAAATAATGATTCAAATACCTGAAGAATTAGGGATTGAACATCTCCGTAAAAACTTTAAAAAAGGAGATGTTTTATTTTATAAAAATTTTGAAGGAAAAGAAAAATATAGAGATTCCTATTTCGTTTTATTAACCAATTGTATAAATGATGAATTTTTAGTAGTTAGAGCTACTAAAAATATCCATTATTATAATAACCCTACTAATAGATTAAAACACGATATTGTTTTGATTAAAAAAGGCGAAACGACTATATTCACATTAGATACAATAATTGATTTAACCTGGACAAGAGTTTTTACTATTAACGAAATGAAAAAATTATTAGGGACGCTAATAGTAAAAAAGGGTTGTCTACCAATGCAAATAATAAAAAGAATAAATGAAAGTGTCTTAATGGCAGTAACGATTGAAGAAGGGTGGCAGAAAATTATATTAGAATGTAAATAAACGAACATCTAATCATTATTTCCTCTTAGCTAACCAATATCCAAAAGCTCCTGCCCCTCCCCCAACTAATAACCAAGTTAAAACATTAGATTCTTCCTCGGAAGAATTTTTATTATCTTCATTAGAGCGTGAATTTATCGTTTGAGCAGACACAGAATTATTATTTATCGGAATGGTATTATTCGTATCTGCTTGAACTTTGGGTGCTTCGTATTCAGGCGCAGGTCTTGTTGTACCAGTGCCACCCTCCCCGTAAGTGCTCTTAATTGGCTCTTCTGGCTGTGGTAACGCTTTGGCTTGATGACAATGGTATTCGCCATAATCTAAACCCCATGATGGACAATTGGTTCTACAAGTATGGCAACCAGACGCATCAGTATTCCCCGGATGAGCCAATACATTTTTAACTAATAAAAAACTGCCTAAAAAGGCAATGACAATTAAAATAATCCCTAATTCTTGACCCTGTTTCATGGATTTAATATACAACTTAATAAAAATATGTCAAAAAAACTGACAGCTTGGATAAAGGCAAACTTGTCAGCTCTATGATGCGGGATATTAAAATTATCAGGGATAGGATTGAATTTAAGTGGCGGGAAGGGTTTAATAAATTTATTTAATCTTTTGAGAGCTTAAGATTTCCTCCCCAACTCTCTTGTTTAATTGTATTAACCATAAAGCATATTCATAAGTTAACTCAATCTGGTTATGTTGTTCATGTATTTTAACGGCCAATCCTTGTTGGATTAATTTATTGAACTCTTTTTTAATCTCCTTATTTACAGACCCATCATTATGAACTATTATATTTCTAATTTTTTGAGATGTATTTAAATCGGTTTTTAATTGTTTATCTTTAGGAAATTGATCGTCCAGCTTTTTACTTAAATAAAATAAGGCCCTTGAAATACCATGACCCTTTAAATCTCTGTAACCGAAATCCTCCTCTTCTGCTCTAAAAATAAAGTCACAAAAATCATTTAAGCTTTTCTCTATAAAAATGAATACGGAGACTACAAATGATCTATATAATAACTCCTCTAATTTATCTATTTCATATACTTCATCTGCTCCCCAATCTCCATGTCTATCTAAGGTCTCCTGATCGATTTCTCCTTTTTTTACAGATTCCTCAAAAGCCTTATACTCTTTATTTAGTTTAGTAATCTTTAAATCAATTGTGGATTTAATCAGCTCTAAATAACTATCAAAATAGTCACTTTCCATATCAAAAATAGAGTACCAAAGGTCAACTGTATTAAAAATATTTAAATTATTAGTGATAACCATATTTTTATTCTTCCCTAATCTTACACAAAAAGTAAAAAGTTTACCAACTATACCTACTTGGGATAGGGTCTAAAACCAAAAAACAAGGCCATTAAAACCCTGTTTTTAAATATATTAAATTTAACTTACTTTAAAATAAAATAATCAATCTTCTTTTTATACAAATCGGCAAATGACTTTAACTCAATAACGTCAATTCTTTGCTGGCCGTGTTCTATTTTGGAAATATAAGACTGCGTCTTTTTTAATTTGGCCGCTACCTGCTTCTGCGTTAAACCGGCTTCTCGGCGGGCCTTTTTAAGTTTCCCGAGAAGGGAGCGATATTCCGGAAGATATATTGTTTTACCCATGCTTATATGCTATATTCCATATTGGAATATTCAAACTTAGAATTTTTACACTTACCAGAAATAAAGTCAAACGATATGCCCCCGGCTAAAGAAACTATTCAACAAATCTTAAACCTCATAAAAAACGTCAAAAGACAGCAACCGGCCTATAATGTGGCGGATTGCCAGAGTCCCCTGTGTTTTGACCTTGATTTTGACGATATTACCGATGAGGAAAAGAAAAAGATCGCCGGGATCGCTCTGCACGTTTTTGACGATTTTGTAACCAAAAAACTGCTACCGGCCGAAAAAGAAGTTATGCTCCGGCTGGGGGAAAACGTGATGTTGGGGTCTTTTTTGGCTGTCAGATTGGGCCAGCCGGAATCGTCCGCGGAAATCATGCGGCAGCTGATAGAAGCCCGGCTGGGTTTGCTTAAAGAAAACGTTGATTTTGACCCCAAGGAGTTCTTGCACGGCCAGTTTATTGATTATCTGGAATTCTGTGAACAGCACGGCCAGGAAATCGCCTTAAAAAGGGAGGTGGTTTAGGAAATAAAAAAACCCCATCATTTGACAGGGTCTTTAATATCTGAAATTAAACAAATTTAAGACTGCCTAAAATTAAATTCAATACCGTTAATATCACCCAATAAATCCAGAGTGGCAATTACTGATTTGTTTTGAGTATTAAGCAAGATCACTTTATTTTTATAATTCTTAATAATATTTACCACAAACTCATCCCCCCAGCCAGGGGAAAAAGTATTCACCCCAGTAAAATTAATCTCAATCTCCTCATTATTATATATCCCATTTAACGATGGCTTAAAAGCAATAAAAGCTCCTCTGCCGTCATCGCGAGAAGTAAGTGTTGAGCCAAATTTTTTTAATTCAATAATCATAATAATATAATTATAAATTTTTATTTCAATAAATCGTCCAATTCACAAGAAATAAGAGCTGATTTATTAAGCAAAATCTGTTCTTTTGTATTTAAATTATCGGCAGTCATCCTGATAATTTTAGTGATAATATTATCTCCAAACATTATCCAATTAGTTTTTTTGAAATAACTTTCAGTCTTCTGATAAAAGAGTGTGGCATACTGTTTCAGCTTGTCATGCGGTGCCGGTCTTGAACTCCCACTATTACTGGAAAAATTAATTTTCCCTTCTATTTTTTTATCTACCTCAATCAACAGGTCGCCCTCCCGGAACTCAATCCAGTAATCGCTGATGGCGTAAACAACCCTGACTAATCCGCCATCCTCCGTATTATACCAATAAATAAATGAGAAATTATCCGAGTGAAAATCCTGATGAATGGCAATACGTTCAAGTCCCTTAATGGTGCGGATTTTATATTCATCCAAAAGTCTTAAATAACTCTCGCGCCAATTTCTAAGCCAGTTTGCGATAAATGTCGGGTCTATGAATAAGGGCGATAAATCATTTTTAAGATTTTCATCACTTACTTTGTTCATCTGTAACGTAAGCTTATTAAAAAGAGCGCGGGGATCTTTCACGTCAATACCTTTGGCTATTAAATAATCAAAATCTGGTACGACTTTTTTGCCCATATACCAAAGTAAATCATAAATGTCGCGCCCTTTTTCCTCATAAACGGCGTCTCCCGCTCCACGAGTACCCCGCAGAAAAATAGCGGCGAGTTTGCTGGCCATAAGCGCAGACATATTATAGGTCAAAATAATAAATGAGAGCTGATCGCGATTTATTGGCCTGCGTTCGGTTACGGTTTTCGGGGCGACAAAATGATTAAGATCAATTTTTACATGCACCTGATTTGACGAATGACCAAGACTTAATTCTTCACCAACGTGAAATTTTAAAAGTAACCCTCTGTTAGTCATTATTTTTATTGTGAAAAAATCTATACTGGCACCATAAGTATTGACAAAATAATCTTCAACTTCTTTTTTTAATTCTTCCAAAAAATTATTTGTTACTGAATGAGAAACTTCAAAATCCAAATCCACAGACATGCGATCAAGACCGTGAATTATGCGAAGTGCTGAACCGCCATACATAATCCATTTATTATACTCTGGATGATGATAAACAAAATTAAGTACATAATACTGTAATATTTCTTTTACTTTATTCTGTTTTACATTAGGATCAATGGCCGCGTAACCGGCTAGTTCATCATTGAGGCTTTCTTTTAAAATTTTTAATATCTGTTCACTCATATGAATTTCTTAATCATTGAATAAAATTTTTCCTGTTCCGCTTTATCCATTTCATCAAAATCAATCCGTAATTCTTCTATTAATTTTTTGACCTTTTCTATCTTAAGACCACGAAACTGATGAGTTCTGAAATATATTAAATCAAATAACGCTTTTGAAGGCAAAGCTATAAAAAAATCAAATTTTCCCTTGACTAAAAGAAAGTCTGAAAAAAGATCTTTTTTAATTGACTGATATGTAAAATTTCCAGCTTTGGTCTGATAATTCCTGGTAACCTTAGTGGTAATTGAAGTTATAGAGTAAATCGCTTCGGTGACGAGATTATAATACTGCAAAGCGACCCACGAACTCACATAAGACGGGGTGCGAATAATATTGGCAAGATAAAAGGAGTAAGAGACGTCCATCCTGTTTTTTTCAAAAAAATCAGTAGATACATATAACCCCTTCTTGAGCTGTAAAATTTCTTTGTATTTCAAAAAGCGACTGATATAGGTGTTTATCGTCGTATTCTTAAGCCCAAACTGCTCACCAAGCTGAAATACTGTGTTTTTATTAAAGTAGGGCAATGATTTTAGCTGTTCTAAAAGGTTTTTTTTACTTTTCATAACTATGACATAAGTGTATCATATATGAAATACGATGTCAAACACATCTATTTCCAAGAGGAAACTAACAAAATTAAGTAAAATATAGGCAATCCTGCCTATTTGGTTCAAAAGCAGGCGGAGCCCTTTAACATGGCAAGCCTGAACCTGATTGATCAACAAACCGCCCTTACACTTGGGACGGTTTTTTATTTTCAAAACAAAAACAGAGCGGTAAAACTCTGTTTTTAGATGG
>Ga0208373_1003466_pt1 | contig 15469 bp, 15 predicted proteins | sample RifOxyC2_FD_184036 | JGI IMG/M metagenome (GOLD analysis project Ga0208373, IMG submission 184036) | Soil microbial communities from Rifle, Colorado - Rifle Oxygen_injection C2 (SPAdes) | ecosystem: Environmental > Terrestrial > Deep subsurface > Rock core/Sediment | place: Rifle, Colorado...
CTCCACTATGTGGCGTTGCAGTTAAAAAAAGTAAGTGATTTGATTTTTCAGATAAAACTTCTCCGACTTTATATCTTCCAGTCCTCTTAATTTCGTCTTTTGAACCACGATAAGCAGAAAGCTTATGTGCTTCATCAACAATTATCAAATCCCAATTACTATCTGAATTTTTTAAGCTATCAAGCACTCCTTCTCCTCTAGCAACAAAATCTAAAGAAGTTATACATTGATTTTCTTTTTCCCAAACATTAGTGCCATAGCTAGAATTAATATTTTCTCTATTCACAGCATTAAAAACTTCTCCAAATTTCTCAAATAATTCGTCTTGCCAATTACCAATTAAACTAGGGGGAGCAACAATAAGTATTCTTTCGGCAACTTTTCTATATTTTAATTCCTTAATTAAAAGTCCCGCCATAATTGTTTTTCCTGCTCCAGGATCATCTGCAAGCAAGAACCTTATTCTTGGTCGTTTTAGAAGATAATCATAAACTGCTTCAATCTGATGTGGCAAAGGATCTATTTTAGATACACCGACAGCAAACAAAGGGTCAAACTCATAAGACATTTTAATCCTTTTTGCCTCAAGTGCTAATCTAAACTGTTTAGGATTAGCAGAAAAGTTTGGTCCATCTTGCCCAGATATTACTTCAATTTTTTCAAAGTCTTCTTCTTTTAGTATTGTAGGATAAAATCTATGTGGCTCATATTTAATTCCTTCTCCTTTTAATTCATATCTTGAACCAATTTGTTTAAGGGATATAACTCTAATCTCTTCTGGCCAAAATGGTCCTTTAATTATCAGACCTTCTTTTAGATTTGTAGATTCAGATTTATTCATTGAACTCTCCTTTATTCTTTAATTCTTTTTTCATAAATAATTCAAATCTTTTAGAAATAACTAGCCCATTTTTCTTGCAATATTCACTATATCCATCATATGTTTCTGAATCCACTGATAAGGTTATATTTTTATTCGGCAACTTTATCCCCCAACTTGTTTAATATGTGAGCTTATTTGTGTATATTTATGGTTCTTTAAATAGTTTTCGTTCGTACGCCCCACCCCCTCGTCGTTCGTCGTTATAGAAATGTCCCCCTATCAGTCGTTCGTAGCCACTAAAAATTATTGAACTTAACATCGGGCCCTGTTATAAAATCGTAGGCAGAATACCCACAAATTTATTTGTGGGATGAATGCCGTGCCTCTTTCCAGTATTTGTACGAGAGGCAGAAGCGGTAAAAACATTTAATAGAGTTCTCCGTTCATTCTAGCTCATTAGAGCCGTCAAGAATAAGTATCAAGGGGGACAATTTTTAGTTTCGTTAGGAGGAATTCCGTAGTTTTTGCTTCTTTTTCAGAAAAAGAAGATAGTTGTTAGTAGAGGGCGAGAAAACAGTAATAGTTATATACAAATGTGCGTATTTGTATCATTGAGGGGTTGAAATGGAATCAAAAAACATTACATTAAGGGTAAATTCCGAATTGTACGACAAGTATAGAGAGTTATGTAAGAAGAAAGGCTTATTAATATCTCGTCAAGTTGAGATTATGATGGAAGAACAGTTTAAAGAGGGGGCGAGAAAATGACTAATAATGGTTCTAATTTAGGTTTTGAAAGTAAGCTTTGGCTTGCAGCTGATAAAATGCGAAATAATATGGATGCTGCTGAATATAAGCATGTAGTTTTAGGTTTAATTTTTCTCAAATACATTTCTGATTCTTTTGAAGAAAGAAGGCAATTATTGGTAAAAGAATCATCAGAAGGGGCAGATCCTGAAGATCCAGATGAGTATAAGTCAAATCTATATGGAAAGAGTGTCTTTTTTGTTCCAGAAAAAGCAAGATGGAGTTATTTACAGAAGTACGCAAAACAGCCAGAAATTGGAAAAATTCTTGATGAAGCGATGGAAATATTAGAAAAAGATAATCCATCTTTGAAGGGAGTTTTGCCAAAAGATTATGCTCGTCCTGCTCTAGATAAAAGAAGATTGGGCGAATTGATAGATTTAATAGGAACTATCGGATTAGGTGATTATGTTAGTAAATCCAAAGATATTTTAGGAAGAGTTTATGAGTATTTCTTAGGGCAATTTGCAGATGCAGAAGGAAAAAAAGGCGGACAATTCTATACTCCTCGTTCAATTGTTCGACTTCTTGTCGAGATGCTTGAGCCATATAAAGGCAGAGTTTATGACCCCTGCTGTGGCTCTGGTGGCATGTTTGTTCAAAGCGAGAAATTCGTTGAAGAGCATCAAGGATTAGTAGATAATATTTCTATTTATGGACAAGAATCAAACTCTACTACTTGGAAGCTTGCTAAAATGAATTTAGCAATTAGGGGAATAGAAGGAAATATCGTTTTAGGAGATACTTTTCATAATGACTTGCATAAAGATTTGAAAGCAGATTTTATTATTGCTAATCCTCCGTTTAATATTTCTGATTGGGGCGGAGAACATTTAAGGGAAGATATAAGATGGAAATTTGGAGTTCCTCCTGTTGGAAACGCTAATTTTGCATGGGCTCAGCATATGATACATCATTTAGCACCTCATGGAGTTGCTGGTTTTGTTTTGGCAAATGGCTCAATGTCTTCTAATACTTCAAATGAGGGAGAGATTAGAAAATCAATGGTCGAAGCAGATTTAGTTGACTGTATGGTTGCTTTGCCATCTCAATTATTCTATAATACAATGATTCCTGCTTGTCTTTGGTTTTTAGCAAGAGATAAACAAAATAATAAGTTTAGAGACAGAAGAGGAGAAGTTCTTTTTATTGATACAAGAAAAATGGGTGAGATGGTTACTCGTAGAAATAGAGATTTAACTGATGAAGATGTCAAAAAAATTGCTTCAGTTTATCATGCATGGAGAGGAGAAGGAGGAAAATATTCTGATGTGGCTGGCTTCTGCAAATCTGTAAAAATAGACGAAATCAGAAAGCAAGGGTTCATCCTAACACCTGGAAGATATGTCGGAGCAGAAGAGGAAGAAGACGACGGAATACCATTTGAAGATAAAATGATGGAATTAACATCAAAGATAAGTGAACAAATGGAAGAATCCAAAAAAATTGATGAAGAAATAAAGAAAAGCTTTGAAAGTATAGGTTTTAAGGTGTGAAGATGGCAAGACGAGTCTTTATTAGTTATCAAAATCGTGATAGACACGCAAAGGAGTTACTAAAAGCTCAAGCTAATAATAAAAAAATAGATTTAAGCTTAAATGATCAGTCTCCGAGTAAGCCATTTAGTAATAGTTGGAAATCTAAAATGAAAAATAGAATAGAAAACTCTTCTGCAACAGTAGTTATGATTGGTAAAGATACTTACAAGAGTAAAGCAGTAAATTGGGAAATTGAGCAAAGTAGAAAGCAAGGAAATAAGATTATTGGTGTTCAGATTCATAAAGGACAACATCATAGACTTCCGCACACTATGAGGGAACGTGAAGAATTAAAAAATTGGAAGGTAGAAACTCTTTCCAATAGATTGAGGCGAAGAAAATGAACAAGAAAAGAACTTTTATAAGTTTTGATTTTGATCATGATGAAGAATTAAGGAATCTATTAGTTGGGCAAGCAAAGAATCCAGATTCGCCATTTGAAATAACAGATTATTCTTTGAAAGAACCATTTACTGGAGACTGGAAAGAAAAGGTTAGAAATAGAATCAAGAAAACAGAAGTTGCTATTGTGATATGTGGGCATCATACAGATACGGCAAGCGGAGTTTCTGCCGAACTTTCTATTTCAAAGGAAGAGAGAATTTCATATTTTCTTATTTGTGGAAGAAGTGATGGTAAATTTACCAAACCCACATCAGCAGGTAGTAATGATAAAGTCTATAACTGGACATGGGATAATCTAAAAGCTCTTATCAATGGTGCACGATGAGAAAAGACAAAGAAATACTGCTTGAACAATATAAATTATATGTTGAGAGTGCAGAAAAAGTTTCTGATAGAAGACAGAATTCTAATAATTATTATCTAACATTAAATTCAGTGCTTATATCATTTGCAGGATACTTATCAACACTTCAATTTAGTATCTGGCACATCATGATAGCCATTGCAGGAATAAGCAGTTCTATTATCTGGGTATTGACTTTGAAATCATGCAGAAATCTTAATAGTAGTAAGTTCAAGATGATTCACAAAATGGAACAAGATCTTCCTGCTAAATTATTCAAAGAAGAATGGGATTGTTTAGATCGTGGAAAAAATGGAAAAATATATAGAAAGTTAAGTGTAGTGGAGCAAGGTATCCCAATTATGTTCATTGTTTTATATTCTTTCGTGATTTTAATTATGCTTTATCCATTAATAATTAATTTGATTATGAGGTTGTTCTAATGGTGTTTGGCATATTTATCAGTTACAGTACCTATGATTCAGATACTGCTAAACGAATTGAAAATTATTTGAGACAAATAACAAATACTGAGATTTATTTATATGAAACACAAGTTAAAACAGGACAGATTAGTGAAGCAATAATTCAAAAAATTAGACAATGCGATTTATTTATCGTTTTATACAGCAAGAACTCTATACAATCAACATATGTGCAACAGGAGATTGGGGTTGCAAAAGGCAACCACAAAATCATAATTCCAATATTGCTTGATTCAGATGCTAAACCTGATGCATTGCTAACAGGTATAAATTATCTTTCAATATATGACGAGAAGAAAAGGAATGAACAATTACCGAAACTGTATCAATATGTTGCGAATGAATCACAGAAGAAAGCAAGTGCTCAAGCATTATTAGTCATTGGAGGATTGGCAACATTAGCGTACCTCGCCTCTAAAAACAAATGAAATCCGAGACAAAATTTAAAGAAACAGAAATAGGGCAAATTCCTGAAGATTGGGAAGCTGATGCTCTGGGTAATCACACTAAAATAATAAAAGGCATTTCTTACAGAAGTGAGGATTATTGCTCAGAAGATGAGGGATTTATTTTCATCAATCTTAAATGTGTTGCTCGAAACGGCGGTTTTAGAGAGGATGGAATAAAATATTACAAAGGAGAACTAAAAGAAGAGCAGTTTGTAAATGCAGGAGATATTATTATCGCAAATACAGACTTGACGCAGAATAGAGAAATTATAGGAAGTCCTCTTAAAATCCCAAAACTAAAAACTGATAGAAGGATGTGCATTTCTTTAGACTTATCAAAACTTGATGTTACAAGTAAAAAACTTGATGGTAATTTTCTTTATTATTATTTAATGTCGCCAAGAGCAAGAAATTTTATGATAGCAAATGGCAACGGAACAACTGTTGTTCATCTATCAACAAAAAATGTTCCAAATATGATTATTCCTATTCCAAGCATTGAAGAGCAAAAAGAAATCGCAAAAATGCTTCTGAATTTAGATAAAAAGATTGAGATAAACACTAATCTTAATACGTATCTTGAAAAATCAGCCGAATTATTATTTAAGCAGTGGTTTATTGATTGTGAATTTCCTAATGAGAAAGGTAAGCCCTACAAAAGCTCAGGTGGAGAGATGGTTGATTCTGAATTAGGAGAGATACCGAAGGGATGGGAAGTAAAGAGTTTAGATAAAATATCAACTAATTATGATTCAAAAAGAGTGCCAATCTCGAGCAGAGAACGGGAGAAAATAAAAGGGGAGTACCCTTATTATGGTGCTACTAGCATAATGGACTATATTAATGATTTTATATTTGATGGAATCTATTTATTAATGGCAGAAGATGGCAGCGTCATTACTGAATCTGGAAATCCAATTTTACAATATGTTTGGGGAAAATGTTGGGTAAATAATCACACTCATGTTTTACAAGGAAAAAATATTTCTACTGAACTGCTTTATTTATTACTTAAGAACATATCTGTAAAACATATTGTAACTGGAGCAGTACAACCAAAAATAAATCAGAAAAACATGAATAGCTTGAAATTTATTTTACCTCCGAAAAATATTTTAAATATCTTTGAAAATCATATCCAACAGATATTTTCAAAACATAGAATACTAAAAGAAAATAATGCTCAAGTATTTTCTACTCGCAATTTATTAATTAATTCACTTATGTCAGGGCAAGTAAGAGTAAAATGAGAGATAAAAAATGGTATGGCTCAAGCAAATAATCGAAGACGGAAGATATGCAAAGTTTAAGCTTAATCTTGATATCATTGAAAAAAATTTAGCAGAGAAAAATACGAATGGAGCTGTAGAAGCGTCAAAAGCCTTAATCGAATCCGTATGCAAAACCATTTCTGGAGATCTTGGTTTAAAAATTGATTCTGCTTGGAATGTTCCTAAAGTAGTTAGCGAAACTTTGAAAGTAACTCCGTTTGTTAAAAATATGGAGAAAGATGACGCAGACAGAACAAAAGCAATCTGTGGTTGTATTTTAACTATTGCAAGTAAAATAGCAGAATTTAGAAACGATTATGGGTTTATGTCTCATGGAAGAGATATTGAAGAAGCAAAAAAATGCGATGAAGTAATCTCTCAACTTGTTTATTTTTCAACAGATATAATCTGCTCATTTTTGATAGAAATTCATACTAATTTTAGCACTCTAAAAGATTTAAAAAGAGTTGATTATGAAAAATATAAAGAGTTTAACGAGTGGTTTGATGATGAAAATGGAGATGTAATTATTGGCGCATTAAAATTTTCAGCAAGTCAAACTTTATATAATAATGATATCTCAGCATATATTGACGCGTTGAATGACTATTTTGATAAAATTGATAAAATAGAAAGTCCACAAGATGATGAAAATGTCACACATAACTGAATCACATATTGAAGAAGCTGCTCTTGAAATACTCAAAGAGCAGGGATATAAGATACTTAGTGGTCCAGAAATAGCGGTAGATGGAACTACACCAGAAAGAAACTCATATCAGCAAGTTATTCTTTTAGATAGACTAAAGGAAGCAATAAACAGGTTAAACCCCACTATTCCAGAAGAAGCAAAAGAAGACGCTGTAAAGAAGCTTACAAGAACAGAAAGCCCAAAATTAATTGTGAATAACCAAAGATTCCATGATTTTTTAGTAAATGGTGTTCCTGTTGAATACAGAAAAGATGGAAGAATAAAGGGAGACATTGTTTACTTATTTGATTTTAAAAATCCAAGAAATAATGAGTTTGTTGCTGTAAATCAATTCACAGTTATAGAAAATAACCACAATAGAAGACCAGATATTGTTATTTTCATAAATGGTTTACCTCTTGCAGTAATTGAATTAAAAAATCCTGCTGATGAAAATGCAACAATATGGTCGGCTTACAATCAACTACAAACTTACAAAGAAGAAATATCCAGCTTATTCAACTATAATGAAATTCTTATAATAAGTGATGGAACAGAAGCAAGAGCAGGAACTTTAACATCTGAGAAAGAATGGTTTTTGCCATGGAAAACGATTGACGGAAAAGAAATTGCTCCGAAAGCACTTCCACAACTTCAAGTTTTATTAGAGGGAATGTTTGAGAAAACGAGAATTATTGATATGGTAAGAAATTTTATAGTTTATCAAACAACAAAAAAGAAGATAACAAAGATCATGGCTGCTTATCATCAATATCATGCAACAAATAAAGCAATTGAATCAACAATTAAAGCAACAAAAAAAGATAGAAGGGCAGGAGTTGTCTGGCATACTCAAGGTTCAGGAAAAAGCTTAACAATGGTTTTCTATTCTGGAAAACTCGTCCTCTCAGAAGAATTAGAGAATCCAACAATTGTAGTCCTAACAGACAGAAATGATTTAGATGATCAATTGTTTAATACATTTAGTTCAAGCCAAAGCGTGTTAAGACAAAAACCAATACAGACAGAATCAAGAGAAAAACTTAAAGAAAATCTGAGTGTTTCTTCTGGCGGAATTGTCTTTACTACAATTCAAAAGTTCTTTCCAGAAAAAAAAGGAGATAAATATCCTATTCTTTCTCCAAGAAAGAATATTGTTGTTATAGCTGATGAGGCTCACAGAAGCCAATATGATTTTATTGATGGTTTTGCAAGGCATATGAGAGACGCTTTGCCAAATGCATCGTTTATTGGATTTACTGGAACACCAATTGAATTATCAGACAAAAGCACACCAGCAGTATTCGGACATTATATTGATGTGTATGATATAGAACAAGCTGTAATTGATGGGGCAACAGTAAGAATATTCTATGAAGGAAGATTGGCAAAACTTGAGCTTAAAGAATCCGAAAAGCCAAAGATTGATCCTGAATTTGAAGAAGTTACAGAACAAGAAGAGACAGCAAAAAAAGAAACCCTGAAGAGTAAATGGGCAAGATTAGAAGCGGTTATTGGAAGCGAAAAAAGAGTTAAGGTCATCGCCAAAGACATTGTAAAACATTTTGAGCAAAGAGAAGAAGCAATGGAAGGAAAAGCGATGATTGTTTGCATGAGCAGAAGAATTTGCGTAGATTTATTCAATGCAATAAAAAAATTAAAACCAGGGTGGTATAATAAGGATGATGACAAAGGGATTATTAAAGTAATTATGACTGGTTCTGCTTCTGACCCTCTTGGATGGCAAGAACATGTAAGAACAAAGTTAAAAAGAAGAGAGTTAGGAGACAGATTCAAAGATTCAAGCGACCAATTCAAGATAGCAATAGTTAGGGATATGTGGCTTACCGGATTTGATGCTCCATGCCTCCATACATTATATTTAGACAAGCCCATGAGAGGACACGGCTTAATGCAGGCAATAGCAAGAGTAAACAGAGTTTTCAAAGACAAGCCCGGAGGATTAATTGTTGATTATTTAGGTGTAGCAGATGAACTAAAGAAAGCATTGGCTAATTACACACTAAGTGGCGGAAAAGGAAAGCCGACATTTGACCAAGAGGACGCTGTTGCCGTCATGTTAGAGAAATATGAGATTGTAAATAACCTATTTTACAAGTTTGATTATAAAAAATTCTTTTCAGGAACAGCAAAAGAGAAGATGATAATACTTCCTGCTGCTATGGAACATGTTTTAAAGCAAAAAGATGGTAAAGAAAGGTGCTTAAAATATGTAACTGAACTTTCAAAAGCGTTTGCGTTAGCCGTTCCGCATGAAGAAGCAATCAAAATAAGAGATGATGTTGGATTCTTCCAAGCTGTAAGATCAGCTTTAGCAAAAGCAACAACAGAAAAAGGCAAACCTGAAGATGAATTAAATACTGCAATCAAACAGATAGTTTCAAAAGCAATTACTTCGGATGAAGTTATAGATATTTTTAAAGCGGCAGGATTAAAGAAGCCAGATATTTCAATTTTATCAGATGAATTTCTTGCAGAAATAAAAGGTTTAGAACATAAAAATTTAGCACTAGAAACATTAAAGAAACTTCTTAACGATGAAATCAAAACAAGAGCAAGAAGGAATATTGTTGAAGCGAGAGCTTTCTCTGCAATGTTAGAACAAACAATAAAAAAATATCAAAACAGAAGCATTGAAGCGGCCCAGGTTATTACCGAATTAATTGATATAGCAATAGAAATTAGAGAATCTAAAAATCGTGGAGAAAAATTAAATCTCACAGAAGATGAGCTTGCATTTTATGATGCTCTAGTAGATAATGGCAGTGCAAAAGAAGTTTTAGGTGATGAAACTCTAAAGCAAATTGCAAAAGAGCTTACAGAAAAAGTAAAACAAAATACTTCAATAGATTGGACTTTAAGAGAGAGTGTGAAGTCAAAATTGAAAGTCTTAGTTAAGAGATTACTTAGAAAGTATGGTTATCCTCCAGATAAACAGGAAAAAGCAACAGAATTGGTATTAGAGCAGGCAGAATTAGTATCTAAAAATTGGGTTGAACAATAGTTAGTTTTCTCGCCCCCTCGTTAGTCGTCGTTACGGAATTCCCCCCTCGTCGTTTCGTTAGTTTAAAATTGTCCCCCTTTGAGATTTCACTTTGTGAAATCTCCTATCGTTAATTGTCCTTTCAATTCTGTGGGACATCCATAAATATCATATTCGAAGACATCTTTACCTTGCTGTTCTTGAATGTATCTCTTGACTTGCTCTTGTGAAACATGACCAGCAGAGCCGCAGTAATAACCTCTTGCCCAGAGATTATCAAATCCGCTTCCAAAGTGCTGTTTGTATCCAAGATACTTTAAATCTGGAAAACATCTTCTCAACTGTATTGAAGTGTTGCCTTTTAGCTTGTGGATTATCTTGAAAGGCGTTACTGTCGGCTTTGCACCTACAAATAAATGCAGATGGTCTGGCATAATCTCTAATGCCAGATTGCTAATGCTCATTTCTTGGCATTGCCCTTCAATAATTGCTTTCAGAACTTCAACAACCTTCCCAGTCAATATTGGCTTCCTGTATTTAGGAATCCAGATAATGTGGTAATTGATGTTGTATTTGCAATGGTGAGATGTTCTCACAGTTGCGATTTTACTCTCAATCTTATGCACTTCTGGATTAAAGTGCGGATATAATTTTTTAGTCATAGCGACCACCTCATGCTGAAGGTGGTTGCTTGTATCGTTAGGGGTTTTTCGTTTAGCGAACCATACATTAAACTTTTAGCTGATTAGCGACCTCTACAAGAGGGAAAAGTTTAAGTGAAATGGTTTGCGTGAGAAACCCCCAGCTTTAGCTGGATTTATTTTGGGAGTATGTCATGCTCTCCGTTAGGACGAGATTTTAGTGCAACGATGCCGAAGGCAAAAATCTCGAGTTCAGAAGTCGGCCGTATTCGCATTTGGTTAGGCGGGAAGAAAATATTATGCAAGTTTCTTTTCAAATTTATAGTAAATGTGAACTCTTAGTAAAATGGTTAAAGCTAAAAAAATTAATCCTATTAAGAAAAAAATCAATACAATAATATTTGCGAAGGTTGAGTGAGGAATTCTGGGATAGACCAAAGTAAAGAAAAAGATTATTGAAAAAACAAACAAAAAGATGCCAATTATTGCTCCTCTTGTTCCATTTTTTCCACTTATGACTCCAGAACCATCTTTTGGAGTAATGACCCAAAAACGATTTTTCAAGAATTCACTATAACAAGAAGCATGAAATTTTGAATAAGGGAATTTCGGGTAATATTGTGTTACTGCAATAAAATCTTTATTTGATTTTATTTCTTTATGGCATCTGTCACAAAGGATTTTTTCCATATTATTACCTATTTTAATGTTCCATGTGAACCAATGTAATCTGCATAGGCTTTGCAGTCTTTAGGTTCGAGGCTGTTTTCAATATCTTGAATCGCAGATTCAGAAAATACAATTCCATTTTGCCAATTACCTGCAGTTTCTTTGGTATGTATATTCACTTCAACATTTAGAAGATTTGAAACGGTTCTTGCACTTTTGCAATCTTCAGGCATATTTTGATTATATTTTACTAAATAGTTATCACCAGAAATTTTTGTTACTTCTTTGCTGACAGAACTTTTACATCTTCTGGTTTTTTCAATAATTTCTGGAGTTAGTTGTTTGATTCCTTGCTCTTCATAAACTTTGGCTACTTCATCAATACAATCAGAGAAGCGGTTTTGTGATTGTATAACTTTGTTTAATAACAATACTTCAGAATTTGAATCTGTAATTTGCGTTATTTCTGAATCGTTAATTTTTGGGGTGTTGAATAAAACAACTGCTATGGTTATGATTACCGCAACTACAACAAATCCCAGAATTAAATAGTTTTGCTTCTTCATATTTTAGATTAATATTTAAGCAAGTTTTTAAATGTTCTTATTTTCTTCCCGCCGTTTAGTTATCGTAGGCCGACTTCTGAATTGAGCATAACATTATTTTATGCGAAGTCCTGAAAGCTCGATTTTTCCCTCGAACATTCCGCCCTCGTCAGGCATCCCTGACAGAGCTGGCGGAAATGTTCAGAGCTGGAAAAACGAGCGCAGGATTTGGGTGAGTAACGCAGGGGCTTTGATGCCCCGAGTAACGCAACCGCATAAAATTTGTTATGCGTAGCGAGGCTTTGATGCCGAGCGGAGTTTTTTATTTGCCGACCCGTTTAGTACGAGTGGCTTTTTCAGGTGCGGCATCGTCTTCTGAAGGAAGAAAAAAGGTGCGTATAATGTTGTAGCATTATGCGACAGGGAGTGCGTGAAGAACGGGAGGGTATCCGTAGCAGCCAGAAACTAAGCATATTTGAACAGTGTAACAAGCTTGTTATTCCAAGCGTAAGCTTTTTGACTTGTCCCATATAATTTTCCAACTGGATAAGATTGAGCCAATAAGGCAGTGTTATACCTGTGCCCCATTGCTCGGATCAAGCGAGTAAATTGTTTCAATGGGGTTGAAGTCTGAAGACTAGAAAAATGAGAAATATTAAATTTTTTGAGCAGAAGGAACAATGATCGATCATAATAAATAACATGATTTGCGATCCATTTATTGATAGTATTTACATTGCCTCCAGTTAGATTGTGCAGCCATGAACCGCTTTTAGTCCCTATTGAGTGTATCAGGTTGTTCCAATACTCAATAGTATTTTCTTGGGAATAAAATAATTTCTCTTTTTGATAGTTTGCTTCAATGCCTGCACCAGAACTAAATGTGGAGTACCCATTAATGATTTTTAGATTGTGCCGTTCCGCATAGTAGCGATTGGCAATGCTGTTCAACATTTTCTCACGGTCCCGTAAATGTTGTCGGGATTTGATCAGGTTTATCTCATCAATACTTATCCATGCTGAAAAGCCAAATCCTCCAATACCTCTCCGTTGCACAATCTGAAACAACTTGTCCAATTGGGTATCGGAGTCAGAATGATTCTTTGTTTGAAGAAGGCGAAGAATTCTTCCATATTCTTCTGAAAATGATTCTTCAGCCTCTATCCTTGCTTTGTCAAAATGCATACCAGACCCTATCAGACCTGAGTGCCTGAATGCTTTACTAGTTGAAGGAAGAAGGAAAACGAAATGGTCAAAAGGGAGATAAGTTCCCGTCTTACATTCTCCTTGATGATTTTCGTGAAAACTCCTGTCTAAAACATGGAGTTCAGGGAATTGAGACATTTTGCTGCTGTAGATGATATAGAATAGCCGTTCATATACGGCATAAAAGAAAGGGGTGATGATTCCAATATCTCCAAACTGAGATTCAAAAAAAAATGAAAAGCTGATATCAGCAAGAGGCCTATCTCTTCCCATGGGGCTTCCCCCCTCAAATGAAAGACCTTGTTCCGTAGCGAATACTGGAGAGACAAGCATACCCGACTCTAAGATTCGCTTCATACCTGACGGAGAGGTCACATGGGTTACAAAAGCTTGAGAAAGTGATTCTGAAAATGCTTTCCACTGAATTGGAATTCCTTTTGCTGACTTATACTTATCAACCAGTCTTTCCACCAGTATCTCCTCTAGTAAGTGAGAGAACAATTGACCATTTTCGAGGTCACCCCACCGATATGGAACTTCATACCACCTTAACAACTGGTCCCTTTTTCCATGAATTGCTTTAGACATCTTCAGACGGAGACTTCCAGCAAATGAGGTAAGCTGATCAGGCTGCTTCTTGGCTCTAGAGATTTCTTCAGGCGTGAAGAGATGAGAAAAAATTTCAGTTGGAACTCCTGAAATGTTTTTTGGCTCAGGCACTACTTTCTGAAGGTAAGTGAAATATCCCACTAGCAGAACAACATGAGCAAACTCAATCAATAACTCGAGGAATTGCCTTTCTTCATGCAATTGAGTATCATTGTGCAAAGCACGCAGCTCGTGTATAAGAATGTCGAAAAATCTGTAAATTTTAATGAATGTATTTTCAATCTCTTGCAGGGTAGTTCTTGCTTTGATCAGATCATCTTCGCTGATATCCCTGTTATGGATGATGCCCTTAATAGTGTTCAACCGAGCAAGAAAATGGTGCTGGAAGTAAGAGTGTAACTGCTTTTGCACAATTTCAGTAAGAGATGCTTCAATAGATGCAATGTCTACTTGAAAAATTTGTAGTTGTTTTTTCCACAACGAAGAGGCAATTCTAGGAAGACGATTATGTTTTAGCTCAATATATTTTTGGAGAAAGTGTTCATAGTGCGATAAAAGTTGATCACCCTCTAATCTCTCAAATTGCTGAAGCATGTCTTTCAAATATGCAATTCGTTTTTCGATAGTTTTAGAGGGAGTTGAAAATAAGCTCATGTGTCAAATATCCCGATAATCCCTTAAATACTTTTCTGGCTGCTACGTTTCTCGAAGAGAACAGCGCAAATGCTTGCCTGTTTGTGATGCCTGTTTCCCAACAGCATAGTCCGAATGAGGCTTTGATGGCGCATGGGATTCTCATCGAGAGTATCGAGCTTCGCAGAAGCATCGAGGCAAATAAAAAATTACGCATAACATATGCGATTTAACGAAGTTGGACGCCCTCGAAAAAATTCTCCTCGTGAAACAGAGATGAGAATTTTTTCAGAGATGGCGGACAATTTGGACGGAGCGAGGTGCAACCGAGCGTAGTCGTTAAATCGCTGTTAAACTCGTCCGATAGGACTTGAATTTTAGTGCAACGTTCCGTAGCGAAGCGGAGGAAAAATTCAAAGTCGGAAGAAAGGCAGTTTCAAGAGCGAAGCTCAACCAATTAAAAGTATAAAGGGGAAAATCTCCAGAAGGATTATTAATCATTATTTAGTAGTAAATTAATAGAAACATTTATAAATATTCAGTATAAACATCATCGTATGGAAGATAATAAATTTGAACATAAATGGAGAAAAGTTTTATCAGATGTTCCAGATCAATCAGAGTATTCAGGTGAAGCTTCTGATTATGGATGGGGTAATCTGCCAACTAAGAGACTTCCACAAGAAGCACAAGAAGACATCAATAGATTTAAGCGACCAATTTCTACAAATAATATCTTGGTAATTAATCATGGTTTCTGTTCATGGTTAGATTTTAATGGAATGTATGGGGAAGGAGATACACTTGCAGAAATTGAATATTTAGCAAATATTGGCAGATTATTAGAGGAAGCAAACCCTACTAAAATTCAAACAGTAATGTATGATTATCCAGAACATTATGTGTTAGGATCGCGACAAAGATTAATTAGGGGAGACATTGCTTCTGTAATTCTTACTGAATTCGATGGTGGGGGGTCGTTGGATTCTAATATGGCTTATCAGGAGATAGGTGAAGGTAAAAAAATTTACTTAGCAGGATCATATTTAGCATGTTTAGCATCAACCGCAGAACAGTTATGGCGAAATGATAATGATATTGTTGTAATTGCAGATGCAGTATTAGATGGTACCAAACCAGTTGATGCTAATCTTGCTCAAAGGATAAAAACTTTTGCAGAAGAAATTGATATTGATGGTTTATCATTTATTTCAGCAAATGAATTTTTTAGACAGTATGGAAAGTAAGGAATAGCATGTAATAGAGATTTTCCCCCTTCACCAAGTTAGGCCTTTCTTACGATTGAGTTTAACACTTTCTATGCGAACTCGCCTAAATAGAAAGTTTTGG
>Ga0208373_1003467_pt1 | contig 15458 bp, 14 predicted proteins | sample RifOxyC2_FD_184036 | JGI IMG/M metagenome (GOLD analysis project Ga0208373, IMG submission 184036) | Soil microbial communities from Rifle, Colorado - Rifle Oxygen_injection C2 (SPAdes) | ecosystem: Environmental > Terrestrial > Deep subsurface > Rock core/Sediment | place: Rifle, Colorado...
AGCTACATAGCGAACTTAGCTCTATTCATGATAGATTTCTTCAAGTGAAGGAAATTATTGTTGTTAAAAATTCTAAGCCGATTTTTAAAATAATGCCTCTTTCAGCTAATAATCCTAAGAAAAAATATACTTTGAGTGATTTTGCAAAATGCCAATTTCATTCTGGAGAGAAGAATTTGAGTAAAAATATAGATAATATTATTTATTCTTAAAATTTATGATTATTCTTGATGCTAATGTTTGGATTGCTTTTTTTAATAAAGATGATTCTCAACATAAAAAAGCAGTTACTATTTTTGAATGCATCGGAGAAATTGTGCATATGCCTGAATATGTGCTGATCGAAATTTTGACGATTTTGAAACTAAAAGTTAATAAAAAGGTAGTTAGTAATTTTTTGGAATTTTTAAATGATTGTTTGGGGGTGGAAATTTTTTACACTCAAAGAGATGTTTTGAAAAAAGTTATGTATTTTTTTGGTAGAAAATATTATCAAAAATTATCTTTTGTAGATCAATATTTGCTTTATTTATCAAAATACGCAAAAATTATTACTTTTGATAAGGCTTTGAATAGAGCTTTGAGAGATCAAGAGAAAAGTGAATTTGAAATAAATGATAATGAAGTGTTTAAAGAAAATAAATTTATTAAAGAGGCAAATGAATTTTCTAAGTATTTGGATAGTACAAATTATGAGTGATTTGATTTGTGTTTTTTTTTGTTTAAAATGTTTGTAGGGAATTTTTTTTAAAATTTGTTGCTATGAATTTCAATAACTATACTACTAAAGCGGCTGAAGCGGTGCAGGGGACGATTCAGCTTGCGAGTCAGTTATCTCATCAAGCACTTTCCCCACTTCATCTTTTGTTAGTTTTACTTAAACAAAAAGATGGAATTGTGCCGACTTTGCTTCAGCAATTAGAAAAGAATTTGGATGAAATTTCTGAAAAAGTGCAAGAAAATTTGAAATTTTTACCAGTAGTTTCTGGTGGAAGCCAACCATATATTACTGATGAAATTAGAAAAGTTTTTGATTCAGCGGAAACTGAGGCGAGCAGGCTTAGAGATGAATATATTTCAACTGAACATTTGTTTTTGGCGCTTTTAGATCAACAAGAAGTGCAGAATATTTTGGAAGTGAAAAAAGATGAAATTTTGAAAGTTTTATCTGAGGTTCGAGGAAATCAGAGAGTAACAGATCAAGATCCTGAGGGGAAATATCAGGCTTTAGAAAAATATACGCAGGATTTCACTGCATTAGCCCGCCTAGGCAAAATTGATCCGGTAATTGGTCGGGATGATGAAATTCGTCGAGTGATTCAAATCTTATCTCGTCGAACAAAAAATAATCCGGTATTAGTTGGTGAACCTGGAACTGGCAAAACAGCAATTGTGGAAGGTCTAGCTAAAAAAATTATTGATAAAGATGTGCCGGATATTATTGCTAATAAGAAAATTTTGAATTTAGATTTAGGAGCGATGGTGGCTGGGACAAAATATCGTGGTGAATTTGAAGATAGATTAAAAGCGGTTTTGAAAGAAGTTGAAGCTTCAAAAGGCGATGTGATTTTATTTATTGATGAACTTCATACTATCGTTGGAGCAGGTAGCGCTGAAGGATCAATGGATGCTGGGAATTTACTTAAGCCGGCTTTGGCTCGTGGACAAATTAGAACGATTGGAGCGACAACTTTGAAAGAATATCGAAAATATATTGAAAAAGATGCGGCTTTGGAAAGACGTTTCCAGCCAGTACAGGTTAATGAACCGTCAATTGAAGATGCAATTTCGATTCTGCGAGGTATTAAAGAAAAATATGAAGTGCATCATGGCGTGAAAATTCGTGATAATGCGATTGTCGCGGCGGTAACTTTGTCCAGTAGGTATATTACAGATAGGTTTCTTCCTGATAAAGCTATTGATTTGATGGATGAGGCTTGTAGTGTTTTAAAAATTGAAACAGAAAGCAAACCAACTGAAATTGATCAGTTGCAGAGAAAAATAAGACAATTCGAAATTGAAAAAGAGGCTTTGAAAAAAGAAAAAGATGAGATTTCTAAGCAAAGATTAAAAGATTTAGAAAAACATTTAGCTGAATTGCAAGAACAAAATCAGCAAATTGAAATTAAATGGAAAAATGAAAAACAATATATTGATCAAATTAAAAATTTAAGCAAGGAAATAGATCATTTAAAAGAGCAGGCGGCGCAGGCTGAAAGAATAGGAGATTTGCAAAAAGTGGCTGAAATTAATTATGGTAAAATTCCTGAAGATGAACAGAAAATTCAAAATTTAAAGAAAAGATTAGCTGAAGTACAAAAAGATGGACAAATTTTACGCGAAGAAGTGACTGAGGAAGATATTGCCAAAATAGTTTCTAAATGGACAGGCGTGCCGGTTGCAAAAATGATGATGGAAGAAACGATGAGGTTGGCGAATATGGAGGAAGTTCTAGCTAAGCGTTTAATTGGGCAAAAAGAAGCGATTAAAGCGGTTTCTAATGCGATTAGAAGAAGCAGAGCCGGTATTCAAGAAGAAAGCAAACCAGTTGGTTCTTTTATTTTTCTTGGACCAACAGGAGTAGGTAAAACTGAACTCGCTAAAGCTTTAGCAGAATTTTTATTTAATGATGAAAATGTAATTACTAGAATTGATATGAGCGAGTATTCAGAGAAACATGCGGTTGCTAGATTAATTGGTTCACCTCCAGGTTATGTTGGATATGAAGAAGGCGGACAATTAACTGAAGCTGTGAGAAGAAGACCTTATTGCGTTGTGTTATTTGATGAAATTGAAAAAGCTCACCCAGAAATTTTTAATGTTTTACTTCAAGTTTTGGACGATGGAAGACTTACTGATAGTAAAGGCCGGACAGTTGATTTTAGAAATACCGTGATAATTATGACTTCAAATTTAGGATCTGATGTAATTGCAAAATTTTCTAAAGAAAGAGAAAAACAAAGAGAAGAAATTATGAAAGTTTTGCATACTTTTTTTCGTCCAGAATTTCTTAATCGAGTGGATGATATTATTGTTTTTCAACATTTAAATGAAGAAGAAATTGCGGAAATAGTAAAATTACAGATTGATAAAGTTGCTAAACGTTTAAAGAAGAAAAATATAGAAATAAAATTGTCAAATATGGTTTCAAAATATTTAGCTTCAGCTGGATTTGATGAAATATTTGGAGCCAGACCTTTAAAACGCTTAATTCAGAATAAAATTTTGGATGAACTAGCCATGCGGATTATTGAAGGAAAAATTAAAGAAGGAGATAAAGTAAAGATTGATTTTGTAGCGGATGAGATCGTGATAGAGAAGAAATGAATTTGAATTTATTTATTGTTTTGATTACTGATGATTTAAAACCATGCATAAATTTTGGTAATAACGTTTTTGTTTTATCAATAATTTTAGAAGTTTTAACAAGGTTGTAATAAAAATTGTAATTTTTCTGTAGGGTGCGCAGATCTGCGCACCCTACAGAAAAATTACAATTTTTATTACAACCTTGAAAATCATTAATGTCTTTTATTCTCAGTATTCCATGCATATGATCAGGCATAATGATAAATTCATTTAATTGTATATTTAAAAAATGTTTTGATATTTCTTGCCAATATTGATATGTAATTTCTCCATATTTATTTAAATACATTTGATCATTTCTAAAAAAAGTTTGAATTTGTTAAAATATTATTTCTAAATACCAATTAATTATTTGCTCTCCGAAAAAGAAAGCTAGGAAAGTTCCTATGGCCAAGAATGGTCCAAAAGGGATTTTAATGCCTTTGATAGTGCCTTTTTGTAATCCAATAATTATTCCAAAAATTGAACCAATTATGTAGCTTAGAAATAATGCTATCAGAATTTTTTCTAAGCCCAGAATTAATCCCATTAAAATTCCAATTCGAAGATCGCCAGAGCCAAGCCAGCGTCCTTTTGAAAGTAAGATTTGCCCTCCAAAGAATATAAATGGAATTAAAGCACCGATAATTGCTGATTTTAAACTTGGGAATAAATTTTGTTCTGGTAGAAGGGCAATAATAATTAATGTCAAAATTATTCCAGGGATCATGATTCGATCATCAATGGAGTAATATTTCGCATCGTAAAAAAAAATGAAAAGCAATAAACTTAAACAAAAAAGCCAGAATATAAATAAAAAGAAATCAGTTGTAAAAAGCAAGCTTTGATAATCAAAAGTGATTGGATTTAGATTTAGATTGTGAAAAAGTGGCAGGCTTAAAGCAAAACATAAAGCAGTTGACCATTCAATTACTGGATAAAACCAGGAAATTGTTTTTGAACAACTAGCGCATTTGCCTTTAAGTAAAAAATAACTTATAAGAGGAATCAAATCCTTAACACGAAGTTTAGTTTTACATTCTGGACAATGAGAACGTCCTTTGATAATTCCAGGAATATTGTCATGCAGACGAGGAATGATGACACTGAGAAGGCTACCGATAATGGCGCCAAAGAGGAAAATGGGAATTATTGCAGGCATATTTATGAAGGTAGAAAATTGATAATAAAAGATGAAAAATGAAAGATGAAAAATGTAGGTTTCGCTCATTTTTCATCTTTATTTTCTAAAGTAGCTATTTCATTATATCTTTCTCCAGCTAAGTTTCCGACTGAGCCATTTGGATCCAGTTCGTAGCTTTTTAGGTAATTTTTTTGAGCTGATCCGAAATCTTCTTGAAGTTGATACCACCAGCCTAAATTTAAATAAATAGATGCTAATTTTGGATCAAGTTCAATAGCTTTTTCAAAATTTTTATAAGCATTTTTATATTGTCCATTAGCTGTTTGCGCCCAGCCAAGTAGATTGTAGGCCAGAGCTGAGTCAGGTGAGAATTCTATAGCTTCCGAAGCTAAATCAACGGCTTTTTCTGGCTGATTTAATTTTTCTATTAAGAGCCAAATTGGACGAATGTAAATATCGATACTTCTTTTTTTGTAAATTAAGACTTCTTTATAAGATTCTACCGCTTTTTCATATTCTTCATTCAAAATTGCAATTTCAGCTAATTGTTGAAGTGCTTCTACTTTTGGTTGAAAGCCATTTTCTAAGGCAATTTCAATATTAGAAATAGCATCATGGTAATTTTCGATTCCAAAATAAGCTAACCCCAAGAAATATCTTGTTTGTGCTTTGACTGGATCAATATCAAGAGCGGTTTGAAATGCTTCAATCGCATCAAAATAATTTTGAGTTTTGAGATAGCTATAACCAAGCATTATCCAAGCATCACGATAATCATATTTTTCTTTTATCACCTCATAAAGGATTTCAATACTTGGCAGATAAAATTCATTTTGAATTAAATTTTGAGAAATAAGCGCCATCCTGTAGATTTCTTGTCCACCTTCGGTCAATTCAAATTCACGATAAAGATCAAGAAATTTTTGAATTTTTCTGGATAAATCTGCATTTGAGCTTAATTCTAAAGCTTTTGAAAAAGTTTTTTTGCTGTCTTCATAGTTTTCATTAAGCGCAAGGATAATTCCTTTGTAATATAAAGTTTCTGAATTAGCAGAATCATTAATTTTTAATACAAAAGCTAAAGCTTGATCTTTTTTATTTGTTCTAATTAAATTTTGAATATAAAGATTTTGATATTCCGAATTGCCATTTTCTGTAATGTAAGCTTTTTCACTAAATTCTAAAGCTTTTTCAAAATCCTTATTTTTTTTGTGAATTAAAGCAATTTTGAAATAAGGTTCTGCTTTGCTTGAATTTTCTTTTATGGCGTTTTCATATTCAGCGATCGCTAAAGAATCTAAATTATTTTCAGATAGCAGGTTACCTTTTTGAATATGCTGTTCGTAGCTAATTTTGGTATGAATTTTAGTATCTGTAACTGAATTTTCCGTATTTTCATTGTCAATTTCAGTCGTTAGTTCTGTTGTTGTAGAAGTGAAAAATTTCTGATGTATAATTTCAGGGATTTCAAGTCCTCGAATAAGAATAATACCGAGGATCGTGAGAATAGATGCTCCGATGGCGTATTGGAGATGGTGAATAATTTTGTGTTTCATTTATTTTTTAATTTTTAGCTTCTTTCAAAATTTACCATATATTTTTTTTATAAAACAGCTAAATTATTGGAAGAGGCAATTGCTATAGCAAGAGCATCTGCGGCATCGTCTGGTTTTGGTATTTCAGATAAATTAAGTATGATTTGAATCATTTTTTGCACTTGATGTTTGTCTGCTTTTCCATATCCGGTAATAGATGATTTAATTTCTGTTGGAGTGAAATGCTTAATTGGAACTTTGTGTTTTTTAAGAATATACAAGAGTACTCCTCGGGCATGAGATACCGAGATTGCAGTTTTAATATTATTAGTAAAAAAGATTTCTTCAATTCCAGCTACATCAGGCTTGTATTTTTTGATTAAAGATTCCAAATCATTTGAAATTTGTAAAAGCCTGTCTTCAAGTGGTAGTTTGGCTTTTGTTTCAATGCAACCAAAATCTAAGATTTCAAATTCATTATCGATTTTTTTAATAATGCCAAAGCCGGTAGTGGCTGTGCCCGGATCGAGGCCGAGAATGATCATGCGGAATAAATTTAGGATGATATATAGTGATACGTGATTCGCCCGCCTGAATGACATTTGTGTCGGGCAGGTGATTCGTGGTTCGTAAAAATCGAATCACGAATCACGAACTACGAATCACGAATTATATATTATCTTAAAGGATCAAATTCTCAAACAATTTTTTCTGCTTCGCGAATGATTAATTTCATCATGTGCGCGGCTTTGAAAGGATATTTACCAACAGATGTTTCGTTGGAAAGCATGACAATATCCGCTTTTTCAAAAACAGCTCTAGCTATGTCTGATGCTTCAGCTCTGGTTGGACGAGCGTTATCAATCATAGAAGATAGCATTTGAGTGGCGACGATAACTGGTTTTTTATATTTACGAGATAATTCTATAATTTTTCGTTGCAGGACAGGGACTTTTTCATCTCCAACTTCTACGGCTAGATCGCCTCTAGCAACCATTACCATATCTGAAATTTTAATAATTTTTTCTAAATTTTTAATTCCTTGTTGGCATTCGATTTTGGAAATAATTTTTGGAAAATTATGTTGAGAAAATTTAGAAAGTTGTTTGGTTATAAATTTACGTAAATCAATAATATCTTTGGCGTTTTTTACAAAAGAAAGAGCAACATATTCAGGATGAAATTGAAGAGCAAATTCTAAATCTTTTTTATCTTTTTCTGTTATTGTTTTTATTGCTTTTAAATTTGTATCAGGCGCGTTTATCCCTTTGTGGCTACTAATTTTACCGCTGACGCAAACTTTACATTTAATATCAGTTTTTGTTTTTGAAAGGACAACAAGATCAATAAGTCCGTCATCAATCAAGATATGATCGCCAGTTTTAATTTCTGATGGAAGAGATTTGTATTGAATGGGAATTTTTTGTGATTCACCCGTCTGAATGATATTTGTGGTTAAAATAATTTCCTGGCTTCTTTTGAGAAAAATTGGCTTTGAAAGTTCTCCAATCCGAATTTTTGGACCTTGAAGATCTACGATGATGGTGATGTGTTTTTTTAGTTTTTTTTCTGCTTTTCTTAAATTTTTAATCATTTTTTCATGATGTTCATAAGTTCCATGAGAAAAATTAAGTCTGGCCATACTCATCCCAGACTGGATTAGACGGACAAGTTCAGATTTAGAGTCGCTTTTTGGACCGAGAGTGCAGATTATTTTTGTTTTTGGCATGATTTTTGAGAAAAAAGAAAATTTTTTAAAAAAAGCGTATATCAAAATATTATACCACAAAAACGAGGTAAATTGTTAGTTTATTTCAGATTTTTTTTTGGAAAAGATCCTTTATTTTTCGATTACCTTCACATTTGCCTCTTTTATTTGTGTGTCAGGCAAGGTGCTAGGCGCTCCGATCATTAAATCTTTTGCTTTTTGATCTTTTGGAAAAGCAATTACCTCTCTTATATTCGCCTCTTTGCACAAAATCATAATTAAACGATCAATTCCCCAGGCAATTCCGCCATGAGGAGGCGCACCATATTGAAAAGCTTTTAACAGGTGTCCAAATCTGTGTTCCGCATCTTCTTTTGAAATTCCTAAAGCTTTGAAAACTTTACTTTGTACTTCGGGATCATGAATACGAATACTGCCTCCGCCAATTTCATTGCCATTTAAAACTAAATCATAAGCTCGTGAAGAAACTTTATAAAATTCATCAGTATCAAGCATTTGAGTTTGATCTAATTTTGGACTGGTGAAGGGATGATGCGCCGCTGTATATTTATGTTCTTCTTTACTAAATTCGAACATTGGGAAATCAGTAACCCAGCAAATCGCAAAAGTATTTTCATCGCGTAAATTTAATTTGTCGCCACAGGCAAGTCTTACATGACCTAAACTCGCGCAAACAATGTTAAATTTATCTGCTCCAAAAAATACAATATCGCCTTTGCTGGCTTTAGTTTTTTCTTGAATTGCTTTTTGTTCTTTATCTGATAGAAATTTTAAAATCGGTGAACGAATCTCACCATTTTCATCATAAATAATGTAAGCTAAGCCTTTGGCTTCATAAATTTTAGCTATTTCAGTAAGTTCATCAATCTCTTTTCTTGAAAACTTAGCTCCACCGTTAATTTTTAAAGCTCTGACAATACCACCATCTTTAATGGCATTACTAAAAACACTAAAGCCACTTGCTTGCATCTCTTCAGTTAAATCAACGATTTGCATATCAAAACGTAAATCAGGTTTATCAACTCCATAGTTGTCCATTGCTTCTTGCCAGGTAAGTTTTGGCAAATTTTTATCTAAAATTTTTCTTTCGCTACTAAATTTTTCTAAAATTGAAAGAAGCAGTTTGCTATTTAAATCGATTATATCTTCTTCATTAATAAAAGACATTTCTATATCAAGTTGAGTAAATTCAGGCTGTCTATCTCCTCTTTGATCCTCATCACGAAAACATCTGGCGATTTGAAAATATTTATCCATGCCAGCCACCATTAATAATTGTTTTAATTGTTGAGGGGATTGAGGTAGAACATAGAAATGACCAGGATAAAGTCTTGATGGTACGATGTATTCACGCGATCCTTCAGGAGTTCCTTTGATCAAAATTGGCGTTTCGATTTCCAAAAAATTTTCATTATCCATAAAATCGCGAATATGTTTGATAACTTTATGACGCAAAATTATATTATTTTTCATCCTTTCGCGTCTTAAATCCAAATATCTGTATTCTAAACGAACTTCTTCATTTACTTCTCTGTCTTGATCAATTTCAAAAGGAGGAGTTTTTGATTCAGTTAAAATTTCTACTTCGCTAATTAACACTTCAACTTTTCCAGTTTCTAGATTTTTATTGGTCATGCCGGAAGGACGAGGTCTAACTTTGCCGGTAACTTTCAGGACATATTCAGGACGAATTTTTTCAGCTATGACGTGAGCTTTTGGGAAATCATTTGGATCAAAGACAATTTGAGTTATTCCATAGCGGTCACGTAGATCAATAAATATTAATCCACCATGATCTCGGCGTCGATGGACCCAGCCAGATAAAGTAATTTTTTCATCCACATTCTTTTCGGAAATTCCGTTGCAGGTATGAGTTCTAAACATAATTTGAGGAAAAAGGAAAAAAAGAAAAAAAGAGAATTTTTTAGACAATTTAGTATATTTTAAAGAGACGGAGAATAATAATCAAGGAATAAAAATTCTTGCAAAAAATAAAATTTTAGCATATTATAATGACGCAAAAATTTATTCAATTATGGTAAAACTTTTCTCATTTACGGAAGCAAATAAGAGTCTGCCATTAGTCAGAGCCATTACTTTTGATATCCAAAGAAAATGGCAAAATTTGCAAAATTTGAAAACAGAATGTCATTATTTTCTTGAACATAAAGCATCAGAAGAACAAGAGAAAAAGTTGTTAAAAAAAATTGATGATAATGCTGATAAAATTGCCGATGACGTTGAATATCACATGAAAGAACTTGAAGAATTAGGTTGTTTTATTAGGAATATGCAAAAAGGAGTAGTCGATTTTCCTATTTTGTTAAATAATCGAGTGATTTGTCTTTGCTGGCAGATTGGAGAAAATGAAATTATGCATTGGCATGAAATTGGGGAAGATCATAAAAAAGATCGAAAAATTGTTGATGAAAAATTTTTATTAACACATGTATAGAAAAGACTTTAAAGGGCAGATTTTAGACTTTTATTTAAAATACTTTACTGCATTCTCAAAGATTTTTAAGCATTCTCCGCCTTCTCTGCCTTCAATATTCCAATCAGGATGATGGTTCTTTTTTGAATTACATTCGGGATGAGGCATCAATCCCATGATTTTTCCGTTTGGAGAACAAAGACCAGCAATCGCATCTGTTGAGCCATTTGGATTTATTGGATAATTTTGGGTTGGATTTCCATTTTCATCAACATATCGAAAAACAATTTGGTTTTGATCTTTAATTTTTTGTAAAGTTTCTTTTGGAGCAAGAAATCTTCCTTCGCAATGAGCTGTTGGCATACGAAAGATTTTCTCTTCCAGACCTTGAGTGAAAACACAGTTAGATTTTTCAACTTTCATATTTACCCACCTGCATTCAAAGTGATTAGAAGCGTTATGAGTAAGTGTGGCTTCAATTTGCCCAATATGTGCAAACGGAAGAAGTCCAGTTCTAATTAAGAATTGAAATCCATTACAAATTCCGATGACAAGCTTATCTTCATTAATAAATTTCTGTAATTGATCATGGAAATGAGCAAGAGATTTCGAAGCCCAGATTTTAGCTGACATGACGTCGTCCCCATAAGAAAATCCTCCTGGGCAAAATAAAATTTGGAAATCATCTAAGCGTTTTTCTTTTTTTTCAAGTTCAATAAGCTGGATGATTTCAAAATCAGCACCAGCTTTTGAAAGAGCATATGAAGTTTCTTGATCTCTGTTTATACCAGGACTGAAGATAATAGCGGCTTTTGGTTTCATCTCAACAAAGTTTAATAATTTCAAAAAACGTTTTTAGGATAAAGGATAAAAGATAAAGGATAAAGAATAAGTCTAGAAAAAACATTTGACAAAAGGAATAAATAAGAATTAGTATTGTTTACTTTCTTGGTTTTTTATTTTCTTAAATTAAAGATATGGGCAAATTAGATGGTAACGTTAGAATAGAAATAACAGGAGAAAAAATAACGATAGAAGTAGCAGATGGATCACTAACAGCAGAAGAACAAGTAGCAGTAGAAGGAACTCGAGATGACTTACAAAGAGCCTCTTCTGATGGCTATAGTCCAAATTTGGAAGAGGAAGAGTTAGATAATGAGTATTTAGATGAGTGTGGTCTAAGAAGAGAAACAGCCCCTTTACCAAAAACAGTTTCCCCTGATGGTTATAATCCAAGTGGGGATGAAGAAGCTAAAGATGAATGCAATATACTTGATTGATGTTAGATAATACTAAAACGTTTCATTTATATTTTGAATTTTATAAACGGTTGAGTGTATTTACACCCAATTCTCAACTTTCAAACTTGGGATTCTTTTAAATTCTTTTTCATTGTTTGTTATTAAAGTTAAATTTAGTGACAGTGCATGAGCGGCTATAAGTAAATCCATCGCTCCAATAATTTGTCCTTTTCGTTCTAAAAATGCTCTAATTTCACCGTAAATTTTTGCAGAATTATCTGTATAAGGTAAAATATTAAGAGGAACGAGAAATTTATTTAAATTTAAACGATTTTTTATTGGATATTGGCTTTTTGTTATTCCATATTCCAGTTCGCTGACAGTAATAGCTGAAATATTAATATTTTCTTTATCTATCTCTTCAAATTTATCAATTAATTTATAATTTTTTTTATTTATTAAATAAATGCAAATATTTGTATCTAGCAAATATGCCATAGTTTGGTGTATTTAATTATTTTAATTATAATGAAGGTCTAATTTGTAAATCCATAGGTTGATTTCGTTCTTGCATAAAATCTTCAGAGAATCCGCTTAAGCTTTCTCTCATTAAATCCCATTTATTTTCTTTTGGAATTAAAATTACCATATTTTCAATTTTATTAATATAAACTTCTTTATCATCAAATCGAAACTCTTTTGGTAATCTTACCGCTTGACTACGTCCATTTGTAAATATTTTTGCAGTTTGCATGTTATAAATTTAATTGATATATATCATAGTATATATCTTTATTTTAAAATAAGCAAAATTCTTCTTATCCAAATATCTTTTTCATCGGCTTTTGCCAGGTTTTTAGCAGATTTCCAGTTTTTTCTTTGATTAAAGTTTTTTCTTCATTTTTAAAAATAATTTCTCCTGTATCGGTAATTTCACCAATTATTTCACAAAAAATTTCTCCGCAGATTTGTTTTAAAGATTCAAAGTCTTTAGTTGTAATTTCGCATATAAAACGAGCAGGAGATTCAGAAAAAAGTAATTGAGGATTACCGATTTGGAATTGGGAAATTTGTATTTCGGCTCCGAAGAGTTCGCCGAAGCACATTTCTGTAATTGCGGAAGCGAGACCGCCTTCTGAGATGTCCGCGCAAGATTTGATTAGTCCGTTTTTGATTCCTTGATGAATGGCTTGGTAAGTTTTTAAGGCGACTTGATTATCAATATCTGGAACTTTTGAACCAAGATATCCTAAAATATCATAATAAATTGATCCACCCATTTCAGGTTTTGTTTCGCCAATTAATACAATTTTATTTCCTACTTTTTTAAATGGAGAAGAAATAGTTTTGTTAATATCGTCAACTACTCCAAAAGTTGAAACGCATAAAACTGGCGGAATATGGATTTTTTCTCCAGTGGCTTTATTGGTGTAAGTTGAACTTAAACTATCTTTGCCAGATACGAATGGCATATTGAAAGCTTTGGAAAGTTCGACGCAAGCAGAAATTGATTTGTCTAAATCAGCAATAAATTTGTTATTAGGCTTCGGCCAGATAAAATTATCGATGAGAGCCATATCTTCAGGATTTGCTCCTTGGCAAATTGCATTGGCAATGGCTTCATTAATTGCCCATTTTGAACCTAAATATGGATCAATTTTGTTTAAAATCGGGTTTAGGCCATGCGAAATTATCATTCCTTTCCCATTTCCAGGAATTGGTTCAAGCACGCTACAATTATTTGGTGCGCTTTGTGTTTTTCCAGATAAAGGCATTTGTACTGCTGTTCCTTGAACATTGTAATCATATCTATGAATTATTGGTTCTTTTGAACAAACATTTAAATGCGCGAGAACTTTTTTTAAGCTTTCTGTATAATTATCTTTTTGCAGTTCATTTTCATTTGGATCTTTGAAATTTGAGGGGATAAAATTCCCTTTTATTATCATTTGATTAAGTCCTTTATGTACAAATTCCATTGGTAAATCACAAAGAGTTTTGTCTTTATAAGTGACTAATAATCTTTGATCACCAGTGAATTCTCCTAAAACTGTGCTTTCTACCGAATATTTTTCACAAATTTTCTTCGCTTTCGTTAAATTTTTTGGGTCAATAGCTATTACCATTCTTTCTTGGCTTTCGGAGATAAAAATTTCCCATGGTGCAAGACCAGTATATTTAAGAGGTGCTTTTTCAAGTTTTACATGAGCGCCGGTTTTTTCGCCCATTTCCCCCATAGCTGATGAAAATCCTCCGGCTCCGCAATCAGTTACGGCATTAATCATATTTTTTTGGCTTAATTCTAAAATCGCGTCAAAAGTTCTCTTTTCTTCAATGGGATTACCGATTTGTACAGCAGTTGAATTCACAGTTGCTGTTTCTGCGGTCATTTCCGCGCTGGAGAAAGTTGCTCCATGTATGCCGTCACGGCCTGTTTTGCCTCCAATAACTAAAATTAGATCACCAGAATTAGGTGCTTTTTTAATTGCTTTATTAAGTTCAATTAAACCGTAAGATCCAACTATAATACTTGGTTTGCAACGAAAATCTTGATGGAAATGAACTGATCCATTAGGAGTTGGTATACCCATCGGATTCCCATAATAGGAAACTCCTCTTACTACGCCTTTAAGTATAAATCGTGGATGTTTGCAACCTTCAGGAATATCAGATTCAGAACAATCAGGTAAGCCAACGCAAAATATATCGGTTGAGGCAATTACTTTCGCCCCCTGTCCTGTGCCAGCTACATCTCGGAAAACGCCACCCGAGCCAGTTGCCGCTCCGCCAAATGGATCAAGAGCAGATGGAGAATTGTGGGTTTCTACTTTTCCACAGATTCCATATTTATCATCAAATTTCCACACCCCTGAATTATCAACAAAAATTGAAACTGCGTTTTTATGATTGATCTCTTTTGTAGCATTTTTGAGTCTTTTAAATAAAGATTCTTTTTCCACTCCATCAATAATAAGTTTTGCGTTAAAAGTTTTGTGACAGCAATGTTCTGACCAAGTCTGTGCTAGAATTTCTAGTTCCGCATCATAAGGATCACGTGCAATATTTTTAAAATAACTTTGAATAGTACGCATTTCTTCAAGCGTCAAAAATAAAGTATTTTTGGAAAGTTCCATTAATTGTTCATCAGTCATGTTTCTAACTGGTATAGTTTTTATTTCTCCAGTTTGTCCTGATAAGACTAAAGTTTTTGGTGTCTGAATCCTTATTTCTTCAATTGTTGTATTCATTACTAATTTATTTATAACTGCGGTAATTTCATTTTGATCCAAATTATCTCCGTAAAAATAATAAACAAAACCAGTATCAGCCGCGATTAAATTTGTTATGTTAAGAGCATGAGCAGTATCAAGAATGCTTTGGACTTCGGGATTCATCATGCCTGGTTTGTAGGCTACTTCTACTTTGTAATGATGATTTTCGTAAAAATCTTGATTAATTTTGTGGTCCTGCCAAACTTCTTCAACAAGTAGTTTATCTTTTAAAATCTGCAATTCGTTTTCATTTATTCCTTCAAGATAAAACTTTTTTACGCATCTGATTTCAGAAATTGTTTTAATTTTTAAAAATTCTTTAGCATCAGCTAGCAAGCTTATCCCTTTAGCATCAATTAAAGGATCCTTTGGGAACGTTAAAATAGTATGAATCATTTTGGTGAATTTTATAAAAAAACTGAACAAAATTATACTATTGGCCTAGTTTTTCTTTGTCAATGATTTCCTGTGCTTGTTTTAAAATCCTTTTATTATTATCATAAGTTAATTTTTGTAAAGCGTCTTCAAAATTTAACCATTCAAAATTTAAATGTTCATGTGAAATTTTTACCTTTTTATCTTCTGTTTTGGCTAAAAATAATGTAGCAAATTTGTGATGTTTGATACCGTCATAAAAACAAAAATAATCAAATTCAAATTTATGATTTGTATCAAGTTCAAGCTTTTTTATACCAGTTTCTTCCCAAATTTCTCTTTTGGCAGTTTGTTCAAAAGTTTCTCCTTCATTTTGAATC
>Ga0208373_1003468_pt1 | contig 15456 bp, 16 predicted proteins | sample RifOxyC2_FD_184036 | JGI IMG/M metagenome (GOLD analysis project Ga0208373, IMG submission 184036) | Soil microbial communities from Rifle, Colorado - Rifle Oxygen_injection C2 (SPAdes) | ecosystem: Environmental > Terrestrial > Deep subsurface > Rock core/Sediment | place: Rifle, Colorado...
CGCCGAGACAGGCATTACGACAACCGCCGGGGCGCCATAGGCGAAGCGGTGCAGGACCTCCATACGGGCAAGTTCCGTTTCTCTCTGAAAGGCGAACATATCCGTCGTCACCAGCTCCCACGGCGGCAGCATCAGCGTCTGCTCTTCGCCGAGGAAAAATGTCAAATCCCGGAGACATTTTTCCGCCTCCTTCTGGTCAGCCATGACCAGCGTAAGCGGACACCCAAGATGCCGGAAGAGCATCGCCGCCACGAAGGCGCGCGCCGCCCCGTCAAGGCCATGCACGATGAGTTTGTCCTCCCTGCGGGCCAGTCTGTCTATCAGCTCCCGCAGAGAGTCATCAATCATCCTTTTTCCAACTTCGACTATTCTTCGCACAACCCTGTCTCCCGGGAACGTCCCGCTTTCCTCTTCCCCGTCTTTTGCAACCGGCGTCAAGTTTTTAATGTGGTTGGGGCGATCAGTATATTATTTCAGGCTATTATTCAAGGGACAAAAACGCCGGCGTTTTCTTGACAACGGCTCCGCTTCATGAACGTTAAGCTGCGCTTTAGGTTGACAAACAAAGAACATGTGCGCTATCGTTTTACAAAATTATCCGGAGAGGGGAAAAATGATCAGCGTCGAAGATGCCCTGCAAAATATTTTGGACTCCATTGCCGTGTTAGGGATGGAAAAGGTAAACATCCTCTGTACCCTGGGCAGGGTGATCGGCGAGGATATTCATTCCGGACGGGACATTCCGCCGCAGGATAATTCGGCAATGGACGGCTATGCGGTGCGCTCCGCGGACACCTTGGGCGCGTCGGATAAAAAACCCGTTATGCTGGAGGTCATCGAGGATCTTCCCGCCGGCGCGGTAGCCCAAAAAACGATCCAAAAAGGACAGGCCGCGAGGATCATGACCGGCGCCTTTGTTCCCGAGGGGGCCGATGCGATTGTCCAGGTGGAAAACACCCGAAAGGAAAACGGCCGGGTTGCAATATTTGCAGGCGCCCAGAGCGGTCTGAATATACGCCGTGCGGGTGAGGATGTACGGTTCGGGGAGAAGGTGATTTCAAAAGGTGAAATCCTTTGCCCCGCCCATATCGGAATGCTCGCATCCCTGGGGCGTTCTTTCGTCTTCGTACATCAGAAACCGCTGATCGCGATCGTCTCGTCAGGCGATGAACTTGTTGATATTGACGAGACGTCGTCATCGAAAATAGTCAGTTCCAACAGCTACTCGCTTGCCGCCCTTGTTCTGGAATGCGGCGCAATCCCGATGCAGATGGGCATCGCCCGGGACCGGCGCGAGGATTTGCTTGAAAAATTCAGGGCCGCGATGCGGGCCGATTTGATCATCTCCTCCGGGGGCGTCTCCGTTGGCGATTTCGATCTCGTCAAGGATGTTATGAAACAGGAAGGAAACAGGATGCAGTTCTGGCAGGTCGCGATGAAGCCGGGGAAGCCGCTTGCCTTCGGCGCCCTTGCCGATGTCCCGATCATCGGCCTTCCGGGAAACCCCGTCTCTTCAATGATCTCCTTCGAACAATTCGCCCGTCCCGCCATCCTGAAAATGATGGGGCACAATAATCTTTTCCGGAAAACGATCATGGCGCGTTTAACCGAGAATGTAAGCAAAAACCCGGGAAAACGTTATTTCATCCGCGGGATTATCGAGCAAACAGCCGACGGATACACCGCCCGAACAACCGGTGAGCAGGGTTCGGGAATCCTGAAATCGATGGTTCGGGCAAACGGCCTTATAATCCTGCCCCCGGATGCCACCGAGGCCAAAGCGGGCGAGGATGTAGCGGTTCAGCTCCTCGACAATTCTCTGTACATGGCGGCTGATCCCGGCTATGCGCAAACTTAACAACGCCAGGTGCCCCTTGCCGGCAGGACAAATTTGCCGCGCCCCAGCCCTTTTCATAAAGGAAAAGGTGTGTTATAGGCTCCACGGAAGTGCCTAGGTCGCTGGTGGGCTTCCCGGACTTCAAATCCGGTGTGGGGGGCTAGTACCCTCCCAGGTGGGTTCGATTCCCATGCACTTCCGCCATTTTTTAAATAATATCAGGTAGATATAAATCAAACAGGCAGGCACATATTTGACAGGATTATATGGATTTTTTCATCCAGCAAAGTCACCCATATGGAACGCTCCATCAGGCGTCCAATGTCCACAAGGATAAAGATTTGACGAGGCTGCCATCTCCTGTGTTTGTTTCTGGCGTTCGCGTAATTGGTTAACTTGCTCACCCGTCACAAAATCTAATAAGTCTGCTTGATTTTTCACAAGTCCAAGTAGGATCTCAAACATCTCTAATGACGCCCAGAAAACCATTTCAAAAAATATCAGATTAATTTTCAGTGCCATTTGCTCTTGAATTTCTCCAGTATAGATTGAGCAATAAGGGAATGTTTTATCGGCAAGGTTTTGCTTAGTTAGCATGAATTCCCAATTGGGCCGCCCCATTATAAGACTGAAGTTCGCTCGCCCAAATTCTTTAATATTGTTTCTAAGTATCCGTAAAATTATAAACGCCTCCAAAGAACTCTGAAGTTTTATTCCTATTGTTGGATTGAAATTGTCGTAAAGGCCTTCCTTAAACCCTTGAACAAATGGCGCAAACTTTTTTAGTCGTGAGGCATCGGGAAAGCTGCTACGAGGATGCAGAGGTTGTATCATATCTCGCATGACAGCCATTGTATGGAAAATCTGATCGGAGGTTGACTTTCCTGCAAAGATAAGTGAACGCAACAGAAAATTTATCTGGGAGTCAAACGATATATCTATTTTGTTTTCCCAAGAGAATGTAACACCTTTCTCACCTTTTGAAGAGTCGGCTGGGCGAAATCCATTACCATATTTTGATAATATTTGCTTAACAAGGAGGTTGTATCCCCACGCAAGTTCATCGCAAAGAAAATACAATGCCAGCAGATTGTCTCTCTGTTTGAGCTTCTTATCGTCAATCATATCTAAAAGTTATCCCCCACCTCACCTTGACAGATTATATACGCCTGTTATTATTGAAAAGCAATTAGACCAATCGGATTTTTAATCTTCAGTTCTTACAAAACCAAGCCACCTATAAAGAAAGGAGCTTAGCTATGAACTACAAAGATACGTTGCAAGCGGTCGATACCGAGAAAGCGTTAACCATCATTAACCTCGAATATCAAACCATGGGACAGTATGTAAAATTTAAGTGTCTGAAATGCGGAGAAAACGCCTTGATTAAGGCATACGGCGAAAAGAAAAATTTACACTACTGCCCTAAGTGCAAAGCATCAGGACACATTATTTTTCTGGTTATGGCGGTTAAGGGCATCGATTGGGACGCTGCCAAAGAGCTTTTAACCAAAATTCAACTCCCCAGTTCCAAAAAAATAACTGAGGAAATAAATCTCCAGTACGACCTTACCTACCACAAGTTTCTGGAAGACAAGGGAATAACCGAGGACATGCGCAAGGCGTTGGAAATCGGAATACCCAAGGGAAAGACGATGCTCGCGCAATGCGTGGCGTTCGCAGTCAGGGACGAGACGGGAATTAAAATCGCGTATTATGGGATAAAGATGAAAGACGGAAAACCTGTTTTCCACAAGTCTTTCAATCCCGAAATGTACCTGTACAATTTCTGCAACGTTAACCCATATCGTAATCTTGGAGCCGGAAGAGTTTAAAAAGGATCTGTTGAAGATGTGAAGGGCTGGTTGAAGAAGCAGGGGAGTGTGGCGTAAATCACCTAAATCATGGATGCTTCATGCTTTCCATTTTATAGAGAACACAGAATTTTGGGGAAATTATACTCTGAGATCGGCGTCAAGGTATAATTGCAAAGCCTGCCATTCCAAAATGGCTATCAAGGGTAAAGACTCTCTCTATTTTATTTGAACGCATGAGAACAAATGAAATGCAATCCGTATAGCTCACAGATTGGTCAGCGTATTTTTCAAACAGTTTAAGCGCCTCAATCTCATCGTATTTAGTCGGTCACCCGTAAAGTTGATCGAGTTTTTGGCAAGATGGATGTCTTGTTCTGCAGGGAGGCAAGGACGCGGAAAATAGCTCTTGACATGATTTTTTCGCCAGACACGGAATATGTTGCAAAGAGACATTAATCTGCGATAGACATAAAATCAGAAGATAAGCTCACTGTGGCAGGAGCAGCTAAAAAAGTGGAGAGGTAAAATGCACCGCGGTGTGAAAAATGAAGGAGGGAAAGATGCCTATAGTTATTATCGAAGCGGATGAGGGAAGGACTGTCGAACAGAAACGAGGACTTGTCAAGGACATCACGGAAGCGGTTTGTAAAAATTTCAAGGTTGAACCGCAAGCAGTCAGTGTTTTAATTCACGAAGGGAAAAAAGAAAATCGCGGCAAGGCTGGCAAATTGGCTATTGACTGAGCGGAAATTCTTGCGTGGATTCTGTAATAACAGCATCATTCAGGAGGTAATCCAATGGGGCAAAAAGTTCTGGTTCTTTTGGGAAGTCCGAGACGAAAAGGCAATAGCGCAATTTTGGCGGATCAGATCAGTAAAGGCGCCATGGCGGGAAAAGCGAAGGTGGAAACCATTTATCTGCAAGGGAAAAACATTGCCCCCTGCAAAGCCTGCATGAGTTGTCAGAAGAAAAACAGCAAGGGTTGCTCCATCAAGGATGACATGCAGGAGATTTATCCAAAGCTCATTGAAGCGGCCGCCTGGGTTATCGCCAGCCCCGTTTACTGGTTCACGATGTCGGCACAGACCAAGATCTTCATGGATCGCTGTTTCGCGCTTCCCGCCTATCATGCCGACCCCTTCCGGGGTAAGCGGATTGCCATTGCCATGACATATGGCGACGAAAATCCCTTCTCGTCCGGGTGCGTCAATGCCCTGAGGGCCTTTCAGGACGCCTACGGATATACGGAGTCCCCGATCGTGGGTATGGTCTATGGCAGCGCCATGGATGCCGGAGAGATCAGGTCCAACGAAAAGCTCATGCAGGATGCCTTTGACTTGGGGAAAAAACTTGTCGCAGAATGAATTTCCTTTTAAAATACCCTACTACGCCCAAAGCGCCGAATTCACCTGTGGGCCTGCTTGCGTGCTGATGGTTTTCAAGTATTTTGACCCCCGGCTCAAGCTTAACCGCACCCTGGAGTTTGAGGTATGGCGCCAATGCAACATGATTGGAGTAAGGGGTTCAGACCCTTTCGGGATGAGCGTCCCGTTGCTCGATGCTGGTTATGAGGTCCACCTGACGACGCAACGCAGGAGGATGATCGACCATGATTTGTGGAGGCGCGGGCTGCGGGAAAGCAGCTTTACGGCGGAGGATATGAGCTTGGCCGTTTTCGGGATTGCCGAGAACGGCAAGCGCGCCCGGCGCCGCGGCCTGACTGTGGAGTATGGAAGATTGACTGTCGAGCGGGTCGCCCGGTCTGGCCGCGAGGGGTTTATCCCGATAGCATTGGTGCACATGGGAGTGGTGCACCAGTTGGACATCCCTCATTGGGTCGTGGTGACGGATGTTGGCGAGGATCATGTAGCTTTGAATGACCCTTATCCTCCCAAAGGGGGAAAGGGCATCCGCGTGAGCCACGAGGAGTTCCAAAAGATGCTTGATGATGTTGGAACCCGGATCGGTCTGAGCCCATCGGTCATCTTTATCAGAAATTGCGGCCCGGCATCGGAACCCGCCGACCGAAGGGATACATAATCTCCAGAAGGAGATTTCCCTGCACATAAACACTGACCAGGAAAGGAAAATTATGCTGGAATTGATGAGAAAAAGAAGAAGCATCCGAAAATTCAGGAAGGATCCAATTGCCCAAGCCACAATAGATGACCTGAAAGAAGCGGTATTGAGGTCTCCCTCTTCACGGGGAAACAGACCATGGAAATTTTTCTTCGTCCAGGATACCGACGTTATCACGAGCCTGTCCCGCTGCAAGGATAGCGGCTCCGCTTTCCTGAAAGACGCTTCTCTGGCGGTGGTGGTCTGCGGCGATGAAACCGCATCCGACGTGTGGATCGAGGATTGCTCCATTGCCACGACTATTGTCCACCTGACCGCTGCCAGTCTGAGCCTGGGGAGTTGCTGGATCCAGATAAGAAACCGGAGACACAACGCTGAAACGACCGCCGAGGATTATGCGCGCAGCATCCTGGGCATCGACAGCCCGTTCAGGGTTCTATCCATCATCGCCATCGGACTTCCCGATGAGGTCAAGGCCGGCCACACCTACGAGAGCCTCGATCATGGGAAAGTAACCGCCCTGTGACAACGGCCGGGAAGATATGGGGGAGTCGTCAGGTGTAGAGCGGCAGGACAGACCCCTTGAAGAACAGTGCAAAGGCGACAGCCCCGGCCAAAAAGGCGCTCAAGGCCAGATATTTGTTCATTTTTGTAAAATTGGCGGCAAAGAGCGCGACAATGCATAAGCCGAAGGTCAGACAGAAAGAGCAGTAGAGATCACTGACAACCTGAAAGCGGACGAGGAGCACCTCCCCGCCCAAGGCGCCGGCAAGCATCATCGTCCGCAAGTGATTGACGGACTTGGCAAAACGGGAGGCCGGCGGCAGGGTCAACGCAAACAGGACGGCCATATAGAGGATCCCGATCACCTGCAGATCCACCCCCAGAAAGGTTCCCCGCAGGGATGAGCAAGCGGTATTGCAGAACCCGTATAAGATCATCAACCCACCGCCGGCGGCGGTGATAATCCTGTTTGCCATTTTCAGTGCTTTATCGGACAGCACGGATAACCCCTCCCGTTAACATTGCGAACCATCCTTAAGGCTCCGGATCATCTGCTCCATTTCTGCAGCAAAGGCAGCGCGGTTTTTGTTTCCCGTCCCGCCGCTCGCCCATTCACTTCTATCCTGGCAGTTGCTTTTATTCATGCTTTTCTTCGATAAAGGGCAGTTTGTCCTTCTTCCTGTAAGCAAGCGCGGTACAGGAGGCGATGAGGGCATTGTGCTCATCCGTCACCTTGATTTCGTAGGTGCCGGTCCTGGCTGAACGGTGAATCTCCACGGATTCAGCGCGCAGCCTGCTTTTTTGATCAGGCGCCCGATGATAGGTAACGGTCATGCTGAGCGCAACCGCAACCGTCCCGTGAGCGTTGCAGGAGACCTCAAAAGCCTCGTCGATCAGCGAAAAAACGGCCCCGCCATGGGTCATGCCGAAGATGTTCGTCAAGTCCTCCTGCGGGTCCATCTCGACAATAGCATGTCCCGGCGCCAGCTCGATCAGCCGCAAACCCAGTTTTCGGGCAAACGGCTCCTTTTCCACCTGCTTCTCGATTGCTGAAATGTCATCCATTGGTTATGTTGTCTCAAGTCGTTGTTTGTATTTGTCGTCGAGCATCGCCTCGATGCTCTCCATCACGATTTTCGTCACCCCCTCGAACTGCGCCTTGTAGCGCCTCTGCGACTCCCGGGACAAAAGCCGGAATGGTTCGGCAATCCGGTACGGCGCAAGCTTGTCATGGACGGAAAGCGGCTCGCCAATCCGGTAGGTGATGCGGCCGCTTCTGGCAAACGGCAGGCTCCCCGTATAGACCTCGTCGGAATTGTTGCAGGCAACCGGGATGATCCGCTTTTCGGTGTTCAGGGCAAGCTGGGCAATTCCGGTACGGCCTTCGGCAAGCTTCACAGAGCGGGTGCCCTCAGGGAAAATGATGACGCTCAGCCTCTTTTCCAGTAACGCCGCCCGGCTCAACTCCGCGACCTTTTCCATGATCCCGTCGTACTGCTCGTGAACAAACGTCGCGAAATTATCGCCCATCGCCTCAATCGCATCAAGGGCGGTGCGCTCCGCCGGACCGAACTCGGCGATCTTTCCCTCGATTATATCCTTGACAGTGCGGTAGAGCCCCTTGTCCATCCTTTTACTGAAACGCTTCTTGTAGTACTCCTCGATCAGATACCCCATCGACGGCACCGGAATCAGGTGACAGATATCGAGTCCCTTCGCAAGGAGCTCATTTTTATAGTATTTCCCCTTCACCCAGACCGTCGTGAACGGAAATTCCTTGGCCCGCAACAGCTTGTACTGAAACGGCCAGTAGTTGAAGCGGTCGGTATGGTTCATCGCGAAAATCACGGTTTCATCGCGGGGAATCCGCTCCATGTTCTCAATCTGAATATCTACGTTCGCAAACAGGTGGTAATTGGGCCACAGCAGCAGATTCGCCAGCACCTTGTGGGCAAACGGTTTGGTAACCACGGTTATTTTCTTCAAGTATTCAATGTCGATCATAATTCCCTCCCGCTTTTTCCTCTCCCCGGATAATCCGTCCGACGCGCGCCAGCTCCTCCGGGGTATCAACCTCAACGGAATCATAGACTGTTTCGACAACCTTGATGCGGTATCCATATTCAAGCGCCCGGAGCTGTTCGAGCGACTCCAGACCCTCCAAAATCCCATCGGGAAGGCTCGCGAAAATCCGCAGGAAATCGCGGCGGTAAGCGTAGATCCCGTGGTGTTTGAAGTACTCGGCTTTTTTACCTTTATCGCGGACAAACGGGATCGTCGCGCGTGAAAAGTAGAGGGCAAAACCGTTACTGTCAAAAACAACCTTCACGGCGTTCGGGTGGACAATCTCCTCGTTGCGAATGATCCGGTAGATCAGCGTGGACATCGGGATCGAGGGGTCCTCGAGAAGCGGCACGACGACTTCGCTTACCTGTCGCGGCTCGAAGAGGGGCTGATCGCCCTGGATGTTGACGACGATATCGTTATCCGCAAGTCCGATATTTTCCACCGCCGCGGCGATGCGGTCCGTTCCCGACCGGAGGGCCTCAGAGGTCATCACCGCCTTGCCGCCAAAGCCCTCAACGGCCTTGAATATCCGCTCGTCATCGGTTGCGATAATTGCCAGCGAGACGCCCGCGGCACTAATCGCCCGTTCATAGACATGCTGTATCATCGGTTTGCCGCAGAGAGCGGCAAGCGGCTTGCCGGGAAAGCGGCTCGAATGGTAGCGCGACGGGATTACACAGACAATTTCAGACATCGATATTAAATCCTTATAAATATTGGTCGCTTTGCAGGAGGTGGTTTTTCACGTAGTCGTCCACCGCTTTCTCGAGCGGCCGGAAGCTTGCCCGGCAGCCGGTATTTCGGAGCTTATCCATCTTCGCCTCGGTAAAATACTGATACTGCCCCCGCAGCCCCTCCGGCATTTCGATGTAGTCGATCGCAACCGGCAGTTCCATCGCCGCGAAGACGGCGCCGACCAGGTCGTTCCAGCTCCGCGCTGTTCCCGTTCCGAGATTGAAGATGCCGTTTACAGCATGATGGTTCAGTAGCCACCATAAAACATCAACACAATCCTTGACATAGACGAAGTCGCGCCTCTGGCCGCCGTCGGGATATTCCGCCTTGTACGACTTGAAGAGTTTCACCCGTCCGGTTTCGCGGATCTGATGAAACGCCTTGAAGATGACGCTTGTCATCTCGCCCTTGTGGTACTCGTTCGGCCCGAAGACGTTGAAAAACTTCACGCCGGCCATCCGCACCATTTTTTGCTCCCGCAGTATTTTCAAATCGAAGAGGTGCTTCGAATAGCCGTACATGTTGATCGGGCGGAGGGTTGTGGTGATGTCGTCACTGTCGGAAAAGCCCCGCGCCCCATCGCCATAGGTCGCCGCCGAACTCGCGTACAGGAAACGCACGCCCTTCTTCAGCGCCCAGTCGGCGAGGATGGATGTGTAATGAAAGTTGTTTTTCATCAGATAGTCGGCATCGCGCTGGGTCGTCGCCGAACAGGCCCCGAGATGGACCACCGCCTCAACGTCAAACGGGACGCAATCCGCCTCGACCAGCTCCAGGAATTTGTCCTTGTGGAGGTAATCGACATACCGCCGTTTCACGAGATTCTCCCATTTCGCCGATGACCCCAAATCATCGACGATGATGACATCGTCCCTTCCCTCGGCGTTCAATTTTCCGACGAAGACGCTACCGATAAACCCGGCCCCTCCGGTAACAATAATCATTTCCTCTCCTCACATTACTGCATTTTCATCATTCGTTTTGGCCGCCCCGGGCAGGGGGGTTTATATCTTTTTCGCCGCGCTTTCGATCGCCCGGCGGATCGCCTTCATCCGCACCGCCGGCATCTTGACGCTGACCCCCATAAACAGGGTGCGGCCGAGCAGATCCTCGGCATGGGGAATCTGCTTGCGGCTGTATGCCGTTTTTTTGTTGCGCGGGTCGGAAAAAGGCTGCTTTTTTGAATTCGCCGTGCTCTTCGCCAGAAAATGCTCCCAGTTCGGGACGTAATGCCAGAAGTTATCCTTCCACAGCACCGTGTCGAGCCCCTCCGCCTTCAGCGCCGCCTGAAACGACCGGGTCTGCTTTTCCACCGGCAGGTTGAATCCCAGGAAGGTCGCCGAATCACCCTCCGGATCCGGGAGCAGGCGGAAGCCGATCCCCGGAACTGCGGCGAGAAAATCCTTGATCATCGCCTTGTTTTTCTGCTGCGCGGCAATAACCCGGTTCAATTTTCTGAGCTGGGCAAGGCCGAGGGCGCCCTGGAACTCGTTCATCCGGTAATTGAAGCCCAGCATCGATCGCCCGTCCAGCGCCCTGCTGATCTTGGAGAGGTGATCATGGCCGTGGTCGTGGTACCACTCGGCGCGGTGATAAAGATCGGCATCATTGGTGATGACCATGCCCCCTTCGCCGGTCGTGATCGTCTTGTAATGGTCGAAGCTGTACGAGCCCATGTTCCCGAATGTGCCGAGTTTTTTCCCTTTGAAACTCGCCCCCAACGCCTGAGCTGTATCCTCGAGGACGAGCAGTTTGTGTTTTTTGGCTACCTTCACGATCCGGTCGATCCGCGCAGCGGAACCGCACATATGCACCGGGATGACCGCCTTGGTCCGGGGTGTGATTTTATTAGGAATATCATCGGGATCGAGATTCAGCGTCTCATCGATATCGGCCATAACCGGAATGGCGCCGACCTCGAGTACCGCCTCGTAGGTCGCCATGAACGTAAACGCGGGGCAGATCACCTCATCCCCGGGACCGACATCGAGGGCGGTGAGCGCCACCTTCAGCGCCGCCGAACCGGAGGTTACCCCGAGGGCGTATTTTGCATCGGTATATTTTGCGAAGTCATGTTCGAAATCACGCACCTTCCAGATTCCCTTGCGCTCGTTGTCGAAGGCGTAACGGGCAAATATTCCCGTGCCAAGGACGTCCATAACCTCCTTTATCTCCTCTTTTCCAATCAGTTCCGCACCTGCCATTTTGTTTGCCTCCCAGCTCAATTCGGTTTTTTAAAATCGTTATGCGTAGCACTCCTGGTATATTTCGATCATATCCTCTTCCGTCATCCGACAGGGGTTGTTGGCGAGCGGCCGGGCGACCGTCAAGGCCGCCTTGGCCAGAAGCGGGAAATCCTCTTCGGGCACATTGAGATCCTGGAGCGTGGTCGTTACGCCGCAATCCTCGATCAAGGCCTCGACTGCCTCCACGCACAGGTAAGCCGCCTCCCGCAGCGGGAGTTCATCGACAATTTCTCCCATGACCTCGGCTATATCGACGAATTTCTCCAGCGCCCCGGGAAGGTTGAAGGCCAGCACCTTCGGCAGGATGATCGTATTGGCAAGACCGTGGGAAACCCCGTACCGCCCGCCGAGCGGATAAGAAAGGGAATGAACCGCCGTCACCCCGGCATTCGCAAGACCATAGCCGGCGTAGAGGCTTCCCAGAAGCATCGCCTCGCGCGCCTCTATATTCGAGCCGTCGTGAACGGCCGTGCGGATGCTGTCGGAGATCAGACGGATCGCCTCGAGCGAGAACATCTCGCTCACCGGCGAGGCGTTGATCGAGGTGTAGGATTCGATCGCATGGCACAAGGCGTCGATCCCGGTCGTTGCCGTCGCCTGCGGGGGCAGGCTGAGCGTCAATTCCGGATCGAGCAGCGCCAGTTCCGGATAGAGATACGGGCTGTTCATGCCCTCTTTTTTGTTGAGTTTTTTGCGGATGAAAACCGCCGTAAACGTAACCTCGCTCCCCGTTCCGGCGGTCGTCGGCACCATGATCTTCGGCAGACCCGGCCCGGGAACCTTGTTCAGGCCGAGGTAATCAACCGCCTTTCCCTTGTTCGCCGCAACAACGGAGATCGCCTTCGCCAGATCCATCGCGCTGCCGCCGCCGATGCCGACTATCCCGTCGCATTTTTTGCGCAGGGCCAGTTTAGCCCCGTCGTCGACAAGCTCAAGCGGCGGCTCCGGCACGGCCTTGTCATAGAGGACAAACTCCCGCCCGGCCTTTTTCAGCAATTCGCCGATCTTTTCCCCGAACCCGATCGCCGCCAGACTGCCGTCGAGAACGACAAGCGGCCGCGCTATCTTCAGCTCGGAGAGATTATCCGGCAACCCGGCAAAACTCCCCCGTCCAAAGACGATCCTCTGCGCCCCTGTAAAAGAAAATGTCTTCATAATCCTGCTTTCTCCTCATAAATTAATGTTTATTTTCGCACTTCACGGTATCCGCTTCGAAAATGGGGGTTAAACAAAAACGCCTGTCACCCGAAAATACGCTGTCATTGTCTATTTCCATCCCGGATGGACTTCTAAGATAAATCCGGCTCACCAGTAATATTAATGATTAATTATTGTCAAGATTTTTCGTGGGAAACAACTCATCGTAACCTGGGTAGTTGCCGTACTGGGTGTATTATGCATCAAATATCCAGGGGCCCCCAAAAAAAAGCTTGACAACATCCCGAAGGTTTGTTAGGTGCGAACCGTGCCGATCTCCCTTACGTTATGTTCCTGATTGAGAGACATGAGGTATTTATGATTATTATCAAAGGCCAAGCGTACCCCACCATTGTCGATGCGTCAGACGAGCTTGGAGTTTCGGCGAAGACGGTCCGCCAGTACATCGCCAGAAAAATCATCACCGAGCCTCCCGTCATCCAGTTCGGGAACCGGAAGGTCATGTACTTTCCCGGGGACTATATGACTTTGGCGAAAAAACAGCTTAATAAATACCGGACCGGGGAAGACAGTAGCGGATAACTAAGGGTGTCTGCCGGGACCCGCAATGGCATGGCGATGGACGGCGATGATAAGGCGGGCCATCGTACCGGAGACGCACGCAGATCAACTAAACCAGAGGCTGAAGAATCGCCCAGAGGTTTTGACTTGACTCGATTCAGCGACAACACATCAACGGAAAAACTTCTCAAGGTCATCCGCAGCAGGAAGAATGAGGCCTCCCCGGCATCGGCAGGCGCAGCCGATCCTGTGCCCCAGAAAACCAAAGGCCGCAAGATCCCCATCCCCAAGCTGATCAGTCTCCATAAATCCTCGACGGTGGGCATCGACATCGGCCATGATTACCTCCGCCTGGTCCGGGCCGAGGAAACCGCCGCCGGCAAGTGGGAAGTCATGGACCGGAGGCGATTCGCCGTGCCGCCGAGAACGCCCCGGGGCACGCCGGAATTCGACGCTTTCCTGAAGTCTTCGCTGGCCGCGGTCTGCGGTTCAATAAAGCGTCCGGACCTGTGGGCTATCATGTCCGCGGCCAAGGTCGATGTCCGTCATGTCCGTATTCCCAAAGTTTCCAAAAAACAGCTCAGCAACGTCGTCTACTGGACGGCCAAAAAGGAGAATCCCTTCGACGAAAAGGAGATGGTCTTCGATTTTGAAATCCAGGGGGAGGTCATCGAACAGGGCATCCCCAAGCTGTCGGCCATGGTCTATACGGCCCCCCGCCAGGAGATCGAGGATTTCAAGGGGCTCTTCACCCGTATCGGCCGGCCTCTAACCGGGATATCGCCCGTCCCCTTTTCCGTGCAGAATCTTTTCCGGACCGGTTGGATTCCGGACGTCGACGGAAACGTAGCGAGCCTCTATATCGGAAACGATTTTTCCCGCATCGACATCTATTCCGGCAATGACCTCGTCATGACCCGGGGTATCAAGGCGGGACTGAACAGCATGGTGGAGGGTCTCGTAGATGGGTTCAACGGAGCGAGGCAGGATCCGGAGACCCCCGCGCTGACCATCGAACAGAGCCGGAAGATAGTCCGGAGCCTTAGCCCGGATTCCCCGCGCCTGCTTTCAACCGACGCCGGAGCGAATTTCTCGGAAGAAGAGATTTTTCGTATGATCGAACCCGCGCTGGAGAGGCTGGCGCGTCAGGTGGAGAGGACCTTCGAGCATTACACCACGATGATGCCCGGTGAGCGTATCATCCGGATTTACGTCTCCGGCGCGATGAACGTTTATCAGCCCATCGTTGCATACATTGGTTCTCAATTGGGCATTACGAGCGCCGTTCTTGATCCTCTGGACACGGAGGCGTCTGCCGCCTGCCTGGACGTGGACGGCGAGAGCTGCATTTCGGAGCGGATCGCCTTCGGGCCAGCCCTGGGGCTTGCATTTTCGAACAATGACCACACCCCGAACCTGATGTTCACATACAAGGACAAGGAGCGGGAGGCCAGCGTCATCCGGATCAACCGGACGGTTTTCGCGATCTTTATCGTCTCCGTTCTCGTCTGTGCGGGGATATTCGCCTTTCAGAACTTCGCGATCGCGCAGAAGAAGAATAACATTGCCGGAATCGAAAGGCAGATTGCCGGACTCGGCGCCCCCATCGACCGTGACCAGCTCACGAAGATGATGGCCAGGATCACCATGCAGCATCAGCTTTCCAAGGTCTACGCGGGCCGCTATCTGGATGTGGTTCTGATCGGCGAACTTGCTGCGCTGACGCCGCCCGAAATACGTTTTACCGACTTGAAAATCAGCCTCGGACCGGTCATCGCCCCGCCCAAGGAGAATGCGAAGGGGGTAGCCGCCCCGCCGCCGGCCCCGGAGGAGATCACCGTCGAGGGGCTCATCCTCGGCGAGCGCCAGCTTCTGGAAACTACCCTTGCCTCTTACACGATGGCGCTCGAGTCCTCGCCGCTCTTCCGCCAGGTCACGCTGCAGAAGAACAATGTGGAGCCCTATCTGAAGAAGGAGGCGCTCCATTTCATCCTCAACCTGAAGGTGGAGGAACAGGTCCATGGATAAACTGAAACTGGGCATCGTCATCCCGCAGAAGAGCTTCATCTACATTGGAATGTGCCTGATCGGCGTCGCCATTTTCCTGTTGGGAGGAATCCTGCCGGCGTCGAGGACGCTTGCCGAACTGGATGACCAGACGGTGGCGGCACAGTATCGGTTCGAAGAGCAGAAGACCCTCGCGCCATTCCACCAGACGCTCAAGGCGAGTGAGGGCGAAAAGGTATCGGCGAGCCTTCCGATGCTGCCCAAGGGAAAGCTCCCGCAGGCAAAGATCAATACGCTGCCGCTGAGCCTGGGCAAAGCGGCGAAGATGAGCGGTATGTCGCTGTTGCAGAAAAAGCCATGCCCTATTACGTTAAGTATTTTAGAGAAAATCCAAACACAGCATTTGTACCGTGGCAAACCCAAGCTTACTTTGAGTTGTATAAGG
>Ga0208373_1003469_pt1 | contig 15455 bp, 16 predicted proteins | sample RifOxyC2_FD_184036 | JGI IMG/M metagenome (GOLD analysis project Ga0208373, IMG submission 184036) | Soil microbial communities from Rifle, Colorado - Rifle Oxygen_injection C2 (SPAdes) | ecosystem: Environmental > Terrestrial > Deep subsurface > Rock core/Sediment | place: Rifle, Colorado...
AATAATCAAATAAAAATATGAGTAAATTCACTTTAGAAAAAATTGATGACGAAAATGTAAAAAAGATTGACACGCATGAGTCAGTCTCGGTCGTGAACATTCCTGCTCTGCAAAAACAGAAAAAGGAAATGGAAAAACAAATCGCCACCATGCAACAACAACTCGTCCAAATAAATGAGGTCTTGGACGAATATAAAAAACTTCCACAAACATGAACAATACGCCAAACAACAAAGATCAGCCATTTGATCCGAATCTGGGTTCAATTCTCAACTTACTAAGAGACATCCCCGTGCTAAACACACCGCCGACCGATACACCAAGAACCCCGATCAGCTTCGCATTATACGACAACGGAAGCACACGACGGTTTTATATCTTTTTTAATGGAGTGTGGAGGTACGCAACGCTAACTTAAAAAATATGTCGCAGATAACAATACAAAAAGGTCAGACCCTTTCGGGAATCGCCAAACAATACGGCACCACTGTAAATGATCTTCTGAAAGCCAACCCGATTATTAAAAATCCGAACCTGATATACGCCGGTTCTGCCTTAAATTTACCTGGGGCACAGGCTTCACCCGTTGTTGCCCCTAAGGCGAGCGTTCCGAGCCCAAGTCCCACCGTGACACCTTCTAAACCGGTAACGACCCCTGTTGCCCAAAATTTGAGCCCGGGGGCGAGCGGTGTACCCGAAAAGACCACGATGTATGGAACTGATGTGCCTTCCAGCACTTCTTTGCTTAAACAATACCGGTCCGAATTAGGCCTTGATACCGCCCTAAAAAGCATGCAGGACAGCCAGACTAAATACCTTGAAACCCTGCAAAATCTTCCAAAAAAATCTGACATCTACCAGCAAGAAAGAACCAAGAAAGGCATTGATACGATGGAAAAGAATTTGCAGAGCTTGGATTCAAGACTGGCCACAATGGAGGAATCTATCAACAGCTCAGAAAAAGATATCAGAGATAGAATTGTCGGAAGTGGCGGTCTCGTTACTGAAAGTCAAACTCAAAGATTAGTCGCTTCGGAAAAGCAACCGCTTATAGATGAATACAGAAAATTACTCAACGAAAGAAATCGTCTCGCCACACAAATAAGCACTGCTGATACTTCCGCTAAAGAATACGCTGGAATGCAATATGAAGATTCGGCTCTTCCTCTGACGGTGGCCGAGAAAACTCTCGGATTTCAAAAAGATCAATACGGTGTACTCGGCGACATACTAAGCCAAGTATTCGGTGCTTCGGAAAAAGATGTTGCTAATTTAATTGACTCCGCAAAATACGGAAAAGAACAGGAAAAGAAAGAAGCTCAAGATGTAATTGACCGGGCGATAAAACTTGCCCAACTTGCGAACGATACTCCAGCCGGAACTGTGCTTGATATTGCCGGAACGAAAATTGTCGGCACCAAAGGGAGCGGATCAGGTTCATCGGGTGGCGGTACGAGTGATTCCAATGATATAGAAGCTTATGCACTGGAACTATTAAATAATCCTGACTTTACAGTAAGCAATGTTCCTCAAAGTATCAGAGCAAAAGTAATAGCTAAAAGAGACCAAATAAAAGCGGAAGCTGAAGCCGGATCAACTATGGCCAACAGTACGCCATCAATGATCAATAGCAATAATCCTCCGATTACCGCTCAACAATTCGGCGAGGGCTTGAAAGAAGTCTTCACTAAACAGATACCGGGTGTGGCAAAAAATGTGTGGGGAGGAACCAAAGGATTCTTCAAAGGACTTTTCGGTGTAGGAAATTAAAAAATTATGGCTTATATCAAAGACCCTAAAACTGGCAAATACATCAAGACTGATTCTGTGCCAACGGCAACGGTAAAAACTTCTGTCGACACTTCTGCTGGACAAGTAAAATATGAAAAGAATTCGCAAGGAAAATATGAAGTAAAGCCTGTTGATACTTCTGTCACAGCTTCTGCCAAACCCAATGTGACAACCGCCTCCGGACTCAAAGATTTTGCGTTGCAAAATGGTGTTGATATCAGCGAAACCCAGCCGAAAGAATCTACCCTGCAAAAAATACTCAATGTATTAAACACCGGAGCGTACGCCGTGGGAGGACTTATAAGTGGTAAAGGAATAAAACAAGGCATTAAAGAACATGTTTTGCCGTCCGAAGCATTGGGAATAAAAAGCAAGGTCGGTGGATTTGTTGCCGACATCCTGCTTGATCCAACAACTTACATAACATTTGGTTATGGTGGCGGTGCAAAATTAGCGACCAAGGCCGGAAGCGTTGTTTTGAATAAGACCGGAACCAAGCTATTAAAAAAGTCTATTGCCGAACTTGGCGAGGGGGCGGCTCGAAAAGCAATTGCGGAAAAAGTTTTGAAAGAAGGGGGCGAAAAGTTTTTGGCCAAGGGTGGACTTAAGTTTGCCGGACAAGAAATATTGCCTCGCTCAATAGCCACCGCACCGTTCAAAGGGGCCGATAAATTACTGGAAAAAACCCCTATGGTCGGAAAACTTTATCAGTCGGCTAAAGATTTGGCTGGCAAAGCTTTCGTGCCATTCAAAGAAATAAAAGACTTGCCCGGAGGCATTGGCGAACAGTATGTTGATAAATTTTCAAAGTTCAGCAAAGCGACAAGATACGAAGTCGGCAAAGCTGTTGATGAAGTATCGGCTCTTGGCAAAACAGCAAGAAAAGAACTCGGCGATAAAGCCGGAATTGAAATTGGTAGAACACTGGAAAATATTCCGACTCCACCAGTACCCATTCCAAGAGGCCTTGAATCAGTAAGTCATATGTTGAAAGGCGTTGATCTTGGTGATATCAAAGGTGTTGATCGTGCCAATATAGTCGACATGAAAGTGTTTGGATCATCCGTTGAGGGAAAGCTTAAACCGAATGATGTGGATATTTTTGTAAAAGTGAAAGACGACTCAATGAAATTCAAAAACCGTGGCGGATTGCCATCGCCGATTGTAGTTAAAAAAGGGAAAATACAATATTTCATAATGCCGGAAAGCCAGGGTGACGAATTACTCGATGCAATGCTTTATACCGGACGAAAAGATCAAAGCCGATTATATTCCGGTGCAACCGTAAAAGTACCAAGGAATTATTGGAGCGGTGCTTTGAAAATTGCCGATGATTCGATAAGTCAACCCGGGAGCAGAAAAGCAGTCGATGACATTGCTGACTTTATTCGAGGCGAACATAAAAAATTTGCCACTGCTGAAAAACAGCGTGGTCTTTTGGATTATGAATTGCCTGATTACTTAAGGCACTACTTAACACCCGAAGGGCGTGAATTTTTACAAAAGAGCGGAATGAACATCACTTCCGAAATAAACAAACCGCTTCGTGTAAAAAACCCATTTGCTAAGACAAGACAGATTGACGACACAGTCGAGGGAATAAATAACTATTTCCGCAAAAGATACGGCGTAAGACTTTTTGAACAGGATGCATTCAAAGCATTCGCGGCTCGAAAAGCCGAACACATCAAGGCGGTTGGCACATACGACTTCTTGACCGAAATTGGAAAAGAATTCGGCAAGCAAGCTGAAGTGATAACTAAACAGATCAAGAATCCAGTAACCGGAAAGATGACTGCCAAAGAAATAATCAAACCAATATACGAAAATGGCATTAAATATATTGAAAGCTCCGTGCCTCAATTAAAAGGCACATTGTTGCCCGAGCAAATCGTGAAGCATGTCGATGACACTTATAAGACTTTAACTAATGAGGAAGCGACAAAGAGATTTTTGAAACTCTACGATAAGGTTCTCGGTTTTTGGAAAGGATCGGTCACTGGATGGTTTCCTGCTTTCCACACAAGAAACTTCATGGGAGGAACTTTTAACAACTGGATTGCCGGCGTGACCAATCCTGCCAGATATTTGCAAGCCGATCAGATAGCAAGAGGGTCAAAAGGAACAATTACAACCAAGCTTGGAACTAAATACGGATATGAACAAATAAAAGAACTGGCAAGTAAATTGGGAGTCGTCGGCCAGCCGGGATATTTGGATGTCATGAAAGAAGTGGAAAAAGATGTCACTAAGGGGCCGGTGGTCAAACTTATGGGAACGCCTGCAAAAGCAATGGAAGTCGTGGAAAACAGACTGCGATTGCCACTGTTTGTTGATCGTTTGATCAAGGGCGATGCACCTGAACAGGCGGCCAAAACAGTATTCCAATTCCATTTCGACTATGCACCGGAAGCTTTGGCACCATTTGAGCAAAATATCATGAAACGGTTATTGCCGTTTTACAGATGGACTCGTGGCAATATTCCTCTGCAACTTGAACAGATGGTCAAACAGCCAGGCAAATATTCGGCCATTGGAAAGGGATTGCAAAACCTCCAATCAGACAAAGAGAAAGCTCAAGAGGAATTTGCCTCATTGCCTCCTTATATGCGAGAGGGATTGCCGGTCCGACTTGGCGAGAAAGACGGCTTCTCGCAATACATCTACGGGTTCGGTTTGCCTGTTGAGGATATAAACAGACTTTATAAAGGAAGTGCAAAAAGAACTGTGGCCAGTATGGTTGGCGAATTATCTCCGCTTCTAAAATACCCAATCGAAGTGGGTACTGGACAAAATCTATTCACTGGAGAGCCAATAGCCGAATCAAACCGAGTATATCCGTTTATAAACAAAGTACCGGGATTAAGAGAATGGCTGGAAGTTAGAGAAAAAGAAAATAAGAACGGTTCAGTAAGCTACACAGCCAATGCCTACAAGCTTCATTTTTTGAATACCGCATTGGGGAGGTTTTATACCACGGCCGGAAAATTAACTGACGACAAAACATCCGGTGCGGTTAAGTTTCTGTATGGATTACTCGGCTCAAAGGCGAAATCAGTGGATATAGAAAAAGAAAAGTATTGGCGAGATCAAGAACTGCAAGATCGACTTGAACAAGCATTGGAAAGTAGAGGTCTAATTAGACAATTTGAAAGAGCATATATACCAAAATAAAAATATGAATGACGAATCTTATCAAAACAACATGCAGGATAAACGGCTTGATAGTATCGAAAAGCATATTGTCATTATTAACGAGGAAATGGGGTCGGTTAAAAATGACATGGCTTGGATCAAGAAGTTTTTCTGGCTAATTGCCACTGCATCAGTCGGCGGACTTATAACCGCATTAATTAATTTACTAATCTCATTAGCAAAACACTATGGAACTTAAACCTGACAAAATCAAATATTTGATTATCCATCATTCTGCGACCGCCAGAGACACCACAACATTCGATGCGGTAAAAAAATATCACATCTCAAAAGGCTGGGGCGACATCGGATATCACTTTTTTATAACAGCCAGCGGTAAAGTGATGGCTGGACGATCCGAAAATACGATCGGGGCACATTGCGTGGCTGATAGTATGAATTTCAAATCACTTGGAATTTGTCTGCCCGGAAACTTCATGACGGAAGTACCAACCGTTGAGCAATTGTCTTCATTATTGGAATTACTCAAAAAACTAATGTCGAAGTATGGCATTCCAAAAGAGAATGTTCTCGGACATCGTGAGGTTGTCGGAGCTTCGACGGCTTGCCCGGGAGATAATCTCCAGAAATGGGTATCCAATTTTAGAGGACAAAAAGACGAAATTGACCGGTCCACGATTGCCGAACAGGTCATGAATCATTTAGAACAAGCAATTGATAAATTAAAACAAATACTATGACACAAGCACATAAAGAAGCTTTAAAACACCTTGCAATCGTTTTTCTGTATTCCGGAGTCTCATCCATCCTGCCGATCCTTTTAGCTTATGTACAGAATGACCCTCGCTGGGCATTACTTATCCCGATTATAAACTCGGCGTGGTACGCCATAACCCGATACCTGAAAGAAAGGAAACTGATTGAGGAAGCCCTAACGAGAGGTGATGAATTTTAGCTAAATTAAGCAATTTAAGATTAGTAGACCTTAACAGCGAATGCCGGAACCTCAAAAGAGGCTGGATTTTCCTTGTAAAATAACCGTAATTGGCGTATAATTTTATCAATACGACCATAAGATAAGGTCTTTAAGGCGAATACCGGTTCAAAGTTCCGGACATCGTCACCGCTCGTGGAATAATTGGTCAGAATAAGGCCAGTTATTTTATTTATGTTAACCATTACGATAAAGGATGATCGTGTTTCCCTTTTTTTTTGTTTACCTGGGCTACTTGACCTTTTATTCTTTTTGGATTATTTTTCTCTTGAAGCCAGACAGGGGATCTGGCCCGAACTTTCTTAGGGGGGGACCAATGTTTTCCATAGCCTACAGTGCTGGAGTAGAAGCGAGAATCGCAACCCTGTCGCCGGAAAGACAGAAAAAGGTGAGGCTGTTTCAGCCCAATCTGGACACAGTCGAAGTGTTGACCACGGCTCCTAGTCGGCTGTCTCTGGTGGTGGTCGTCATGGCGTTTCTTCTGGCCTGCGGACAGGGAGTATTTGATGGTCGCTACAGCCCCGTTCAGATCATGGGGGCCGGCCTGGTTGGTCTCATTCTGATCTACTTGACCAGTCGGCTGGTCTTCAAACTGATCTTCTGGCCCCTGCGGATGTGGGAGGTCAACAAGATCGGTCGAGCTCTGGCCCGGTATCCGGAAGGGCGCTCAGGGATTGACGATTTGTTGGAGGCCGACCCACTCATGCAGAGGAGGATCAGGAGGTACCTGGTGTGGGATCATCCGCAGAACAGTGGATGAATGTGGAATTGAGATGGGAAGTGCGGCGGTCTGGTTTTGTCCGGGCCGCCGCTGTTGTTTTATAATTGTCTGTATTTACCTGCAAGGGGTAATTTAGTATAATATGAAAGTATGGGTGATTCGGTTTTGGAGATGATCATCAAACAAAATAACGAAGTTGATAGCCGCGTCTGGAAAGATGGTGAAGATTTTCGGTTACCGAGTAATTGGCAAGCTGAACATCAGGAAGGGGAGTTGGCAGTGGACGTGGCCCAGACAGAAAAAGAGGTAATCGTAGTGTCTACTATGGCCGGGGCCGTGGGGGATAAATTGGAAATATATTTACATAATGATTTATTAACTATTCGCGGGGTACGGTTTTCTCCTTTGGAAAAAGAAAAGAACTTGGAACATTTTCATCAAGAGTGTTATTGGGGGAAGTTTTCTCGGACCATTGTCTTGCCAGTGGATGTCAAGGGGGAGATGGCCCGGGCGGAATACCGGAGCGGTGTTTTGGTCGTGCGCATACCAAAGAAAAAAAACGAGGCTAAGATTCCGGTAATCGTAGTTGAGGAATGATATGAATGTGCAGGAGATAATTGGGAAGATAAAACTATTGGTCCCAGGGCGTAAAGGGATAATAATTTTGGTTGGATTATTGGTAATGACAGGGGTATTGAGTGGAAGTTTATTCGCTTATGGTCGTTATTATGATGATCGGGTTTTCCCTGGTATCCGAGTGGGGGATATTCCGGTTGGTGGACTCACTAAAGAAGAAGTAGTCTCTCTTTTGAATTCGCTGGAGGACAAATTGACCGGAGAAGGTCTGGTTTTTGTTTATCCAGTTAATGGAGAGCAAAAGACAACAATCATTCAGCCGTTGCAAGTATATGAGGGCAGTTCTTTTGAATTGATTACGGACAATGCATCCCAGGATGCCGAGTATCTTCTTGGTTTGGGTAAGAATTTAAGCTGGTGGAAACAGGGATGGCAGGCGATAAGGATGCACTTTGCGGACGGTGACATCGCTTTACCAAGCGTGCAAATAGAAGGAGAGAAATTGGGAAAATTGTTGAAACAAGAATTGGGACAATACGAGATAGAGCCACGACAGGCTAATGTGGTTGTCAAAGCCGTGGCGCCATTAAAGTTTGAGGTTGTGAGTTCTTCGGTGGGGTATGTTTTTGATTACCAATCAGCTTTGAATCAGGTTCGAGAAAATTGGTCCCGTTTAACCTCTGCTCCAATCTTGTTGACGGCTCAGGAAGTGTGGCCGGTAGTGAAGGAAGAAGATGTTCAGGGTCTAATCCCTCGTCTGGAAGCAGTTTTTACCCCTGGGAATTTAGGCTTAAGTTACCAGGATCCTCACACCCAACAAGTGTATGATTGGAAGTTAAAAGTGGAACAGATCCAGGCTTGGTTAGAGGTCCAACCGACCGACGAAGAGAAGTTTGTGTTTGGTTTGAAAGAAAAAGAGGTAGTCGCTTATTTGGAGGAAAAAGTCGCTCCCTGGATTAATGTCCCGGCCCGCGATGCTAAATTCAAAATGGGCGATGATGGTCGGGTGACGGAGTTTCAGGGATCGCGTCCCGGTTTAAAATTGGATGTGCCAGCTTCCTACGAATTGATTAATGAGGCTATACAAGATCGGACCTGGCATGACGAAGGATTGAAAAAAACCGTGACGGTTTTGGCGACTAAGAGCGAACCAAATATCAAGACTGGGGACGTAAATAATCTGGGGATTACGGAGATATTGGGGGTGGGGATTTCGGATTATTCCCGGAGTCCGTTGAATCGGCAAAAAAATATTGCCAATGCTGTAAAAAAACTAAACGGGGTTCTGATTAAGCCGGGGGAAGAATTTTCCACTTTAAAATATACCGCCCCATTTACTCTCGAGGGCGGGTACTTGCCTGAACTGGTGATAAAGGGTGACGAACTGAAACCAGAAATCGGGGGCGGGTTGTGCCAGATTGCCACCACCTTGTTTCGGATGGCTATGAATAGCGGCATGGAAATTACCCAGCGCCGCAATCATGCCTTAGTTGTTTTTCATTATAATGATCCGGTGAATGGAAATCCTGGTACTGACGCAACCGTTTATGATCCGGCCCCGGATTTTCGTTTTCGTAATGATACTAATGACTATATTTTAGTTGAGACTTTGATGGATAAAGATTCAGAAGAATTGGTGTTTACTCTTTGGGGAACGAGCGATGGCCGAAAAGCTTGGTATGACCATCCCCAGATCATTCGTTGGTTGCCTTATGGAGAAAGAAAGGTGGTAGAAACTACGGATTTGGCTCCGGGGGAAGAAAAATGCCAAAATGCTTTTCGGGGAGCAGACGCGCGTTTTACTTATACTAAAGTCCTGGCCAATGGAGAAAAGAAAGAAATAGTTTATGAAAGTCATTACCGACCACTGCCTCAGATTTGTTTAGTCGGCGTGGAGGCGAAAGAGGATGCGGCTGGTGATTGTAGTAATGAAAACGCAGAGGAGTGTAGTGAGATCGTGGTTGAACAGGCCGATACTGAATCTGCAGAACCATTGGTTGAAAATAAAAACCCCGCCTAAAAGGCGGGGATTAGCATCTATCGAGGGGCAGTAGCCCCTCCTATGCTGTATCCAAGGGAGGTGCGGTAGGAAAAGACTAGAAGTCTTGGAGAACGAGCCGGAGCCAGTTGTCCCCTACTACACCTCTCCCCATGCTTGTCTGGATACAGAGCTGTTCTGGCTAGAGACACTAACCAAAATTGCTCCGGACCCAACAAACGATTTTAAACGGACTTCGCAGAATACCATATTTGGGGTTTATTGTCAATGGCCGGGTGTGGAAAGGTAGCATTTTTTGGCTTAAAATACACAAAACCGACCCTTTGGCCGGTTTTGTCTTACTGACAATGGAGACAGTTATTTCTCAATTACTTTGTCAATTAGACCATATTTGACCGCTTCGGTTGCTGTCAGGAAATAGTCGCGGTCAGTATCCTTTTCTATATCTGGTAGAGAGCGTCCGGTGTGACTAACCAGAATATGATTGAGCTGATCTTTGATTTTGAGTATTCTTTCCGCATGGATTTTGATGTCACTGGCTTGTCCTTGGGTGCCACCCATCACCTGGTGAATCATTACTTCGCTATTAGGTAGACAGAAACGTTTTCCCTTGGCCCCGGCAGCTAAGAGTAAGGAAGCCATGGAAGCAGCGATACCAATACAAATCGTGGAAACATCGGGTTTTATATATTGCATGGTATCATAAATCGCCAGACCAGCGGTGACTGCCCCTCCGGGGCAATTGATATATAACTTAATATCTTTTTCTTGATCTTGGTTAGCTAAGAAAAGTAACTGAGCAATGACCGTGTTAGCCACATTGTCATCAATGGCGCTACCCAAGAAGATTATTCGATCCTTGAGCAAGCGGGAATAAATATCGTAGGCTCTTTCCCCATAATTAGTTTTTTCAATTACTGTGGGGATGAGAAATTGGGAAGTTGGTTTTGTCATATGCGGGTATTTTATTCTTTCCAGCCAAGTTTTTCAAGGATGACCCAAATTTGGGCTAATACTTCTGACAGAGAAGCCGAGGAAGTAAATCCGGCTGCTTTGCGGTGGCCACCGCCACCCAAAGCTTTGGCTAGGCTGGAGACATCAATATCCGCCCGGGTAGTACGGAGACTGCCCTTGACCAGGCCGTTGGTCATTTCACGCAAGACAAGGGTGGCTTTGCCATCGCCGGTGTTGTTTAAGAAATTGGCAATTCCTTCCGCCTCTGTCTCTTCGGCCCCGTGTTCCGAAAAATCGGTCAGGGACAAAGAAGTATAGACTAAGCCATAGTCAGGGTTGGCTACTAAACGAGAAAGAGCCACTCCCCAAAGGCGTAAAGAATTAAGCGGTTTGTCTTTCAAAAACCATTTACGCAAGAAATTATAATTAGCACCGCGTCGAATTAGATCTCCGGCTACTTTAAGGGATTTGGCCGTAGTGCCCGGGTTAGTGAAATTTTCAGTGTCCGTGATTAAACCAGTCAAGAGAGCAGTGGCCATTTCCTTAGTGATGTTTTGGCCGTTGACTCGGAAAAACCAATAAAGGATTTCTGCAGTAGAGGAAGCGGAAGGAATGACAAGGTTATAATGTCCGAATTGGTTATTAGTCTGGTGGTGATCAAAGTTGATAATCACGGGTTGGTAAGGAAGGTTTTCCAGGTGTTCTTTGATGCCGGCGTATTTAAGATCGCCCGAATCCACGACAATGATGGTATCAAATTCTTGTTCCCAGACTTGCACATCAGTGTTTATTGTGACCAGATGGGGATGCTTTTGATACTTGGCAACGGGCGCGGACGCACAAAAGGTGTGAAACATTTTGTCCCGGAGACGTAAAAAATGTGCTAGAGCCGAGGCCGAACCTAAGGCATCCCCATCCGGATTTTGGTGGGGGATGATCAATACCTGGTTAGCAGTATCCAGGTGGGCCATGATTTGTTTGGCAGTTCTCTGAGGCATATTGATAAAGTCGTTCATTATATCCAGAGGCGGAGGATTTGTCAAGGTATCCAAGTTTCTTGTATAATGGGCATAACTTTTATGCATTTGAAAAGCCTTGAACTCCATGGCTTTAAGTCTTTTTCCCAAAAGACGGTTTTAGAATTTCTTCCTCCTCAAAGTGGGAGATATAGCGTGACAGCAGTGGTCGGACCCAATGGTAGTGGCAAGAGTAATGTAGCCGATGCTATCCGTTGGGTAATGGGTGAACAAAGTCTAAAGAGTTTGCGTGGGAAAAAGAGTTCTGACATTATTTTTTCCGGATCAGAACACAAAGGACAAATGGGCATGGCCAGCGTGACCATGGTTTTGGACAATCAGGACGGCCGGGCTCCTTTAGATTATGAAGAGCTGGTGATTACGCGGCGTTTGTATCGTTCCGGGGAAAGCGAATATGTGATTAACAACAATAGTGTTCGGCTCTTAGATTTGCAATTGCTTTTGGCTAGGGCGCAATTCGGGCAGGGGGCCTACAGTGTCATCGGCCAAGGGATGATTGACCGACTGTTGTTACAGACTCCGGTTGAGCGCAAAGATTTTTTTGATGAAGCAGTGGGTATCAAAGAATTCCAGATCAAAAGACATCAGGCAGTTTTGAAATTAGCTCGGACGCGAGAAAATATTTCTCAAGCCGAGCTTTTGTTGAATGAGGTGTCGCCCCGTCTCCGTTCTCTTTCTCGACAGGTACGAAAATTGGAACAGCGGAATGCGGTGGCTTTAGAATTACGCGAAGCGCAGGAACAATACTATGGTTCTTTGGAAAAATATAATCGCGAACAGTTGGCTACTTGCCAGACAGAGTTAGCGAAGATCGGCGACGGTTTTTCTATCGTGCAAGAGCAGTTGATCGCCGTCCAAACCGAACTGGCCAATTTGGCCAGAGAAGAATCGGCCCAGACTGTGTTTGAAAAATGGCAGAAAGAATATGAGGATTTATCCCAGCAAAAAAATAATCGAGAAACCGAACGGGCGATCTTGTTGGGTCGGATGCAGACAGAATACGCCAAGTCCGGGCAGCAGAATTTAGCCTGGTTGGAAAGTCGATTAACGACTTTGCGCGCCGAGAACGCTCGTTTGCGGGCAGAACTGGAAGCGGCCGAGGAAAATGCCCGGATTTTGGCCAAGGGAGTTTTAGAAAAAAAACAGCAGGTCAATCAATTGTTACAGGAACGAACCGAAAGTCGCGCTCGGGTTGGTCAATTGGAGCAACGTCTGTTGTCTGAAAAAGGTGAGCAATCATATTGGCGGTATTCTGGTTTAGAAGCTGTACAAGCAGTATTGGAGGAGCGGCATCGTCTGGGGCAAGTATATGGCACGGTGGCCCAATTAGCCGAGGTGAAGGAAGAACATTGTTTGGCGTTGGATGTGGCCGCCGGGGCGTATCTTTCTTCAGTAGTGGTGGATAATGATCGAACGGCTCAGACCTGTATTGAATATCTGCGTCAGAATCAGATGGGAGTAGCCACCTTTTTACCTTTAAATAAAATTCGGCCTCGGTTAGTTGCTCAGGATATTGAGAAATTAAAGCTGTTTCCCGGGGTGGTTGGTCTGGCTGTGGACTTAGCCAAATTTGATCGCCGTTTTCTTGATATTTTTTCCTATGTCTTAGGCAACACTCTTGTGGTGCGGGATTTAAATGTTGCGCGGGAGATTGGTATTGGGCGAGTGCGGATGGTCACTTTAGCTGGTGATGTTTTGGAAACTAGTGGCAGTATGAAAGGGGGATATCGGGATACAGAAAAAAAACGTCGCCTGAGCTTCGCTCATGGGGATTCACCCTATCGTTTGCAGTCTGGGGTGGCTAAGGACCAAGAAGATTTAGAAGAAGCGCGCCGACGGGCGGATGAAGGAGAAATCGCCTATGAAAGGGCGCAAGAAGAATTGCGGGAATTATTGTCCCGCACTCAGATAGTGACTAATCAGGTAAGTATTTTGGGCGTTCAGAAACAAAATAGCGAACGGGAACTTTCCGGTTTGGAACAAGAAATGTCCTTTTCTAATCTCGCTCCAGAACAGTTTGACGCCCAAAAGACAATTCTGGCGGAAAAGAAAAAACAATTGGATGCAGAGATTGAGCAGTTAGAGAAAAATTTGCGGACGGCGGCAGGGAGATTGGAAGAATTTAATGATGCCCAAGAACAAAAAAAGAAAAGAATTTTTTCTTTACAGGAAAACATGCAGTCATTACAGGGGGAATTGAATAAGATAGTAGAGGAACGCAATCTGAAACAGATGGAGGCGGTGCGAGTGGAGACGAAATTGGAGAATCTTGCTCATGAAGCCTATCAAGAAACCGGCACCTCCTTAGAGTTAATCAGAGAAAAAGGAGTGGAGATATTGCCAGAGGCAGAAATTGGGGCCACGCAAGAGAAAGTGCAAAAATTAAAGTATCAATTGAGTTTGATCGGCGGGATTGATGAAGAGGTGGTTAAAGAATATGAAGAGACAAAAAGTAAACATGATATTTTAACCGATCAGTTAACCGATTTGAAGGCTGCCTTGGGTGATTTGGAGCAGTTAACCGAAGAATTGGATGAAGTGATGCGGAAAAAACGCAAACGCGGCTTTGCTCAAATTCGGAAAGAGTTTGCTCGCTATTTTGGCCTGTTGTTTGAAGGAGGAAAAGCGGACTTGGTGGAGCTTTATGGAGAGAAGGCTGATTTGGTTTTGGCGGAGGAAGACGAAGAGGTAGTGGCGGGCGAAGATTTACGGTCGAAAAACACTAACGAAAAAATTCTGGTGGGTATTGAAATTCAGGCCTGCCCTCCGGGTAAAAAAATAAGAAACATTCAGGCCCTGTCCGGTGGTGAGCGCACCATGACCGCCATTGCCCTGATTTGTGCAGTGTTACATACCAATCCATCACCTTTCGTGGTTCTAGATGAAGTCGAGGCAGCTTTGGATGAAGCTAACTCACAAAAGTTCGCCAGTATTTTATTAGAATTAGCTTCTCGGTCTCAGTTCATTATCATTACTCATAACCGGGTGACCATGCACGCTGCTGATGCTCTCTACGGGGTGACTATGGGTAATGAAGGAGTAAGTCATCTGTTGAGCGTTAAACTGGATCATTGAAGCTGTCTTGACTTTTTCTCCAGTCTATATTACAATGCTTTTGCTCTCATACCCGTCAGTTTAAATAATATCTATGTTAATGATTCGTCTGCAACGTTTAGGAAAGAAGAAAAGTCCCTGTTATCGGCTAATCGTTTCTGAAAAAGCCCGGGATACTCAGTATGGTTTTCTGGAGAAATTGGGTTTTTACAATCCATTTAGCAAAGAAAAGAAATTAGAAGCTAACGAAGAAAGAATAAAGTATTGGCTTTCCGTCGGGGCCCAACCTTCGGCCACTGTCCATAATTTATTCTTGCGTTCCGGTTTACTTTCTGGCAAGAAGAAAAAGGTAGTAAAGATATCCAAGAAGCGAGCTGGCAAGTTAGCTGCTAAAAAAGCAGTTCCGGCTGCCTAGTGATACTCATAAAGGACCGCCTCGGCGGTCTTTTTCTATCCCCATAGGAAATTGACAGAGGATTAGCCGGATGTTATAATATGTCCGTTATTTTCATCTAGCGAAATGAAAATGACAATTGTTCTTTATATTTATTAATCTTAAGAAGATATGCAGGAAGATCAAGCATTTCTTGAACAAATCGTCAAGGCGATCGTCAGCAAACCGGACGCCGTCAAGGTAGACCGGATCGTTGATGAGCGTGGCGTATTGCTCACCTTGGACGTTGATGTTAGCGACATCGGTTATGTCATTGGCCGTCAGGGTCAAACCGCTCGCGCCATTCGCACTCTATTGCGCATTGTCGGAGCGAAGAATAACGCTCGCGTTAACCTCAAGATAAACGAGCCGGAAGGCGGACGACGTTCTCGCGCTCCTCGTGAAGAACGTGAAGAAGTGGATACCAGCGCTGTAGATGATTTAAACATCTAAGACCAAAGAATCCCCCGGTAATACCGGGGGATTTGATTTTCTTTATTCCTTCCCCTATAATTTCCCCTATCGGGCTGTAGCTCAGTTGGCTAGAGCGCATGCATGGGGTGCATGAGGCCGCACGTTCAAGTCGTGTCAGCCCGACCAATTCAGACATTTTGAAAAGCCACCCAGTGATTGACATCAGGTTTTTTTGGTGTTATTAAAGTAACAATATCCCGTTCTTTGTTGCACATTTCGCATAGGGAGGAACAAGATGTATGTAATTTTGGCTTTGGTTCTGTCTG
>Ga0208373_1003470_pt1 | contig 15454 bp, 10 predicted proteins | sample RifOxyC2_FD_184036 | JGI IMG/M metagenome (GOLD analysis project Ga0208373, IMG submission 184036) | Soil microbial communities from Rifle, Colorado - Rifle Oxygen_injection C2 (SPAdes) | ecosystem: Environmental > Terrestrial > Deep subsurface > Rock core/Sediment | place: Rifle, Colorado...
ATTGGTACCGATGCACCCGAAATCCGCCTCGCGAAACAGGGCGGGCGCCTGCAGGCACGAGGAGGGGAGCTCGAACATGACGCCGTGCTTGATGGCTCCGGTTTTAATGTCCGCGATGAACCGGACAACGCTTGATTTCAATTCCACAAACTGTTCCAAATCCGCAATAAAGGGGTAGGTAACACAGATCCGTCCGCCGGCCGATGCCCTGGCAATGGCGCGGGCCTGGGACTTCAGAATATCCGGATGGTCTATCAGAAATTGCGCGCCGTACGACCCGTACCCGGCTTTTGCGTTTTTAGACCGGTCAAAGGATGGATGGGTTTTTTCCGCCTGAATATCGAGCAACCGGATATGGACGCAACGGTCCCCCATGGCCTCAATGACCCGGTGGTAACGCTCCCACTGCTCGGTTTCGCTGAGCAGCTTTCCGGCCACCATGAATTCAAATTCCGTCCGGTAAAGTCCTATCCCCTCGGCCCCTGAGGCCAGAACTTTGCTGATATCACGGGCAAAATTCAAATTTGCCAAAATTTGCAGGCGGGGCGCGGTTTCGGGTTCAACGGTCGGGTTCATTTGTCAGGTCCGCGGTTCAATGCGCTTGCTTGACGCGTCCAGGGTTATGACCGCCCTCCCCTTGTTTCCGTCAACAAGTACCAGGGCGCCTTCCGTGACTTTTTCGCAGATGCTCTTAAGGGCGCTTACGGATGGGATATTCAATGCCCGGCAGAGGATGGCGCCATGGGATGTTTTACCGCCGTTTTCCGTGAGTATTCCCTTCACGTGTTCAAGATTCTGTTCCAGGACGAACCGGGCGGTCAGCTCGTGGGCTACGGCAATACGGCCCGGCCGGTTTTTCCTTTTACCGGCCGACGCACTGTTTTGAAGAAGAACCATGGGCCGGTCCAGGGCGTCAATCAGGCCCATGCGAAGATCGACAAGGTCCGAAACCCGCTCTTTAACGGGCTGGCTGTGCGACGCGTTCAGGCGTTCCTTGTATTCATCAATGACTTTCCGGATAGCGGTATGCGCCTTAACGCGTTCTTCCCGGACGATCTCAATAATACGTTGTTTGAACGCGGGTTCTTCCAACAGGACTTTTTGCATCGCAAATATTTTGGAATGTTGTTTGGCGAGATTATTGTTGATATAGGATTCGGCGACCTCAAAAATGATAAGCATCAACTGGATGGCCTGCTTGATGCGGGCGACCTCATCAGGGACTTTTTCCGCGGTGAGTTCCACGGAGGGACGATAGTTGGGATTGTCGCGTATGACATGAACCCTTCCTTCGGCCATGCCGCCGCATATTGAAACGCCTGGGATAATCTTTTTTTTGCTTGCCATCAACGGTTTTCCTGGATGATTTTTCACAAGCCGTTAAAAAAGAAAACCCCGCAGTTTGTCTGGAGATGACTGCTGTTATAGTTTATACAGTCCTATTAACGCTTCTACGGGGCCTCCTCTTACCAGTCTTGAAAAGCAATTGGCATGCCGTAAGGCTAGGGGTTCCGGGGAGGGGGGGGAACCAAAAAAAAGAGGAAACGAGGCTTAAAACAATGCCCGTGTTTGCAATTACAAGAATTGCATTGTGATTATGACGATCGTGGAATCAGGCGGATTCCTTGATTTTTACCAGTTTCCGGTATAACGATGCGCGGGATATGCCCAGGATATGGCTGGCTTTTTTCGTGTCCCCGCTGCATTGATCGAGCGTTTCTTTGATAAGCGAGCGCTCCATGTTTTCAATCTTGCCTTTTTCCGCTGCCAGGGGTTCAGACTCCCTGGAAGGCTCCAGCCCCGTAAAATGGGCGGACGTTATCGTTTGTCCCTGGGAGAGTATCCGGGCGCGTTCGAGTATGTTTTTCAGCTCCCGGATGTTTCCGGGCCAACGGTAGCGCTTGAGCATTTCAACGGCATCTTCGGAGATGTCAATCCCATCCGGACTCCCGGCTTTAAGCAGGTTGGTAATCAGGCCCGGAATATCGCTGCTTCTTTCGCAAAGCGCCGGCATCCTTATGGGAAATACGCAGACGCGGTAGTACAAATCACTGCGGAATTTTCCTTTCTTGACTTCCTCGGCCAGATCGCGGTTGGTGGCGCAAATGAGCCTGAAATCGCTCTTTCGTTCCTTCGTTTCCCCGAGCCGGCGGTAGGTCTTTTCCTCAATGGCCTTTAACAGCAGGGCCTGCACCCCCAGGTCCATGTCGCTGATTTCATCGAGGAACAGGGTCCCGTCATTGGCGACCTCAATGAGCCCCTGGCGGTCATTGACCGATGATGTAAACGCGCCTTTGACATGGCCGAACAATTCGCTGCTCAGCAGTTCGCCGCGCAGGCTGGCGCAATTAACGCCAATGAAAGGGGCCGCGGCCCTTTTACTCCGGTCGTGAAGCCAGCGCGCCAGTACGCCCTTGCCCGTGCCGGTTTCACCGTGGATCAGGATCACGGTATCGTTGTCAGCGGCAAGGGCCGCCAGTTCGAACACCTTCTGAACCGCCGGGCTGTTGCCGAAATAGGGTTCAATCGTTCTTACGGTCCGGCGCTGCGCTTCATCCTTGCGGCGGAGGACGTCGAGTTCAAGCCTTTTTGTCATGAAGCCATGGAGCATTTCGAGGTCCACCGGTTTTGTCAGATAATGGTCCGCTCCCTTGCGCATGGCTTCAACCGCCGTGGTAATTTCACCGGAACCGGTGATCATGATGATCAGGGTGTCAGGATCCATTTTCCGTATCTTCGGAATCCAGTCCATGCCGTTTCCATCCGGCAGGTTCAAATCAATCAGAACCGCGTCGAGCTTTTTGACCATAAGCTTGCTTTCGGCCTCTTTAAGGCTGAGCGCAGTTTCGATTTCGTAACCCGCGTTGGAAAGATAATGGGAAAACCCGAAAAGGGTCGCGGCGTCATCATCGATGATAAGAAGGTTTGGTTTCATAGTGCCTCGTGTAAAGGTCTGATTCGTCTGAGATTGGGGGAGCTTTTAACAAAAGACATCCCTATGATTATAATTGAAAAGATAATTTTAGAAAGGTGGCCGGTCGTTTGCTTGTTAATTAAGGGTGGGAGCGTATCGCAATTGATTAAAGGACGATAAACCGCATGTTGCAGGAGACCCAACAACTTTTGCTGGTTGAAGATGAAGAGGCCCTTGTTTTTGGCCTGCAAAGGCTTCTTCAGACACCGGTTATTGCCGTGGATACCGCCCGTACGCTTGATGAGGCCAACGCGCTCATTAATACGAAAACCTATAATGCGGTCATTACGGACCTTAATCTTTCGCCCGCGAACGCCCTGGAGGGGCTGGAGGTCATCCGGAATACCAAGGCGCATCAACCCGGATGCAAAATCATTGCCATTACGGCCTACGGCCAGGACCCCCTGGGCGACAATGTGCGCGACCTGGGGGCTGATTTCTACCTGGAAAAACCGGTGCCCCCGCGAACGATAAAAGAGCTTCTTCATTCCATCGGCTTTCAATATAATGTAATGGCCCCGCAAGTTTAAGCGGGTGCAGGAAAAGGTTTGCTGCGTTGTTATTTTAATTACAACAGCTCTAATTTTCCGCACCGTGCTACGGCTTTGATTGCAAAGGTGACCCACCCCTTTCCCCTCCCTATAAATAGGGAGGGGCTTGTATCTTACGCCCCCTTCCCTATTTATAGGGAAGGGGGTTGGGGGATGGGTCACCTGTTTTCGATACCCCGGAACTCTGCTCCGGGGTAGTTCATTTACCATAGCTCTAATTTTCCGCACCGTGCTACGGCTTTGCTTGCAAAGGTGACCCACCCCTTTCCCCTCCCTATAAATAGGGAGGGGCTCGTATCTTACGCCCCCTTCCCTATTCATAGGGAAGGGGGTTGGGGGGATGGGTAACCTGTTTTGCATTAATTGATTCATCGCAGCTTGTTCCGGGTAGTTTAAGCCGTCACGTTTTCCAGTGTTTCGGCCAGGGGGAGGCTCACCTCAACGGTCAGCCCGGGCAACGGGGTGTTATTATATAGAACGATGGTTCCCCCGTGCATTTCGACGATGTGCTTGACAATGTTCATTCCCAGGCCTATCCCGCCCTTGCGCGTCGTATAGAACGGCTCAAAAATATGCTCCAGGTTCTGCGGCGGAATACCCGGCCCCGCATCGCTTATTTTAATGATTATTTTATTATCCCGGGTCGTTTTCAGCTGTATGCTTATTTCGCTGCTTTCCGGGCTGTGCTGGCAGGCGTTTTGCAGAATATTTGAAAAAACCTGCTGCAATTTTATGCCGTCCGCATGGACCAGCCAGATTTTTTCACTGGAGGGCTCCAGGCGCTTGATGTTGTATTTTCCGAAAAAAACGGAATGCTGCCAGGAGTTCAAGACCTCGGAAAGGAGGGCGCTGATGGAGACATTGCTCAACCGGGATTTGTTGATGGGTCGTCCGAGTTCCAGAAGTTCGGTCATGAGCGCGGAAAGCCTTTTGACCTGATCGCGGATATGATTGATAAAGGGCAGGTATTCGGGATTTTCGCCGATGGCCTGGAAAAAGGCCTCGCTCACGGCGATGATGGCGTTCAGGGGATTCCTCACTTCGTGGGCCACGCCGGAGGTGAGTTGTCCGAGCATTTTCATCTGCTGGTCCTGGTTCATCTGCTGCTCGAATTTGATATGGGTTATTTCGTGAACCAGGTATTCGGTGAATATGCCGATAAGGTGATATTCATCCTCGGTAAAGGTCCGCTCCTTGTCGTCCAGGACCAGGAGCGCACCCAGTAATTCGTTGCTTTTGCCCAAAATGGGGAGTCCGATAAAGGATTCCAAATTAAATTGCCGGCAGCAGACGCATTCCGGAAAAAGCTGCTGCAGCTGGTTTTTAACATGGTAAACCTGGCCGGATTCAACCACGCGATCGCTGAGATTACTGTGAAGCGGAAAGGGATCCTCCTGAACCAAAACACCCTTGATGGCCTTTGAAATAGTGGTTAATTTATCCTGCTCCCGGATTTTAAGCTCCAGGTAAGGGACGGACAGGAGCTTGGACAGGCTGACCACCATCTGGTCGCAAAGCATTTTAGGCGAGAAGGTTGTCATAATGGCAATCCGGTAGATTTCTTCGAGGGCCATTTGACGGTAGGACAATTCAAGGGTCTGGGCTTCCACCTGCCTGCTCATCACGGTATTGGCGAATTGAAGGGTCTCCGTGGCCTCTTTCTGGGCCGTAATGTTGGTCACCATGCCCAGAATTCCGATATGGTCCCCGTTGGGGGCCAAAAACAGGCTTGTGGATTCGAGCGCCCAGAAAAAGGAGCCGTCCTTCCGGTAGAGCTTCCGTTCACGGTTCCCCTGCTTGCGCCGGTCATCCTTTCCCTGCAATATATAATTACGCTCCGATTCGCTTAAAAAGTCGAGCAGGGACTGGCCCACCAGTTCCGAAAGGCCGCATCCCAGCATTTCGGCCATTTGCGCGTTCGCGAAGCTGATGATATAGCCCGTATTATATATCCAGACCCCCTCATGCGTTGATTCGATGATGGCGCGGTATTTTTCCTCGTTCAGCTTCAGCGTATCCGCTATTTTATTCCGCTCCGTGACATCCTCCCCGGAGCAGAGGATTCCGATAACGGCGCCGTTGTCGTCCCGTAACGCCGTGTTGGTCCACGAAAACTGCAGTTCGCAATTGTTTTTGGTGATAATGACATTGTCAAGGTGCTCCGGCAGTTCCGATTCGTTGGCAAGCAGTTTTAAAAAAACCGCCTTTGTTTTGTCCCGGTACGGTTCCGCGATATAGGTCTCCAGCCAGTTTTGACCCGTGATTTCTTTTATATCGCATTCGAGAATTTCAGCCCCGACCTTGTTGACGAGCGTGACCGCGCATGTTTTATCGAGCGACACCATGATGACACCCGAAGCATCCAGGAATTTCTGGGCGTTCTGCAGGGCCGCTTTCAGGCGTTTGCGCTCGGTGATATCGCGGAAAATTTCGACCTTGGAAAGGCTGCTATCCATATTCCGGAAGGGAGTGATAACGCATTCATAGCTCTTTTTTGAGGCTGGCGAAAACCATTCCCATGTCGCGGGCTTTCCCTCAAGGGTGTTAGGGGTGTCGCATTCCGGGCAGGGCCCTTTAAGATTATGCAAAAAATCGTGACATTTTTGCGCGTCCGAAATCCCGAATTCGCGCTCGAAAGCCGGATTGGCGTATTCAATATTAAATGCGGCGTTGACAATACACGCGGGATCGTTCATGGCCTCAAGGACGCCAAGCAGTTTTCCGCGCTCGTTTTGGAGGGCCGATTCAATCCGCTTGCGGTCCGTGATGTCCCGGGCGTACAGGGAGGCCCCGATGATGCGGCCGTCCATGCTGTGAATAGGGGTGTAGGTCAATTCAAAGTACTGCCGGGAAAACGCTTCGTTGCCGTAAAAGGACTCTTCGGTAAACCGCTCGCCGGCCAGGACCCGGTCCATGCTGCGTTTTATCCTGTCGCGGTCCTCCGGGACCGTCATGTGCTGCAGGATGGAATCGCCCGTCTTGATGTCGGCCCCGTAAAGGGTTTTAATGGTCCGGGCGTAGTTGTTGTTGAAACTGGTATAGAGGAAATCCCGGTCGAGTGAAAACATCAGGCCGTAATTGTCGTTGATGACGGCCTGAAGGATTGAGTATTGCGCGTTTATTTTGTCCTCGACCGTCTTGCGCTTGGAAATATCGGTCAGGGTCAACCGGAGGTTCCGTGCCCCGGCGACGGGCTCCTTGCTCGAAACTCCGTCCATGAGCACCCAAATCCCGGGGGCGTTGTTCTCGAGCATCCGGAGTTCGCAATGCTGTTTTGTTATGGTTGTGAGTACGGAATTGAAGAAAGCATTAAAGGCCGGGCGGTCTTCGGGCCGCACCAGCACGGAAAAGGTCGTTCCAATCAGCTGCTGCCTCAGCACCTTCACCATGCCCGCGCCCCGGAGGTTCACCTCCAGGATGATTCCCTGCTCGTTCAGGGTAAAGTACCCGGTGGGGGCGAAGTCATAATAATTGGAATACTTTTCGAGCGCGGCCTCCAGGTTTTCCTGGACATTGTGGAGCTCCTCGTTCTGGAGCTCCAGCTCCACCTGCCGCACCCGCAGTTCGTGCAGGAGGGCCTGGGCGTCGATGCCGGCCTTGTCGACTTTTACGGTTTTGCGTTTGATGAAAGGACCTCGTTTAATTTGACGCTTAACTGGTCCGCAGTGTAAGGTTTGACCAGGGTCGCCATAAAACCGAATTCCGTTGGATTTGACATGACCTGATTATTGGAATAACCGCTGGATGCGATGGCTTTAATGCCGGGATTCAGTTCCTTAAGGACGCTGAGGGTTTCCGTTCCGCCCATTCCGCCCGGTATGGTCAAGTCAAATATCACCGCATCAAAGGGCAGGCCTTCTGACTGCCTTTTTTTATACAAACCGATGGCCGCACAACCGTCCGCCGCAATTTCCGGCGTATAGCCGAGTTCCGTCAGCATGCTCCCCAGTAACCGGCTTATCGTCTCGTTATCGTCAATGACCAGAATCCGTCCGCGGCCTTTGATGGGCCCGGATGGGATTTCCGGCGCGGTTGGCTGCAGGACCGCTGGCGCTGCCGGTAAAAAGATGCTGAAAACAGACCCGTTGCCGACATCGGACTGTACCGTAATACAGCCGCCATGCTTATGAATAATGGAATAGGTGATGGTCAGGCCCAGGCCGTTGCCCTTGGGTTTGGTGGTGAAAAAAGGGTTGAATATTTTCGACAGGTGATCGCGGGCGATGCCCTGGCCATGGTCTTTGATGGAAAACCTGACATAATTCCCCGGAGCAAGGGAGGGGGGAGGGGATGAGGTATCGGAAATGTTTTCCGCGTTTATCCGTATTCTCCCGCCCGCGGGCATTGCCTGTTGCGCGTTGATAATAAGGTTGCTGATGCCCTGGCCCAATTGCGACGCATCAACATTGCAAGGCCACAAGTGTTCGGGCAGGTCGAATTCGCAGGTGACATTGGAACCGCTCAGCGTAAACAAGGCGCTTTCCCTGATGAGCCTGGGAAGGGCCGTCATTTTTTTTATGGGTGCGCCGCCTTTGGAAAAAGTCAGGAGCTGCTGTGTCAGGTTTTTGGTATTATTAAAGGCGGGTAAGGCGTTTAAAAGGTTTTCCTTTGCCGTTTCAGGCTTGTTTCGTGACAAATTGAGGTTCGCAAGCTCAATGTTGCCCCAAATGCCAAACAGATAATTGTTCAAATCATGGGCGATGCCCCCGGCTAAAACCCCCAGGGAATCGAGCCTCTGGGCGTTGCGCAACGCCTCCTCCGTGAGTTTGCGTTCGGTGATGTCAATGGCATTCAGGCTGATTTCGAGGGAACTCTTTTCCGCGTCCGTCCTTACCACCCCCTCCACCATTGTATCAACCGGGGCTGTTCCGTCTTTCAGGAACTGGAGTTCGCAAGTCCGCTTTTCCTGTGACGCGACAAGGTCGTCCATGAACCGGTGAAAGGTTGTTTGGGACTCCGGGGCGAGGTAACGGAGGAAGGGGGTCCCCATCAGCCGTTGCCTCTCGGCATTCAACATGGCCGCGCCCCGCAGGTTGGTTTCCACGATATTGCCCGCCTTGTCGAGCGTAAAAAAACCGGCGGGCGCAAATTCGTAAAGGTCCGAAAACCGTTCAAGGGCCTTTTCAAGCTCTCCCTGGGTATTACGGAGCTCTTCGTTCTGGATTTCGAGCTCCAGTTGATGCACTTCGAGTTCGCGAATCAGGAGTTCCGCGCTGGGGTTGGTAATGGATTGTCCGCCCTCAGCCGTTTTCCGCTTCAACCGTTCTTCGGCCTGCCCACGCAGTTCCTTTGGAGACAGCGCGCTCTTTTTGGATGCGCGTGACAGGGGCTCTTTATCCATCATGCTTCGGCTTTGCTTGCAAAGGGGATGGGTAACCTGTTTTGCATTGGTTAATTCCCCGCAGCGCTTGTACTGAGCCTGTCGAAGTATGCTGCGGAGTCTTTCATTTTACAAAGTCGCTTCTATTAACCGGGCTGGCCCTGGGCCTTTTTCAGGTAGTTGATATCCACAAACGTCAATACCGCGCCATCAATGACATTGTCGAGGGTCCGGTAGGGTGAAATGCGCATCAGGTACCGGTCGTTGTTCTGGGTTTCCACTTCGCAATCCTTATTGGCCAGTGTTTCAATGACCTGCTTCACATCGTCGAGCAGGCGGTCGTATTTGAGGTTGGACACGATATGCGAGAGCGGCCGGCCCACATCCGTGGAAATCAGGTTGATGATGCGGGCCGCCTGCTGGGTGAACCGGCGGACATTCAGGGCGCTGTCAAGGAAAATGGTCGCGAAATTGGAGTTGCTCAGCAGGTTTTTCATGTCGCTGTTGATGTGCGACAGGTCGTCTATTTTCAACTGAAGTTCCGTATTGACGGACATCAGTTCCTCGTTCAACGACTGCATCTCCTCCTTGGAGGTCATCAGTTCCTCGTTGGTGGACTGGAGCTCCTCGTTGGTGGACTGGAGCTCCTCGTTGGTGGATTTCAATTCCTCCTGCGATGTCTGCATTTCGTCCGTCAGGGTTTGCAGTTGATCGCGCAGGCCTTGGCTTTCTTCGTGAAGGGAACGGATGATGGAGGTGTTGCCCTTTTGTTGGCCTTTTGAAGCGTCCTTTGCGCCTCGCCGGGCAGAGGGGGGGGATATCTTGAATAACAGCAGAAAGGAGCCCTTCATTTGTGGGGGCTCATTCAGCGGCCGGATGATGACATCCAGGGCCAGCCAGGTGTTGTTGTTTTTTATCCGCAAGGCCTTGAGTACGACGGGCGTTTTTTGCTTTGCGGCGGTTTTGATGGCCCCGGCCAGTTCGTAGCGCAGCCCTTCGCGGGCCATGGTGTAGATATTGTTGTTGAACTTGCCCGAGGAGGGCTCCAGAAAACTTCCGGTATGGCCATGGATATACAGAATATCGCCCTCGGCGTCGACAATGACCGCGGGCGGGGTGCCGTGGTCCAACAGCACCTGGTTTATCATTGAGGGAAGCATGGTGTCGTGCTGTTTGCTCATAAGCGGGGCCTGGGACTTTATTGCCCGTCCGGGAGCCTGCGGCAGAGAGGGCATTCTCATCAGGGCCGACCGGCTGGCAACCGTTTCCAATCGAAGGAAAATCTTCCACTTTTTATCGAGGGGGTGGAAAAGTTGCTGGAACTCGAATACATTTTCGGAGGGGCCCAAAAAGAGGACGCCGTTGGCGTTGAGTGAATAATGAAACAGGGGGATGAGTTTTTTTTGAAGGTCCGCGATAAAGTAAATGAGCAGGTTCCGGCAGCAGATAAGGTCGAGCTTGGTGAAGGGCGGATCCTTGATGATATTGTGCGGGGCGAATATCACCATGTCGCGGATGTCCTTGTGCAACTGGAACAGGGAGTCGGTTTCCTTGAAAAAACGCTGCAGCCGTTCGGGGCTGACATCAGCGGAAATGCTGGCCGGATAAAGGCCGCGGCGGGCCTTTTCGATGGCTGTTTTGTCCAGATCCGTGGCAAAAATCTGGATTTGGAATTGATGCGCCAGTTTGGCGCTTTCGAGGGTTTCCATGATAAGCATGGCAATGGAATAGGCCTCTTCGCCACTGGAGCAGCCCGGGACCCACACCCGGAAAAACTTTTCTTTTTTTCTTTCTTTGATCAGCCGCGGAAGCGCCTTGTTCGCCAGGGATTTAAACGCCTCGGGATCGCGGAAGAAATTCGTCACCCCGATAAGGAGTTCCTTAAAAAGGATTTCGCGTTCAGGCGCGCTTTCCTGCAGATAGCGAAGGTAATCCGTGAACCGCTCGATCTGGTTGACGCCCATCCTTCGTTCAATGCGGCGGCCAAGCGTTTTTTGCTTATACTGCGTAAAATCGTGGCCCGTGTGTGTTCGAATGACGGCAATCACTTTTTCAAGCCACGGGAGGCTCTTGTCGGAGTCCTGGAATTTCGTGACCGATACGTTTCTGAGAAATTCAAGCAGTTTTGCGGGCAATTCGTAGTCCGAGGCGACATAATCCACCAACCCGGTTTCCATGGCGCTTTGCGGCATGCCTTGGAATTTTGTGGAATTTACGTCCTGGACCATGATCATGCCCAAATGCTCTTTAATTGCCATGAGTCCCAGGCTTCCGTCGCTCCCCATGCCGGATAAAATGATGCCGATGGCGCGTTCGCGCTGATCTTCGGCCAGGCTCCGGAAAAAAATATCAATAGGCAAACGGAGACCCCGGGATTCCAATGGGGATGCCAAATGAAACGTACTTTGCCGGATTGAAAGGTCCTTGTTCGGCGGAATAATATAGACTTGGTTGGGTTCGGCGACTACCCCCTCTTCAATCTGGCTGACTTTCATCGTGGTGTTGCGCTGGAGCAGTTCGGGCATCATGCCTTTGCGTTCAGGGTCCATGTGTGACACCAGGACAAAGGCCAGTCCGCTATCAACAGGCATGGCATCAAAGAAATGCTGAAAGGATTCGAGCCCGCCGGCCGATGCGCCCATGGCCACGATTCGAACGCTGGTTTTAACCGTTGAAGGGGCAACGGCTTTAGGGATACGGGAATTTCCGTCCGGTTTGCGGTTACGTTTAGTTGAAATGATTACCTCTTCTTTCTGACAGAAAATATCGCGCGGTTGTTAAAAAGCGGAATGCTTTAGTCAACAGTTGAAGTGCCATGGCAATATAAACACCTTTGTTGCGTTAAGCAATTAAAAAATTAAATCCAGCTCTTTTATTATCAATATAAGAAATCCATTTGCGATTATGAGAATGGCGGAAAACATAATTTTTATCATCTCACTATTATATAATGAGTTAGCTGTTTCGGACCCTTGGTCATGTTCTTTGCAATATTTATGTATATGCAAAGAGTGAGCCAATAATCCTTATGTCTCATGGAACAAATTTAACGAGGAGCTGATTATGAACATCCTGGAATTCGCCAAGAAAATGGAAAAAGACGGGGAGGCGTATTATAGAAACCTTGCGGAAATAACCCGTGAAACCGGGGTAAAGACAATCCTGAACAATCTCGCAAATGCGGAATTAAATCATTATGAAACGCTGGTGAAGCTGCAGCAGGATGGCATTGCCGTTCTCCTTGGCAGCGATATTCTGGACAGAGCCAAAAATATTTTCCAGGAAATAAAAATAAAAGAATTGGATCCCAGTTTCTATCTGCCGCAAATAGATGTATATCAAAAAGCGCTTGAAATTGAAAAGCAAAGCATGGAATTTTACCGGCAGAAAGCGGAACTGACTGAAACGCAGGCCCAAAAGAAAATATTCCTGGCAATCGCTGAAGAGGAAAAGCAGCATTACTTCCTGATTGATAACATTCTGGGATACATGCAGCAGCCCTACCGCTGGCTCGAGAATGCCGAATGGAATCATCTGGATGAATATTAAACCCACCTCACCCTCCCCCCAATAACACAATTTCCTGGCGTGGCCCCCCTCCCTCTCCCAAAAAATTCAATAGTGAAAACTCTGGGAGAGGGAGGGGGGCGCATGTTAACGGGGGGGGGGGTGAGGTGGGTTTCTTAATTCGCAAACGGCTGTGCGAAATGAGATTTCGCTGAAGGAATCATGTGGCGTTTTTCCCGGTAATAAAGAGGTTTTAACAAGCATTTAAAATGGCATGTATTTCGCAAGAGACAAAACAAAACATGAACACCGGAAAAAATGCTGTTGAATCGTCTCACAAAACACACTAAAGGGAAAGCCATGCCAACGACAAAGACTTCCATGCACAACTTTAAGAAAGACCGCCCGTTTCACGGGTGGCACATTCAGAATGTTTTCACGAGCGCAAATGAACCCGAACCTGAAACGGAAACCCTGACGGATTTGGAGGGACCCGAAGTCAAGAACCAGCTGCTCTTTCATGAATTCCATGAAATCACCAGGGTCGAATTTACCTGCTGGCTTCACGGATGCTCTGAAAAGTTCCAGGTTGATATATACCCCGGACAACACGTTTATCCAAAATATTGCGAAAAACATCGTACGGAATATCAGCGTATAAATTTCAATAACACCGGCAGCCTGAGGCTTGCCGGTTAACAAACATTGTAAAGGAGCAGAAATGAGCAGCGTATTACAGGAAAGCCACATCGCCATCGATTCCAACGAAAAGAACGGGTATTTCACAGTCAACATTTCCGGTGAAATGATCGGGAATTCCGCGAACGACCTTGTTTCACTTGTCGACAAATTTATCCTGGAAAACCAAAGCGTGCAGCTTCTGCTGGATTTGACCCGGGTCACCTACATCAGCAGTTACAGCTTTGGCATCATCGCCTTTTTATGGGAAAAAGCCAAGGAAAGCGGGAGGCGGGTTTTTATTGTTGCGAATACCGCTGTGGCCGCAAAATTCGACCGGCTCGGCTTCAACAACAGCCGGGATTTGAAAATCATAAGTCTAAACACCCCCGTTCACGACACAAGTATGGCGATTGCCATATGAAAATACTGATGTACGGATGGGAATTCCCCCCGCATATCAGCGGCGGGCTGGGAACGGCCTGTTATGGCCTTACGCGAGCGCTGGCCGCCCTCGGGCATGAGATTACATTTGTATTGCCCCGGATTTCAGCGAGCGGCAACCAGGAATCGCATGTGAAACTCGTCAGCAGCGATCAGGTGGAAATGGAATGCCGTTCCCTGTTCGAAAACATGACGGGTCAGGAAAGTGATAGCATACGAATTGAGGCGCTTCCATCCACCCTGCAACCTTACGCCAATGACGCCGAATACCGGAAGTTGTTGGCCCACCTTGAGCTTATAAAGAGTGAAATGGCCGAAACCGTGCATTCATCCAAAATCAGCATGGCCGGCGATTATGGCGCCAACCTTATGGAAGAAATCGCGCGTTATGCGCGGGTCGCCGGCGCCATTGCCAGGAAAGTGGACCACGAGGTCATCCATGCGCATGATTGGATGACCCTTCCCGCCGGGCTGGAAGCGAAAAAAGCGAGCGGCCGGCCTTTGGTGGTCCATGTCCATTCCCTTGAGTTTGACCGTAGCGGCGACAGCATCAACCCCGAGGTTTATGCCATTGAACGAAAGGGCATGGAAAAAGCGGATAAAATTGTGGCGGTCAGCCAATTCACCAAGAACAAAATAACAAGGCACTACGGTATAAAGCCGGGCAAAATCACGGTGGTCCACAACGGAGTCATTCAACACGCTGAAGGACATGGTTTTCCCGTGCGTCGTGGAATTAAAAAGAAGACCGTTCTTTTCCTCGGACGGGTGACCTTCCAAAAAGGGCCTGATTATTTTGTGGAAGCGGCCGCCCGGGTTATTTCGGTTCGTAAGGACGTCTGCTTTGTGATGTCAGGCTGTGGTGATATGTTGCACCGTATGATAGAACGGGTGGCGGAACTCAAAATAGGCCGGTATTTCCATTTTACCGGGTTTTTACGCGGCACGGAAGTCGCACGCATGTATCGAATGAGCGATTTGTACATCATGCCCAGTGTTTCCGAACCGTTCGGCATTTCGCCCCTCGAGGCAATGCAGCAGGGCGTTCCGGTCATCATCTCGCGCCAATCGGGAATTTCGGAAGTGGTGGGCAGTGTCTTCAAGGTCAATTTCTGGGACGTGAAGGAGCTGGCCGCAAAAATGCTCGCGGTGCTTAACTATGATCCCCTTAAAAAGGCAATGGTTCATAATGCGCACAGGGAGCTGGACAATATTACCTGGGAAAAAGCCGCCGGCAAGGTCACGGAAGTTTACGGTCAATTTGCACAGGCGGTGTGAAACATGGTCAATGTCTGCTTTTATTTCCAGGTCCACCAGCCCCACCGGCTGCGCCATTATTCCTTTTTTGAAATCGGCAATTCCCATTTTTATCATGACGAGGACGCCAATGGCCGGATTATGCAAAAGGTCGCGCAGAAATGCTATCTGCCCGCCAACCGGCTCATGCTCGAACTCATTGACCGGTACGAAGGAAAATTCAAGATCGCTTATTCCATTTCCGGGACGGCCATCGAGCAATTCAAGAAATTCAGCCCTGAAACGCTCGAATCCTTCAAGGATCTGGCCAAAACGGGCTGCGTTGAATTCATCAACGAAACCTATTATCACAGCCTTTCATTCATGTTTTCGCCGGAGGAGTTCAAGGACCAGATTCTGCTGCACCGCAACATGATTTTGGATGAATTCAACCAGAACCCCACGACTTTCCGCAATACCGAGTTGATATATAACAATGCGCTGGCCAGTTTCATCGAAGGCCTGGGGTATAAGACCATCCTCACCGAAGGCGCCGATAAAATCCTGGACTGGCGGAGTCCCAATTTCGTTTACCAGCCGCAGACCTGCAGCCGGCTCAAACTGCTGCTGAAAAACTACAAGCTCTCCGATGATATCGCCTTCCGGTTCTCCAATAAGGGCTGGTCCGAGTATCCGCTCACGGCCGAGAAGTACGCCTCCTGGGTACACAACATCAACGGTTCC
>Ga0208373_1003471_pt1 | contig 15449 bp, 16 predicted proteins | sample RifOxyC2_FD_184036 | JGI IMG/M metagenome (GOLD analysis project Ga0208373, IMG submission 184036) | Soil microbial communities from Rifle, Colorado - Rifle Oxygen_injection C2 (SPAdes) | ecosystem: Environmental > Terrestrial > Deep subsurface > Rock core/Sediment | place: Rifle, Colorado...
CAGTATCTGGGCCAGCAACTCTACATCCTTGGTGGAGACGACCAAGGACACGATGGGCTGGAAGAATATCATGACCTGGCTGCCCAGAAAATTCAACGGCCGGACGCTCTCCAGGAACATCAGGGCTGGCGCGGTCAGGCGTTTCCGGACCACAATATCAGCTACCTTGCTCAGCAAGCCCATCTCTTCTTCCGAGAATTTCTGTTTGGATTCGTCCTCGGTGGCAAAGGCGTACTTCACTTTATCCCAGAAACCATGTTCAACATTGGATACCATACGCTCTACGCTTTACGCTCTATACTTATTTATTTTTGCTCCACCAGTCCTGCCAGGCCTTGACATCATTGCCGTTATCCAGCCCGGTTATCTCTTTCAGGGCATAGACCAGCGCGGCCTGGACACGCGGCGCGGTGTCCGTCAACGCCATAATCAGCGGCTCAATCGCCAGCGGCTCCTTAATCACAGCCAAAGCACGGGCTGAATTTATCCGGACCAGCTCATCGCTATCCTTGAGCGATTTTACCAGATACGGCAGTGATTCCTTGCGGGCCAGGATGGTCAGCGCCCGGATTACCTCGCGCCTGACTTCCGGCGATTGGTCATTCAATGCCCGGTGCAACGGCTCCAATACTGCCGGGTCGCTGTCGCTTCTTAATACCCGGGAAAGGGCAAAGGCCGCGGTGGTCCTGATTGACGGCTCCTTATCCTCAAGCATCTTGATTAACGGTTCGCTGGGCGTTTCTTTGAGTCCGAGTATGCCCAAACTGAAGACCGCATTAGCCCTGATGAGCAAATCCTGGTCACGGGCCGCGGCCAGTAACAGCGGGATAGCTTCCTGCTGCCGGGAAAAACCCAGGGCCAACGTAGCCACCATCTTTACGCCCTGGTCGTCATTCATGGCCCGTTCCAGAAGCGGCATATTCCGCGAGGCGATATCGGTTATCTTGTCCGAGACCTGTTTCTGCTCCGCCTCCTGCCCGCCGGCAAATCCCTTTTCCCATTGCTTGAGCAGCGCGTCAAGGCTGACGACGGTGTCCATTTCCGCCTGATTAAAAGCTGATTTCCGGGCGGATGGTGATGGGTTTATGCCATTGACCGGCGGCTGGTAGCAACCGGCCAGGGAATATAAAAACGCGGAGATGGCGAATATAATTATTATTTTTCTCATCACCCCGTTAGAAGCAGATCGCGGCGCCTGGACGCCATGACCGTAATAGCCGAAATCAACTTTCTGGATATCAGAATGATTTAATTTCATAATTAGATTAACCGTAATCCCAATAGAAGAGCACTTCTAACGGGGTTCATACCGTAATCATAGATAAAAGTTTCTTGTATCTGTCCTGCACCTGCTTACGGCTGGTATCTTTAAGCCCTTCCAATCCGAAGTCCTCAATGGTAAATGAAGCCACGACATTACCATAAAGAAGCGCCTTCTTCAAGTTTTTGACAGAGACATCGTCGCTGTGGGCCAGGTAGCCCATCATGCCGCCGGCAAAGGAATCGCCCGCGCCGGTCGGGTCGCGCACCACTTCAATCGGGTAGCCGGGTATGGCAAAGAAATCGTTCTTGGTAATGAGCAAAGCGCCATGCTCGCCCTTCTTGACAATCAGCATCTTGGGACCCCACTTGAGAATTTCCCGGGCCGCGCTGACCGTGTGATACATCCCGGTCAGCTGCATAACCTCATCGTTGTTGACAATCAGGCCGTCAATCCGTTCAATCAGCGATAATAACGCCTTTTTCTCGTTGGCAATCCAGTAATTCATGGTATCGCAGACGACTAATTTGGGCTTGCGAATCTGGCTGAGCACCTTTCTCTGGAGTTTGGGAGAGCCGTTAGCCAGGAAGACGTATCTGGAATCCTGGTAATAAGGCGGGATAACCGGCTGGAAATCTCCGAAGACGCCGAGCGCTACGTCGAGCGTCTCGGCCCGGCCCATATCGCCGACATACCGGCCGGTCCAGCGGAAGGTTTTACCATTTTCGGTCCTTAACCCGCGTAAATCCACCCGGCGCGACTTTAATAGCTCCAGTTCCTCCTCCTGGGAGAAATCGTTGCCGACCACGCCGACTAATCGAACCGGAGACATAAAACTGGCGCCATAGGAAAAATAGACGGCTGAGCCGCCCAGGATGCTCCCCGCTTTTCCGTGCGGGGTTTCAATCGTATCAAGCGCCACAGAACCAACACATAATAAAGACATATTATATAAGTATACAGTAGACAGCAAACAGTAGTCAGTCCCGACAAAAACTGCCGGGATAAGAGCCAGTAATGCGCTGCGCTCAAACTGGCTCTAAGTAGAATATCAGAATCTGGGGTTAAGGCAAGTAAAATAAGCAGATAACCTTACGTGCATTACCGTAAGTTATAGGCTGAAGGCCGTCTGCTAATTTTATCCCGTTGAAAGGCGGGAAAAAATGAGCACCGATTAAGATTGACGAAACAGAAAAAGTTGATAAGATGCTAAGTTATAAGTTGACAAATAAAACAACGCCCCCGTAGCTCAACTGGATAGAGTGGCTGGCTTCGAACCAGAAGGTTGCAGGTTCAAGTCCTGCCGGGGGTATGCAATTATTTTAGGAGATAAGATGCCAAAAGTTATATCCATCGTCGGCAAGTCCGGCAGCGGAAAAACCACCCTATTAGAAAAGATAGTTAAAGAACTGGCCAGGCGCGGTTACAGTATCGGTACCATCAAGCATGATACACACGGCTTTGAGATTGATTACCCGGGCAAGGATTCCTATAGGCATTTCCACGCCGGAAGTACAATGACCATGATTCTGGGGCCGGATAAACTGGCCCTGGTCAAGCGGCTGGCCAAACCGCTGGATTTAGACCAGGCGCTAAAGGTATTCTTTGCCAATAAACATCATAAATTAGATTTGATTATCACCGAGGGCTTTAAGAGAGAGCTCAAGCCAAAGATAGAGATAGTCCGTAAGGCAATATCAACTGAACCCATCTGCAGAACCAAAGGCGATTTGCTTGCGGCTTTGGTCAGTGATACGAAAATCAATGGATATTCCGTGCCCCAATTCGAGCTCAACGATGTTAAGAAAATAACTGATTTTATAGAGAGAAAGTTTATAGCCACGAAGACACGAAGGCACTAAGAATAATTTATCTTTGTGTCTTGGTGCCTTATGAGCGCCATAAGGGCGCCATGGCGCTTCGGCGCCAGTGGCAATCGGAAGGATTTATTTATGTCAGGAGAAGATAAAAAGATAGGACTGGTCCAGATCAAGGTCAACGGCCAGGTAGTTCCGATAAAGGGATTTGTCCAGGATTTCATCGGATTCTCAATCATCGGCATGCTTAAGAGTTTGAATAATGTCCCGGAGCCGCAGGAGATTGAAATAAAAGTTAAAGCCAAACCGGAATAGTTACAAACGCGCAGATGGATAATAATATAACCGCCGTGATACTGTGCGGCGGACAAAGTAAAAGGATTGGCAGAAATAAAGCATTTCTGAAAATAGGCAATAAGCCCTTTGTTGAAATTCTCATCAATAAACTGCAGGGATTATTTCAGAAGATAATCATTTCCACCAAGCAACCTACGCCATACCGGCATCTAAAATCGGCTGGCATCTCCATCGTGGCGGACCGCTCCAGGGTCCTGGGCAGTCTAATCGGGATTTATTCAGCATTGAAGAAATCGCCGACTAAATATATCTTTGTAATTGCCGTGGATATGCCGACCATAGAACCCAAGCTGATAAAACGACTGCTGACAGTCCGTAAGAAATATGACGTAGTCATTCCGCAAACCCGTAAAGGCCTGGAACCGCTCTGCGCTGTATATTCCAAGGAATGCCTGCCCCATATAGTCAGACAAATCAGGAACGATAATTATAAGATTATTGACTTCTTTGACCAAGTTAGGGTCAAGACCATCCGGCTGAAGAAAGACGGGCTATTTAATGTAAATACACCGAAAGATTACTGCCACTTACGAATAGAAATGAGTTAGTGGCAGTTATCCCGATAAACATCGGGGCTATCGCTTACTCTGATACCTTCCCATCAACTGCCCCTTGCCGATAATATGCCCTTGCATGGCATTAATCAGAACATCCCTGGTGGTGGTCTTGGGCTCCAATTGGAGCGCGGTATCCAAAGCATAGAGTTTAAAGAAGTAACGATGCGTGCCTGAGGGCGGAGCCGGACCACCGTAGCCCAGGCGCTTAAAATCGCTCATGCCCTGCCTGCCGGCAGGCACGGCCTGCTGGGCTCCGTTGTTCAAAACATCCTGATTGGGCACACCCTCAGGCAGTCCGGAAACGGTCACCGGAATATTATAAACCACCCAATGAACCCAAATACCAACCGGCGCATCAGGGTCGTCACAGATAAGCGCCAATGTCTTGGCGCCGGCCGGAACATCGGTCCAGGACAGCGCGGGCGAGATATCCTGTCCGTCGGCGGTATATTTGGCCGGAATTGAAGATCCATTATTGAAGGCAGCGCTGGTAAGTTTAATAATGGCGACATCCCCTTTTATTGCCGGGTCGGGCACATCATTATTACAGCCCATGACACCGATAAGACAGCAAAGTATCAGAAGATTGCTTTTGGACATAAAACCTCCTTAATAATTATTGAAAAACCATTCTTGTCACCCTGAACCGATTCGCTCTTCGTCGAATCGCCCTGAGCAGAGCGAAGGGGCTCACGGTAAACTCCGTGAAGGGTCTCAAATTTATGCTTACAAAGATTCTTCGCTGAGTTTATCCTGAGCGAGATTCTTCGGTCGCTTCGCTCTCTCAGAATGACACTTTTTGATAGTTTCTCAAAAACTACAATTATTATACAACTTACTTCTGACGAAATCAAACAGAATCCGAAGGCGTTAACCTAAGCCATTTCATATAAAACCAGCCCATCAAAGCGCTGGCCAGATGCAGGACATGATTGAGCCAGGCGGCTTCGCCGGCTAACTGTCCGGCCATGCGCAACCCGAATAAATGGGTGCTTTTCTCTATCTCCATTATTGTGACCATAAACAGGAATCCGAGGACGTAAATCAGCCGGGTCGAGGTCTGGCGCCAGCGATAATCCGCTTCTTTCAGATTATGCGATAAAAAACGGTAGAGAAGAAACAGGACCGATATGCCGCAAGGCACAGCCAGAAGCTTAACCCACTGGACAGAGAGCCCGCCCCAGAATGTTCCGTCAGACGGAGCGCGGACCAGATAACGCCAGAAAGTCCCTTCAAGCATCTGATACCAGTCAGCCGAGGCATCGGTGAGCATGTCGCTGATGAAGCGGAGCATGCCAAAGGCGGCCAGAGGAATGGCGAAAAACAGACCTGTTCTGCTATCAGAATTATTCATATGAACTATCATATCACCATATTTGTTTATGTGTCAAAGTTTCATGGCAGTTTTTATTGACCCCGTTAGAGATGCATGATATTATTTTAATGTTATTACAGTTGTTCGGAATAGCGAATAACAAAAAGATAAGTTAATGAACTACGGTCATCCCAATATCGCATTGGGATGACCTATCTCTAACGGGGTTGACCCCATAAATAGATTATTATGTCCGATAGTTCCACTACAAGTAAAATACGGGTTCGTTTCGCGCCCAGCCCGACCGGGTATCTGCACATCGGCGGCGCCCGGACCGCCCTGTACAATTACCTGGTGGCCCGGCACCTGAACGGCACCCTGGTGCTGCGCATAGAAGATACCGACCAGGTCCGCTCGACCGAGGAATCCACCAAAGCCATATTTGATTCGCTCAAATGGCTGGGAATTACCTGGGATGAAGGCCCTTTTTACCAAAGCGAGCGCAAGGATAGCTATAACCAGCACGCCCAGAAACTGCTGGACGAAGGCAAGGCCGTCTACCGCGAAGACCCGGGCAAGGGTAAGGCCATTATCTTTAAGATGCCGCTGGGCCGGAGTTTCCTGTTTGACGACCTGGTTCACGGGACCATTAAATTTGAAAGCGACCTGTTGGGCGACCAGGTGCTGGTGAAATCAGACGGGTTCCCGACCTATAATTTCGCCTGCGTGATTGACGATTCGCTGATGAATATCACGCATGTCATCAGGGGCGACGACCATATCTCCAATACGCCCAAGCAGATTGCGCTTTATGAGGCGATGGGCAAGCCGATACCTAAATTCGGGCATATTCCACTGATTATGGGCGAGGATGGCTCGCGCTTGAGCAAACGGCACGGGCATACCTCAATCGGCGAATACCAGGACATCGGCTATCTGCCTGACGCGGTCTTCAATTTCCTGTCGCTGATGGGCTGGTCGCCGGGCGATGATACGGAACTGATGACCAAGGATGAAATTATCAAGCGATTTACCATAGAACGCGTCAAGGACAAGCCGGCCCAATTCAACCTCAAGAAACTCACCTGGATGAATAGCCATTACCTGAAACATCTGCCGCTGGAACAGCTCTATCAGCTGTCAAAGCCTTATATGGAAAAAGCCGGGTATAATTTATCCGGGTATTCCGAGTCAAAGATATCCAAATTAATCGACCTGTACCGCGAGAGAATCAGGGTTCTTTCAGAGATTACCGAGGTGACAAAATTCTTCTTTGATGCCAAGGTCAATTATCAGACCGAGGCCGTAGAGAAATTCGTCAAGACCCCAGACGGCCAGCAGGTGCTGACCATGGTCCGGGACGGAGTGGCGCCTGTCAGCGAATTTAACACGGTATCATTAGAGCCGGTCCTGCGCCAGGTGGCTGAAACTAAGGCCCTGAAATTCCAGGGGGTGGCCCAGCCGCTTCGGGTGGCGCTGACCGGAACAACAGTTTCACCCGGTATCTTTGAAGTAATGGAATTATTGGGCAAGGAACGGGTCCTGGAGCGGATAAATGATTGCCTTATATAAGGCAGACCTGATTAGGGCTTTTGTATTCAGCATCATTGTATTGCTTGTCTATGCAGGAACATTTCGGATACTATTCAAGAAGTTTTACCTCAAGAAAGACATAAAACATTGGGGCTGGTTTGAACGAATTATTCTAGGACTGGCAATAATCGGGATATTCTGTTTTATCTGGGGTTATTTTATTGAACCAAACCGCATTAGTATAACCCATATCACATTAAAATCAGACAAGATTAAATCAGGCGAGGCAATCCGATTAGTTCATCTCTCTGACCTGCATATAGAAAAAGAGGGTTACCGGGAATTGGCTATCCCGAAGTTGGTGGAGCAAGAAAATCCGGATTTTATAGTCCTGACCGGCGATTATCTTAATAATGATACCACCCAAGAGATATTAAAGGGTTTTTTAGAGAAGTTAAAGGCATGCAGTAAGTTCGGGGTCTATGCAGTCAAAGGTAATTTTGACGGATGGTTTCCAAAAGATTCGGTATTCGGGAATGCCGGGATAAAACTGCTTTGTGGAGAATCGGATGCATTAGATATCCGCGGATCACGAGTAATAATCACAGACGCATCTTACAACATTGATAAACAACTGGGTTATAAGATTTACCTCTGCCATTATCCTGATTTTATACCTGAGATAAGCCGGACCGGAGTGGATTTATATCTCTGCGGCCATACACACGGAGGGCAGATAAGAATGCCGTTTTACGGCGCCCTGATGACCTTTTCTAGTTTAGGCAAACGCTATGAAATGGGCTATTATCGAGAAGGCAATATGGATGCCTATGTTACACGCGGTATCGGATTGGAGCCGGGGATTTGGGAGTCGGCCCGATTCTTATGCCCACCTGAGATAACAGTCATCACTATTGAACCCAGGTGATTTTATCGCAGAAAATACTTGATTTTCTCTGAGATTCTACTATACTATTGCAGTAATTAGCGGGTCTAAAACATTCTATATTATAGAGCCGATTGGAGGTGTCTTATGAAAAAAGCATTACTAATTTCTGTGGCCGGAATAATAGCTGTTTCATTCTTTCTGAGCCTAACCATCTGGGCGGGTAATCCAGCGGCTGATTTGCAGTCCGCCATCCAGAAAAGCGACCGGGAACTGATAAAGAAAGCCGTGGACCAATTAGTTCTACAGAATGATACCAAGGCGTGCGACGCCCTGATTAATTCCGCTAATTCGGCTCCGGACAGCGGCACCTATTGGATACTCCTGGAAGGGCTTTCCCGTTTCACCAATACCGAGGTTATTTCCAAAATGACTTCGTATATTGTCAGCAATAAAGCCAAGGAAATCGGCCGGGATTTACTGGGGGCGATGAAAAACAACCGCTCATCCAGTATTCTCCCGCTGCTCAAGGAAGTCATCGAAAAAGGCACCTATGAGATGAAAATAGAGTGTATCCATCAACTCAGCGCCATTACCATCAAGGAATCATTGGATGTATTATTTGGCTTTCTTAAACCATTGGATGAAAAGAATGATAAGGAACTGGTGAAAGAAACTATCGGCGCATTAAAAAGAGTCACCGGGGTTGACAAGGGTAATTACCCGGCATCCTGGCTGGCTTGGTGGGAGGAAAACAAGAACAAACAAATAAGCGATATCATCAAACCCAAAACCGCGGATGGCGGCAGTATTGACAATGTTTCCCAATATCGAGATATGACCGGGCTGGAGGATTTGACCAAGGATAAAGTCATAGTGGTTCGGAACGACCTGTGCGATGAGAAGGCCAAAACCGGAGGATTTGACGGCAACTACGATCACATCCAGGATATCCTAACCCGACTGGGGATTGAACATAAGGTGGTGGGCAAATCAGAGCTGGAAAAGGATTCATTTGACTGGGATAATATCTGGGTGCTGATTTTTAATTGTACGATGTATAAAGAGCATTGCTGTAATCCTAAACATAAAGCCGGAACAACCAAGACCAGTGAACGGCTTGTTAACTGTGTCGGAGAAGGCCCGCACCAAAACCATAAACCAGAAGTGAGCGATAAAACCATAAAGAAAATCACTAAATTCGTAGAAACCGGCGGATACCTGTTTACCGAAGACATGAATATCAATGAAATAATTGTTAAAGCGTTTAAGGGAATAATCGCCTCGACTAAATTCCTACCGGCAAAGGATGTTCCGATACTGCCGGCGCCCGGGGCGGCACTGCATCCCTATCTAAAATACGTTTTTGAGGCGGCGCCATCAAGTTCCAGCAATGCGCCTGATACATCGGAAGCGGATAAGTCAGGAGAAACCAAGTCTGTTAAACCCGGCGAATTCCGCATAGATACCGAATGGAAGATTGATGAAGACAGCCCTGATATCAAGGTGCTGAAAAAGGACGTCACCGTCTTGATAATGAGCCCGAAGCTGGTAACTAAATCTAATACCGACGGCGCGGTAGCGGTTACTTTCGGCGTGTCCGGCAGCAATATCGTTACGACCGGCAATGAAAAAGGGCCGTCTTACAAGGGCGGCGGCAGGGTGCTGCATGTCATGAGCCATTTCGGCCATCAAAAATCCAAGGTAGACGAGTTTGCTCTGCAAAACCTGATACTTAACTTCATAATGGAGCTTAACCAACGCAGACCAAGAGCGAAGAAATAAATTATCATTTTAAATAAGGAAAACATGTTATGAGAAAAAGGTTTCTACCTCCAACCTTAGTTGTTATTCTTACTGCTCTGTTGTTTAGCATCACGCTATGGGCAGCCAATCCGGCCCAGGATTTACAAAACGGAGTCCAGAAGAAAGACAGAACGAAGGTAAAAAAGGTGGTCGAGGAATTGGTTTCGCAAAATGATGTTAAGGCATGCAACACCTTACTTGACGCCCTGACACCTCCTCCAGATGCCGGCATCTACTGGTTAATCCTGGAAGGACTGTCACGCCTCAGCAATAGTGACGCCATCTCCAAGCTGTCTGCATACATCTTGACCAATAAAACCAAGGATATTTCCCGCGATTTATTAGGCGCAATGAAAAACAACCGCTCACCGACTATCCTCCCCTTGCTTAAGGATGTCCTGGGAAAAGGACCCGAAGACATGAAAATAGAGTCTCTTCATCAACTCGGCTCTATTCAGACAAAAGAATCATTAGAAGTTCTATTCGCCTTCATTGCAACATTAGATGAAAAAAACGATAAAGATCTGGTGAAGGAAACCATCGGGGCATTAAAAAGAGTAACCGGAGCCGACAAGGGCAATTACCCGGCATCCTGGCTGGCTTGGTGGAAGGAAAATGAAAATAAACAGCTCACCGACATTATTAAACCTAAGACATCAGCAGGAGGCGCTATTAATTCTGTCAAAGATTATCGCGATATGACCGGTGTAGAAGATTTACCAAAAGAGAAGGTTTTTGTAGTCAGAAACGACCGTTGTGACAAACATTATCAAAGCGATCGTAATTATGATAAAATACAGGAGGTTTTAACAAAGCTGGGTGTGCCACATACTGTGCTTGGAAAATCAGAATTAGAAAGTGATTCTTTTAACTGGAAAGAGGCATGGGTGCTTGTATTTAATTGTAACTACTATAAGGATTTACATTGCGGAAAAGATTGCAAAGGCGGCGGCGTAGCAACTGGAGCAAGAACCCAAGGATGTATCGGTACTGGAGATCACATGAATCATGACACTGAGCTCAGCAACCAAACTATCCAAAAGATTAAGGAATTCGTGGAATCCGGCGGCTATCTTTTTACTGAAGACCTGAATATCAGAGAAATAATCGTCCGCGCATTTAAGGGAATAATCACAGATACCAAGGAAATTACTGATCAGACGGTGCAAATACTACCTGCGCCGGGAGCAATATTACACCCATATCTAAAATATGTGTTTGAAGCGCCTCCTTCAAGTGATGCCCCAGCCATACCGTCATCAGAGGAAAAATCAGGAGAAACACAATCTGTTAAACCGGGCGAATTCCGTATTGATTCCGAATGGAAAATTGACAATGGCAGCCCTGATATTAAAATATTAAAAAAAGATGTTGTAACGGTCTTAGTAATGAGCCCAAAACTTGTCAACAAATCCAATCCTGAAGGAGCAATAGCAGTTACATGGGGAGTATCAGGCCAGAACATTGTAACAACCGGAGGCGATAAATCATCTTACGCAGGAGGCGGGCGGGTGCTCCACGTCATGAGCCATTTCGGGCATCAAAAATCCAAGGTGGATGAATTCGCACTGCAAAATCTAATACTTAACTTCCTGATAGAACTCAACCAACGCCGTCCCAAAGCTAAAAAATAGGACTCTAGTAAACATTGAAGTATCAAATCAGTTGGCAAGAAAAGCTAAAGAAGCTTCCGGAAGAAATATTCAAACGGCTGGAAAAAACAGCCAACCAATCAACCCCAAAACGCGCCTTATTAATCGGCGCCGGCATAATATTATTGCTGCCTGATTTAAACGAGTTTCTCAATAAATCAGAATGGAAACTATTTATCAGCCGCGCCGAAGACGCCCTGCCGACCGGCAGGCAGGAATGTACCACCTGCGACCATAATTTAGGCGCACAATCCCGCAACCTAACAACTCCACATGATAATTTAGTTTATCTTAAAGGCGAGCCCACGGCACATCTGACCTCTTTACCTGCGGGAATATTTGACCTGGTAATCTCTCTATGGGATTTACCATCTCAAATCTCAGATAATATCTTTTACACAAACAACCTCTACCGCTTATTGAAAAAAGGAGGACGATTCAGCATAATAACCTACCTGGACGGTTCGCCTAAATTACCGCTTGACAGCCTAAAAAGAATAATCCGCCAGAAGAAACTACCGCTGAAAATATTCAAGTCCACCCTGCCGGATTCACCCGGGAGTTTCCGAAAGATGCTTAATAAAACCGGTTTCGGGGATGTTCGTATCTGGAAAGACAGTATTGTATGCGCTTACCAATCCGCGGAAGATTTATATAACGATATCTTCCCTGCCTCGCCGATCCCGACCCCGTCGGTTCGGGACGGGGAAGGCAGGTCTGCTGACGAAGGAAATCTGTTTATGGATAACACTACGGATGAGCAACGTATTATTATAAAAGAAGAATTTATCAGGCAGGTTAGGGAATATTCATTTCCACTAGAAATAAGTTACGACTTTGCGGGCGGGGTAGGGGTAAAACCCTGAGATGGTTTCAATAGGGAAACATTTATCTTACGGCTGATAACGGGCTGATTATCGCAGAGTAACTCAAAAACATACATCCCCTCTTGTTCAAATACGACATTCTTCATATCAAAAATAAATTCTATGGTGGCTAACGGATTGGGGAATTTAATAGGACCTGAAAGATTAAAGATAACTTTATTTGACTGTAGGTGCGTGCATTTTAGAGCCCCTTCATATTGACCGATACCTTCGGTCATAACGCAGTAAACATACAAAGATTGATGCCGGCAAGGCATTTCGGCGGCGGCAATGTTATTAAAGATGCCGATGACGCTCTTCTTGCCGCTGAGCCGGTCATCAATTATGCTGTCGCAGATAACCATGGCCAGAGGAATCGGTTTGGGTTTTTGAGAATTCATATTATTATTATGTCAGAATTTTCTTGAACTACAAGGTTTATATTATATATATTTTTACTTTCCGGTAATAAATATTTTGCATGAGGAGGATGACCAATGATTACAGCAGGCATAGATATGGGCGCTAAAACCATAAAAACAGTGCTAATGAAAGACAACAAGATAATTGCCAAAAGCATGGGTTTAGGCGGTTTTGACCAGCGGGCCTCGGCCGAGAAGGTTTTTAATGACGCCTTAGCACAGGCAAAACTATCCCGTAATGACATAGAACATATTACGGTTACCGGCATCGGACGCAAGGAAATCATTATGCACCCGCCAATCTCGGCCGACAAGGAATTAACCGAAGTAACCTCAGCAGCCAAAGGGGCTATCTACCTATTTCCTCAGGTCAGAACTGTAATTGACGTCGGCGCTGAAGAAGGCCGGGCAATTCGCTGTGACGCCAACGGCAAGGTGATTGACTTTGCGGTCAACGAGAAATGCGCAGCCGGCGCCGGTTCTTTTACCGAGGCCATGAGCCGCGCCCTGGAACTTCCCCTGGAACAAATAGGTGAAATATCCCTTACCTCACAACAGGTTATCCCAATGAATGCCCAGTGCGCGGTATTTGCCGAGTCAGAGGTCGTCTCATTAGTCCACGCCAAAACACCCAAGGCGGATATTGCCCGAGCCGTCAACGATGCGATTGCCAGCAGAATCGCCTCTATGACCAGGCGAATTGGCATGGAAAAAGAGGTTCTTCTAATCGGCGGCGTTGCCAGAAATAAAGGATTTGTCAAGTCGCTCAAGGAAAACCTGCAGACCGAGATTATTACTACGCCGGATACGGAGTTTGTCGGGGCAATCGGCGCGGCCCTAACCGCCGATAAATAAATCAGATTGCTTCGTCGCTCTGCTCCTCGCAATGACAGTAAGGATGTGTCATTGCGAGCGTAAGCGAAGCAATCTCTATTAAACATTAAAATTCCATACAACAAATGTAACGGAATTAATCTGCTTCGTAATCAGAAATCTTCTGTATCCGCCGTTGGTGGCGTGGATTCTCTATATCAAACGGCGTAACCAGCCATATCTTCACTATTTCTTTAATAGCGGACTCATCCAAACCCCTGGCGCCTAAGCATAAAATATTGGCATCGTTATGCCGTCTGGACATCTCGGCTGTAAATTTATCGTATGGGCTGACGGCGCGAATGCCATTGACCTTGTTGGCAGTAATACACATACCCAACCCGGTACCGCAAATCAGGATGCCTTTCTGATATTTACCAGATGATACATTTTGGGCTACTTTAAATGCAAAATCAGGGTAGTCAACCGAATCCTCGTTACCTGTCCCAAAATCTGTGAATTCATAACCGGATTCTTTAAGGAGTTGTTTAATCATTTCCTTAATTTTATAGCCGGCATGGTCAGAAGCTATAGCAAATTTCCCCGTGGATTTCGTTTCATTCAACATATAATTCTCTCCAGCGCCTTTTGTATTTTAGCCGCACATTGTTTATAGACCTCTTTACCGGAGCCGATAGGGTCTTCAACATCAGCACCCGGGTCAAGGAGTTTTATCCGTTCTGAAATAAGCGGCGCCCATTCTTTCAAGGTAGTCAGATGCCCCTTGGTCATCACATAAATCTCGTCTGCCTCCTCAAGCATAGACAAAGTTACCGGCTGGGAGAGATGCCCTTTAATATCTACACCTTTTTCTTTCATTATTTCAACAGCCGCGCCGGAAGCCGGGCTGTTGTAGATGGCTGATGTGCCGGCTGAGATAATCTTATAACCCTTTTCTTCCAACCCTGAAACCGAGGTCTTTAACCTATCTGTAATCATCTTCCTGAACAGTCCCATAGCCATCGGACTGCGGCAGGTGTTGCCGGAACAGACAAAGACAACCATCTTATAGGTGAAACGCTTAATGTTATCTTCAGTAATAGAACCCTGACGCATCACCTCAAACTTGCTATCTTCTGTAACTTTAACTACTGTTGAAGAAATACCGATTTCAGATGGGCCGGCGTCAATAATAATATCAACCTGCTCGCCTAATGTCCTGATAACTGTTTGGGCGTCAGTGGGCGGAGGTTGATTGGCATTATTGGCGCTTGATGCAATAACCCAGACCTTGGAAAGTTTAACTATATCGCGCGCTATAACGTGGTCCGGCACCCTTAGACCAACCCAGGACTCTTTACCGTTATCCCGGGGAATAGGCAGAACAATGGTCAATGGTCCGGGCCAGAACGCCTTCATCAAACGAAGCGCCAGCCGGGGCACGGTTGAGGTATGACAATAAACATCATCGACTGATGACAGATGAATAGTAAAAGGTCTGGTGGCCGGGCTATTCTTTACTTCATAGAGCCGTTTCACGGCTGAAGGAATATTGGCATTGGCGCCGAGCCCATAAACGGTCTCGGTCGGGAATACCACCAGGCCGCCTTCTGAGAGGACCTTTGCCGCATTGGATAAAAGGTCCATCCGGTAATTCTGAAGGTCTATCTTAATAACTTTTGCTGGCAAAATACATACTCCTATAATGAACACCTATTATGAGAAAATCAGGTCTAAAAGTTAACCCCGTTAGAGATAGGTCGTCTCTTTAACTGTGACGACCATAATGTTCTTGAAAGACGATACAAATATTCTAATCTATACAATAGTTATTATATCTATGAAGCATTCTATTAAAAATCTCTAACGGGGTCAATATAATTTTACACCCCGTAGCGGTAAGACGCAATCTATATCCCCCTTAATAGCAGGGTATGTCCCCTTTACTAACCGGGTATGGGCCGGTGAGTAACAAGGTATCAGGCGGTGAATAACGGACTATATTCCCCTTAATCACGGGCTATGCCGGGGTGATTTACGGGCTATTATGGGGTGAATAACCGGGTATATCCGGGTTAATAACTGGATATTAGCCGGTTAATAACGGACTGTGCCGGGGTAATTTACGGACTGTCAGGGGGTAAATAACCGGGTATGTCCGGGT
>Ga0208373_1003473_pt1 | contig 15444 bp, 14 predicted proteins | sample RifOxyC2_FD_184036 | JGI IMG/M metagenome (GOLD analysis project Ga0208373, IMG submission 184036) | Soil microbial communities from Rifle, Colorado - Rifle Oxygen_injection C2 (SPAdes) | ecosystem: Environmental > Terrestrial > Deep subsurface > Rock core/Sediment | place: Rifle, Colorado...
GTAGCATTTGTAGCTTCTGGCACTGTTTGATTTAACGGTGCAACAGAAGATATCTCTTGAGCTTGAGCAGATACGCTAGACTGATTATATAAATCAACTTGAGTAACATCACGAGTGGACGTAGCATTTGTAGCTTCTGGCACTGTTTGATTTAACGGTGCAACAGAAGATATCTCTTGAGCTTGAGCAGATACGCTAGACTGATTATATAAATCAACTTGAGTAACATCACGAGTGGACGTAGCATCTGCTCTCATCAACTCTTTCAAGCTATCTAAAAAATCGCTCTTCGTATTTGCGTTTATTTTATCTTTTGCATTTTCTATATTTTGAGTAGAAAATTTATTTTCATCGCCTTTTAAAGAATTATTTTCTTTAAACTCGTTTAAACCGGCTTTATCAAGTTTTGTTTCTAAGTCTATATTTCCGACATCGGTTTTAACATTGTTCTGAGGAGCTTCAATATCATTTTTCATTCTATCTGCATAGTTTGACACAACTATGTTTTCAGCTGTTTTAAAAGCATTTAAAGCACCATTTTCGCCCTTTGAAATATCGTAAAGATATGCTTGAGTTAAATCTACCTTTTCAGCACTGGAATAATTGTCAAAATTCGGATTTGCAATTTTTACCGCCTGCTCTACAATTTGAGTAGTTAAATCGTACCCTCTTGATTGTGCATTTTGCATAGCTTCCTTATGTGTCTTATCTTCTTTTACTGCTTTTTGATAATCGTTTGTTGCATTTACTGCTTCTTGAGATAGATGAGTAGTACCGCTATTTACAGATTTTGAGATATCGTTCATGGCTGTATGATTTTCTTTCAAGCTCTGTGCAAAATTCTCTTTGTAAGAATCTTGTATTTTCTCTGCCGTTTGTGTTGATAGTGAAATAGTTTTGCTATTACCATCAACATCTTTATATTCAAATCCTGCGTTAGCACCAACAGAAACACCAGTTGCTTTTTCAGCTAACCACCCTAAAACATTTTCTCCGCTTCTAAAATTTACACCTGCTTTAGCCTGTAAACTTTTCTCTACAGCTGCTCTTTCTTCTTCGCTCAAGCTTTCAGTCATTGCCTTTTCAAAAGATTTGACTCTTGATTGCTCTATAGTTTGAGCAGTTTCTTTGCTCACACCTGTTGAATTACTTATCGTATCTACCGTATTTGCTCCTTGAGAGTGAGCAAGCTGCTGAAGTAAACTATTAGATATTACTTCACTAGCCGTTGTACTAGCCGTATTTACTTTTTCATTAGAAGCAGTATTTACTGCCTCTAATCTACTATCTACGAAATGTGATTTAACACTATTTAAACCGCCCGAAGAAGCAGTAACTTCTCCCATGCTAGATTGAGAAGCGATAGTATTGTTTTTATCGTTTAAATCTTTCTGCGTATAAGTCAATCCGTTTTCTGTTCTTTCTTGACTTGTAAGAGATGTCATACCCGTCTCTTTGTTCCCATAGTATCCGTTCTGTCCGGCTACATCTATGCTATTTATTGTTGCATTGCCTATTCTGGTATGCCCAACATCTATATTCCCTTTTGTAACTTCTCCACCTATGCCGTTTGCATTTGCTCCGGTTGTGGTCGCCATAGCGTTGATACCCATAAAACTACCCGTAACTATAGCCATTGCTATAATAGGTATATAAGTATACAAGTTAGACATTATCGCTAACATAGTGCTAGTCTTTTCACTTATTGGATCGATTTTTTGAATGGTCAAAAAATCGCCCAAATAACTAAGACCAGATATAAATTGTTCCATTTCAGAATAGTAAAAACTATTCATGAGAGTACCGATAGGACTCCAAAGAGTTATAGATAATAATATCCCTATACCCAACCCAATATATTTATATTGTGCCGTTATTGCCGAAAATATCGCTAAAAATAAGAATACCCCTATAACTAAATTGTAGTATATGATTCTTAGCATAGGGAGATTCTCTACTGCTTGTTTTCCTGCGACTTGCCAACTATTACGAGTTTGCATTCGTGCTTGTACTGCTGCATAAGTTGAAGTTGCAACATCAGCACCTATCAGCTTTGCGGACTCTATTTCGCCATAGTTTAAAAGATTTCGCATCATCGCTTGAGTAAGCGTATCTTTTGCGGTTCTTGAGACACCGTATAAAACAGAATTCATATCCCCTAAAGCTCCCTCAACTTTTGCACTATTCATACCCAATTGAGCAGATAAATTATTGACTAAATATTTATATGCCTCTAAATCTATTTTAGGTTTTAAAAAAGCAAGAGCCTCACTACAACTTAGTTGTGTACTAACTCCATTTTCATACACAAGCGTTTCAAACGCTACAGTAGGCTCTAATGCTGTTAAAATATCATCGCTAGTTGATATTTGCTCAAAAATCTTTCCTTTAGTATATAGCTCAGGTCTCAAGCAGTTGTAATAATATAATCCAAAGCTCTCAAGAACATCATCATTTATAGTCATTGCTTCCATTGATTTTAAATGAGCAATCATCCCAAAACCCAAACCTGTTTCATTAATTCTTAATGAATTGGGAGTTGAGAAAGAAAGCTCTATCATCTGCGTTAAAGAATACTCTGCTTGTGAAAGAAGAGAGAGTAATACGGCATAGCCATACGGTACATTACTAACATTTCGGGTCGTATTTTTTACTACATCTTCTATAAGTAGGTCTTTATTTGATGGAACTAAAAATAACTGTATGATTACTAATGCAATTAAAATATTTCTTATAAGTGACTTTATAGGATCTGCCGAAAATTTCAATTGCATTATAAAGCTTGTAACTACAGCACCTAAAAAAATTATCGCCTGTAAATAAAATGTATCATTACAAAAGAACTTTATACTCTGCAAAGTATTATAGAGTTGCAAATCGCCACCCCAAGTGAAAACAGTCATTTAATTTATACTCCTTTTTTTTCTTATCTTGTACTACACGCAAAATCTTTAGTAGCTTCATTTATTGACGATAAAGCACTTGTAACTTCGCCAAAATTATCTATTTGCCCACAATCATATTTCAATATCTCCCCTGCACCTACAGGGCATATATCAAAATTTTCCCCCGTACACTCTACTATAAAATCTTTATATGTTGTAGTGTTTGTTGTGCTATTTGCTCTATTATTTCCATCACTGTAAACAACTGCTGACTCAATAGGTTTTGTAATTTGACAATACTTCGCATTTATTAAATTATCACCTACGAGCAAGCCATCCCCGCTCCGGCTTTCCGTAGTATATAAAAAAGTCAAATCATCATTTAATGTTAATGTATTTGATAGCTGCTGTTTTGTTTGTCTAAAGGATGAAAAACTATTTCTTAGCTCTGGACTAGCCGTTTGCCTCTGTGCGTTATTTACGGTGTTGTTATATACAACATTATTAGGCAATGTCGTATCAAGCCTTTGCCTAATAACCATATCACCGTTTCTTTCATTGTATGGTATATTTGCAGTACCGTATGCCGACAAATTACTACAATCAGTATAGCTTTGCCCATAATATTCAATTTTTAAACCATCGTTTAAAGTTCTAGTAACTAAATACGAACTGTGGTAGGAGCTTATTACATTACTTATAGCACCGCCCAACGCATTTAAAGTTTCTACTTTCTGACTTACTGCTAAAGAACCGCAACTAGAGTTTATACAGTATGCACCGCCAATATTATTTCTCGACACTTCCTGCAAAGACAAAACAGCACCATTGTAAACAAAACTATAATATCTACAGTTATTCCAACTATTTGGATCACATTTTATTACACCATTCGCCGCAACTCCGCTAATGCCAGAATACGAAAATGCCGACTCTTTAGAACCATCCAAATCTTTGTCAAATAAAACACTTATAGTTATATCGCTAGAGCCACTATAATTTATTTCTAAAAAACTTCTAGCGGAGTTACTACATGTTAAATTTGCTTGAAATCTCTTTCTGCCATCCATTGTAACAAAGCTACTATCACTCGTCATTGGGTTTGCGATAGCCGTTTGAAAATTATTTACGACATAATTTCTACTCTCTCTTCCAGTGTTATCACCTACGAGCAAACTACTCGCTACTAAAAGAAAAAAATTAGCTTTTACCATAAATTTTTTCTTGTTCCCGTAGTGTCATGCTCTAGGCTCTTGTAATATGTCAACAATTCTGTTTTACTTTGAAAGTCTTTTTTCATGATACTATATTCATCGTCAAGAGCCTTTTTCATATTTACACAATTTTTAGCAACTTGTATCCGTTTGTCTTGCGTTTCTTTACTGTCTCCTGCGACTTCTATTCTTATAGAATTTGCGACACTCTCTATAATCCAATCCAACAAGGCTTTTGTTTCCATAATAGATACATATTCGGCTAAGAGCGTAACATCCTCATTATTAATGGCGGTAGTATTTAAAAACCTATAAATAGGAATAGGCAAAGAGTTTATAAATTCTCTTTGCTGTGTTGTAAGTATTTGCTTTGTTACCATTCTTTGGACGATACTCTTTAGGTTATCTTCAAATATTTTTTTAATACCGTCAAACCTGACCGTACTCATCGAGTCGATAGGCGCATTATAATTATCATTATTCGTTTTTAAATATATATAACCCACTTCCTCCCCATAGATAAACTCTTTAATTTGCGGTTTTGTTCCCTCGCCCCATAACTTAGTATCAAAGGTAAATTCTTCGGTACTGCTTGCAAGTTTATATCCAACAATATCCCCGACCATGTAACGCATAATACTCTCAAGAAGATATCCACCATACGGATCATTTCCAAAAATCGTTTTACTTGGGTTGTTGCTGAACGATTTTTCCAACAAAGAACCTAAAAAAACTTTCTTTTCAAGAGCAGTTTTTGTCCTACCTGTATCATTTAAAAAACCATTGGCACTATTTATATAATCCGTCATGATTGCCAAAGAGCTTTTTTCTCTTTGTGCAATGCTGTCATCGGTTGCACCAGCATTTAAAGAATTTTGAACGCCATCTTCAAAAAAGCTTTTAGAATAATCCAACGCTTTTTGACTTACGGAACAACTGTTTAGATTAAACGAGTTGGCAGCATTAGCCATTTTTTGCAATTCACTTACTATATTCTGAGAATCTTTATCTAATGTAGATAAAGCCAACTGCCATAAAAAAGCCGGTGATTGGCTCATAATTGATTTTAGTAAATTTACTAAATACTCCTCGTTCATAAAAGAAAATCCGCCAAAAGTCGCATCTATTCCGCCACAACCCATTTTTATATTTGGAAGTTCTAAATGTATTGGGTTGTAATTTGAAGACACTCCATATTTTACTTTTAAACCGCCTAAACTGTAAGCTCCTCGCACCTGCCCCTTGTAGCTTCCTACTTCTTCGTAGTTCGCTATTATTGTGTTGTTTAAATACGAATTCATATCAGCACTTAAGGTATTTACATTTAATGTCAATATAATGCATAAAGAGATCTTCTTTTTCATTTTCCTATTTCCTTTTGTATAAAGTTGTAGTAAACGAAATCTATCTGTTCATAAACTCTATTTTTTGTAATTATTCCGCTTGCTAATCTATGCCAAATTGGATTTTTACCTTTGTATAAAATCCATAAATCAGGCGTAAATGATATATTCTGCTCTAAAGAAAACTTTTTACCAAAACCATCTTTTTTATTTATAAATTGGACTTCTATACCTTTTTCTGCATAAACATAATTTAAAACCATCTCTACGGCTCTGTTCTCTGCTTCTTGTTCTTCATCATAGAAAACAACTAAAATAGCGTTGTTTTTCATCATTTGGTCAAACTCTTGATTAGTTCGTTTTTTTGCCTGTTTTTCTACATTTTTTGCAAATTTAGATTTAGAAATACTAATTGATTGGTCTAGTTCTTGATTTTCCAAAATCATCATTTTTGCTTTTTGCGTGAAACTATCTGCTTTCTGCTGTTGATAACTTTGCATAATTAATAAATTTTTTATATCTTGCGGTGCTTGTCTTTTAACTGCGACTGCTTTTATCTCTTCAAGAAGTTTTTTATATTCAGCAGGAGTCAATTTTTCTAAACTCTCTGCTGTAACAACGATATTATATTTATCGAATTTATCATCTTCTTGCTGCATGTCATCTTCTTGAGTAACAATCTTTCTATAACCAAAAAAATTATCGCTAAGCGTGTTTTCTCCAAACAGCAAACTACTTGCTACTAAAAGAAAAAGTACTGTTTTAGAAGATGCCATAAGTCACCCCCGAGATGTCGCTTTTATCGATATACCCATAGTATTTGCTATCAAATGACTTTGGATTTGTGCCTATCACGAAATATTTACCGCTCGGAATAATCTCGTTGTAATTTTTAACTTCCAATTCATCACCTACACCGTCTTTTAATGCCGCAACCCCGATAAACTTACCATTACAATAAAATCGGTTGTCAACAGTTTTAAGCTCATCGCCTTGAGAACAACCGATTTTTTTAGTAAAATTTTGTCCTACTTTGTATTTATAATAATCTTTATACTTATATATAAAAGTTACGATATTGCCATTTTTTAAATCTTTTTTATTTGGAGTTTTTACAAATAAAAAGTACGGCAGAGAGCTAGTATTTGATAGTAGAATGTTATAACCAAATGCAACGCCAATAAAATATGTGCAAACTATAAAAAACACTATTTTTGCTTTTATACTCATTTTATCGTATAACCTTTTTCTGCCATGATTTCTAAAGCTTTTTTACTTAAATCAACACTTTCCCCTGCACCATAAAAAGCTCTTGTAGCATATATGTTTATGTTGTATTCTTTTGCTAAAAAATTTACTGTTTTCTCAAGCTCTTCATCAAATTTTCTTATTCTATCTTTGAGATCTTGTTCTGTTTTAATCGTACTTGCGAGAATGTCTTTTTTAATCTCATCTTGATATAAAGCTCTTATCTGTGAGTTGTCAACATAATAAGTTTTTTCAAGATCAAAAAACTCTTTTTTTGCAACTATTACAAGAGCTGCAACGCTGCAACTCATAACAATAAAATCTTTTATTGTTATTTTTTTTAAAAGGTCTAAAATCATTTTATAATCTCCGAATTTTCAACTAAAATAGCTAAAGCCTGTTTTTTATCTTTGCCCTGTTCTTTTGCCATGTCTATTGTTTTAAGTATTAAATCAATAGCCCTAGAAACGCTCTCTCTTTTATCTCCTCCGGTAACTTGCATATACCTATTAAAAATAGGTCTTAATACCATTTCTTTTTCTTCTGCATCTGTTGTTACAAGCCATAAAAAAAACGGCGGTAAGATAAATTTAATAGGAACTTTTATACCGCTGTTGTGAATTACAAAAAATTCTCGGTAACCAACCGGAGTAGTATTGCTATTTGACAATATAGATAAATCAATCTCACTAAAAGAAAATCTTTTGCTACTTATAAGTGCATTTGACCCCTCTTCTGTTTGTTTTCCAATAAAAGCGAATGAGTAATTAGTAATAATAGACTCGCCTAGTTTTGATGCTTGTCCGTCTTGTTTTATGTAGTCATTGAATCCTTGCGTGCCGGTTCCAACACTTCCGTTATGTTTACGGTATGTTCTAAAAGCGATATCTGCCTCTTTTTCAATTCTTGGACTTTCGCCAATGTGCCGATGAAGTTCATCTATTTTAAATCCAATACGAACTGTATTATCGCCTTTGTAGACTGCTTCACTATAAAAGTACGTGATTATAAATACAAGATAATCTCTTAGTTCTGTTTCTTCTTGTATTTTAGTTATATCCAAACACGCTAAATTTGAATTTGACACATCGATGTCACTTTTGCCTTTGAAAAAAGAATAATATCTACCACCTTTGCATATTGAAGTCATGCCGATTGCAAAATCGCTATATCTTTTATCATTTTTCTTCTCTGCTAGTTCAAAAAAGGTTTTTTGAACATCTGTCGGCTCCATAATCCGATTTTCATTTACCGCTTTTGTAAGTTCTTCTGTAATAACTTTACCTAACTCTCCCTCTATGAACTTTTGTTCTCTCTCGTACTGTGTTTGATTTTTGTTTCCACCAACTATGTACATAAATGCAACAAAAAAGCTGAGATATTTCTCTAATTGCTCCTCTATATTCTCTTTTGTTATGCTAGAAAACGGATTGAAACTTACAGGCTTATCCGAGTGGGGTTGCATAAAATCCCCACCTAAATAATAAAATAAAAACTCCTGACTTCCTCCAACATCAATGGAAAACTCCCTACCACCTCTTGCATAATCGCAAAGTATAAGCCAACTTATTAGGTTAGATTTACCGCTTCCGGTAGTACCAAAAGAATACCAATTTTTTGAGCCGCTATCCGCAAAGAAATCTAAACCTATAAGTCCGCCTCGTCTGCCTATACCTAAAATATTATTTCCATTGCCCTGCCAATCTGCCGCCATCGGAATAAGCTGTCCTATGCTGTCAGCAGTCCAAAAATAGCAAGTATCTTGTATTTTTGAAAAATACTCCTCTGTTAGCCCTAATGGTAAAGAGCTTAGAAATAGTGGCATTTGTACATTACTAGCTACTTCTAAGAATATTCTTCCGCTCTCTTCGCTTCCTTGCTTCCATTGCATTTTTATGGAAGTTACGTTTTCTTCAAGTTCTTTTTCTGTGGATCCTGCGACAAGAACTATTAAATCAGTTTTGTAAAAGACTTCATCTCCTCCAATCTTATTCATAATCATTCTATGTTCTCTTTTTGCCTGCTTTACATCTACTTCATCATCATTTGCAACTTGGTTTTTTATAATTTTTTGATTTAAACCAATAGTTCGCAATTCACTCTTTTTTGCTTTTACGACATTTAAAGAGATTATAAAATTGTTTTTAAATTGTGAATTTTCTACTTTTCCTAAATTGCCGTAGTTTATTCCTATTTTTTGGTCAAACTCGGAAATATCAAAATTTTCGCTTATATCTTGAATTGCTAACGCACTCCAATATTTTCCTACGAATTTATCTGTTTTATTACAGATTTTACCTATGCGTAAAGAGTTAACATCATCTTCGGCTATTGTTGCAGGGGATGTAGTTTGCTTATTAAAATATTGTTTTTTTGTATAACGCGGCATTTCTTTAAAATCTTCATTTCCGTTTAATAACTCCCAATAAAGTTCTTTCAAACTCTGCTCACTCGGGTATTTTGGATGAAATTGTGAAGTTTGTAATATCCTAAACATTTCAGAAACCGTCTTATGTAGTACATTGTGTTTTTTATGTTTTATTGACAAAAACAATCTAAACGACTTGAGATTGTTTTTTATATTCGGTGCTAACTGCTCTTTTGTCTTCAATTCAAAAAAAGCACCAAACGTTTTAACTAGCTTTTCCACATAAGTATCATTCGGTAAAATATGTGATTCTACCCATGAGTCAATCTGACTTTGATTATTTTCCAAACCATAAAGAGTTATTGAAAAATACATCTCATCTTCTAATTGTCTTATTATGCTCTCAATAGCTTCGCTCGTATCTTTGCCCATTCTTACTCTTGGCGTTACTTCTATAACTACGCCGTTTAGCCCATCGTTGCACTCACACCAAACAAATTCTTTCTCATGATGAAATTTATAAGGTCTTACAAAATTAGAAATTGAATTTTTACCAATAATCTTATTTAAAATTGATACAGGCAAAGACACAAACTCTTTTTCACTTATCAACGAGGCAAAAAGTTCGCTACTCATTTATACTGCCTAAATGTTTATTATCTTTGCCATTCTCAGTTTTATTTACCCACTTGCCCTCTTCGATAACCGTACTTACAAAATAATCGCTGACCTGATTATTTGAGCTATCTATGTACCCTAAAAAAAGAGTTTCCATTATTTTTGGCTGAGTTCTTAGGGCTTCGGAAGTTGCAGGATTTTTGATTATATATGTATTTACTTTTTTATTTTGAACCGCAGGCAAAATATCTAAATTTTGATTTAAATTATCTAATTTAGATAAAATTTCATCCGCAGTTTGAAAATCTTTTTTTAATGGTTCTTTAGAAGAACAACCTATTATAAAACTTGCTACTAAAAGAAAAAGTACTGATTTTTTCATTTTTTACCCCTTATGTATTCACTATCTTCATTTCTACCACCTATATCTCCTAAAGAATCATTGAAACTCTCTAGAGCATTGCCGCACTTCCCACCAATTGCATTAGGACAAGTAAAATCTGTCTTGTAAGGCAATAAACTACAACCATTTATGAATATACTTATTCCTATAAAAAGTATAATTCTCATTTTTTACCACCGCCTATAAGATTATTTATTTGTGATATATTATTTGCAGGTGCAGCACTCGTTTTTTCTGAATTATAGTTTGAGTTATTATCTACTCTATACTCAAGAACAAAAGGCATAGTAGTATGCACTATTGCGTACTGATTTCCTAAAATTTCGACAATCGGTTCTATATTTTTTGCGATTTTCAAGATCTCATCTCCAACTTTTTGACTGCCTTCCCCAACCCCATTTAAAAGTCCATTTTCAAGAATTTTCCCCGGTTGCGTTGTAGTTGTTGTCCCTAAAGCACTTGTTGTTATAATATTATTTTGCCCTGCAATCCCTTTACCAACACCTTGTATAGTGTAAGCGAATAAGCTAGTCCAAAATAATTTTTCTTGCTTTGATATAATCTCGCCTTGAATACCTTGAATACCTGTTCTTACGTCTGATACATAACCTTGTATTGTTAAATCGAAAGGCTCATTATCTGGGTTAAAACCAGAAATCCTTACAGGCTTTATATATCCTCTCTCCGTAGATAAACTCCCTACACCCTCTAAAACCATCTTTGCACCTTTCATATCATAAACTCTACCTTGTGGCATAAAAACATCACTTACGATAGTTGATGTAGTAGGAACGGTGTGCGATTGTGCCATTGTCAAAGTTGATAAATGCATACCGTTATCAAGCTTTATCAAAAACAAGCTAGCACTCGGAATAATCATTTTAAATTTATTGTTTTTATGAGTAGCATTGCTTTCTGAAGTATTTATATCTTTACTCTCTTGACTTAAGAGCAAAGGAGTTGTTGCATTTGGTAGATATTCAACAACTTGAGTACTCGCTGTAACAACTTGAGGAGTATTCTGTATTGGTGCAGCTTGATTATGACTGTTTGGGATAGAGTAAGCATTTTTTAGTGCATTGTTAGCATTATTTGGTGTATCAATATTTTTTTCAAAGCCTGTAGTTGTCGCTGACAAAATAGTTTTCTTTAGTTCTTCATTCTCATCTGCTAATTTTTGCACTAAAATTTCTACATCTTTAATTTTCTTTTCTTGCTCTGTTAGTTTTGGATCTATTTGCTTAAAATATTGTGTCTTATAGAGTGGTTCTGCGCTATCGGTTGTAGTATAGAGACTTTCTATTTTTTTCAACTCTGCTTGTTTTTTATTCTCTTTCTTGTTAGCAAAAACAACAACCAAAACAACCACTACTGCTACAATTACAATTTTTAGTTTATTTTCCTTGGCATAGTCTAGTATTTTATCTTTTGCAGATATATTCTCGTTTGTTGTCATTGATTGTCCTTGGTAATTGCTAAAATCGTTGTTTCGCCCTTATTTAGAATCGTATTCATCAAAACGGATATCGCCTTTTTTTGCTCTTTTGTCGGTGGTAAAGATATATATTCATACAAGTTTTGTCCCCCAACCGCAAAATTATTAATTTTTGATTTAATTTCGTAAACATCTTGTATATAAGAAGCTCCTATATTGCGAGACAAATGCATAACTGTTTGATTGCTATCGTCCAAAGCTATTTTATTGATAGAAATTTTTTTATAAAATTTTTCTATCGTGCCGTCTTTGTCATACTTATAAGCATTTTTTTGATTTGATATTATCAGGTCTCTATAAGAGTCTTTTTTTTCTATTTCATAGATATCATCTTTTTTATGCTTTTGAGCAGCACTCGTTAAATCACTGTGATTTACATTAAAAATAAAATCGTTTGCATCATTTACAGGGTTTAAACGAAGTACATATTTACTTTTAGTATTCTCGCCAAAAAAGATGATATCAGCAGGAGTATCTGCAAATTTTTCTCCAACTAAAATCTTTGATTTCCCATCCCCACTGATTTCAAACACACTACCAATCTGAAAACTTATTAAAAATTCTTTATCGCTATTTATAGTGTTTCTTTTTACTACTAGACCCCCTTGCCTTTGTGAAAAAACACTATCTTTTATAGGCTCTTTAAATATAAGGATATTTTCACTCTTATTTGACATATCCAAAGTTATTACATTATTTCCCATTACTGTAATATCTTTTCCAAACAGCAAAGTACTTGCTACTAAAAGAAAAAGTACTGATTTTTTCATTTTGTTTCCTCTATAATTTTTTTGATTTGAATAGAACTATCTAATTCGTACAGAATCATCATTTTTACTTTTTGCGACTGTAGTATTTGTTGCCCTATTGATTTACTTCTTATGCCTAAAATTTGTAATTCTCCGGGTTTTGTAGTGTCAATTTTACTTATGTAAAACGCTCTTGTCATATTATTTGCTTTTAATTCTTCTACTCTCTTATCAAGAGCCGGAGCAAAAACTTTATAAAATTCTTCATTGAGGAATTTTTTAACTTTTGCTGTTCTCATCTCCACATTATCCGGCGTAAGATTTTCACTCAAGGAGATAAAATTTTCTGCAAAATTCTCTAAAGTTTCTTCGTATAGTTTGCCTTTTGTGTAATCTAATTCTGTCGTCTCTGTTAATGCAAAAGGCGGTTGCATGTAGATCTTTTTAGTCGCAACAACATAAACTAAGGACAACACTAGAATTACATTTGATACCACCAGAATAGCAGCTACAAAAATTGTATTAAATACAAAAAATCTTTTTAAGGACAACCTCTCCTTAAAAAGATTTTTTGTAAAAGCAGATTGTTTTTTTTGCATTTTTTTATCCTATAAACTGTTTTTTATTGGAAAATTTGTTTAATTTAGTCCAACCGATTTTTATAAGCCAATGAGCCTTATAACTTCTTACTTTACGTATTTTAAGTTCTCTAATTTTCTTCCAAAATTCAAAAACGAAAATAAAAATAGCTGCTCTTACAACCCATTCAACATCTCCAACCAAAACTTTCCAATTAATCATAAAAATACTCAACATCGCTACAATTGGTATTAAAATCTCAAATAGGCTATATTTGCCTAATTTGAGTTTATTAGAAATAGATTTTTCTAATTTTTTCAAGTGATTAATGCTCCTGCTGTCTGCTCCGCCAGCGTTGCAAATCCGCCAAAAGCTCCGGCATAGATTAATCTCTCTACCGCCTTGCCCGTCTCTCCAGTAACTCTCAATCTATATGCATCATATAGCTGATATCCTGCAATTAGATATCCGAGATATTTATCTCCTAAAATATCAACCGCCTCATTCCAAAGCCCCTCAAGTCCTCCTCCTGTAGTTCCTGCGAACGCACTCGCCACGAACAAAACAAATAGAAAAATTGCTTTTTTACCTACACCGCCTGCCATCTTTTACCTCCTGTAATATTTTTAATCAGTATTTATACTTTCAAAACAGTTGAAATACTTAATCGTATTATAGTAGATACTTTTAAAAAATATTCTTATTTTTTAAAAGTATTAAAGATATTATTTTTGAAAAATTTTTGTAATGAGATAGATATTATTTTTAATGGGATGAAGCTAAAATTTTATTTTAGCTTCATTAGTGGAAACGCTAGTATTTACATATTTTCAATAAGTTTTTTGAGCGGTTTATTTTTAGCAGAATTTTTATAATATATTTCTCTGAGAGCTTCTTTTGGAGACACTGCACCTGTATACAAATAAACATCATTTTCATTTTTATACAAGACTGTCGGCACTCTATCTATATCATATTCTTTAAACCGTCTAGGATCTATCACTACGCTAAAACTATGTTCATCTTTCAATAAATCTTTTATATAATTTATTGTTGGCATTATCTTCGTACCCGTATTAGGCAACAATCCGTTTAAAACAAATTCAACATCACTATTCGCATTTTTAAAAGCTCTGAAATAGTTTTTTATAAGCTCTTTATCCATTGAAGAGCTTATGAAGATTGTTATAACTTCTCCCTCTAAAAATCTTTTTACGGGTTTATCGTTTTTTTGAACATTTAGCTTTTTCTTCTCTGCTAAATCATATTCTTTTATTGTCTTTGAGAGTTTTTTATATTGCATATCATCGTCGTTGATGATAGCCGTCTCTGTCTTAGACAACTCTTTCTTAAATTCTTCACTCTCTATAAGCTTTTTCATATCGCTCATGTCCGTTTCTTTTGTGTTGATAGTTATATTTATATCTCCACTTTTCACTTTTGCCCTTTGCAACTCCTCTATTTTATAGTTGCTACTTGAGTTGCTAGGCAATTCAATTTTTATATCTTTTGTCTTTTGTTCTAACTTTTGTTTAAATAACTCACTATTATCTCCAAACAGCAAACCACTTGCTGCTAAAAGAAAAAATACTATTTTAATGCGCATAAAATCCCTCCAATTTAGATCTTATAAATCCGTCCATATTTTCAAAATTTGTACTTTGGACTCTTATATCTTCTACAAATTCACTCATGTCTATTCTGCTAAAATCCAATTTCTGAAACTCCTCCGGTGTAAAACCTTTACACTCAGGATTTGAGGCACTTCCCCAACCTTTATTTAATTGTGGTCGCCCTTGCTCGTTTATAATTCTTGCGAGCTTAGAGTTAAAACAGCAGCTACTTTTCTTTTTTTGAATACATATTCTCGCAAATCCTAATCTTATTTTTCTTGAACAAAACTCCCCGATATAGTGGCAAGTTCCTGCTCTTTTCTTTTGTGATAATAGCTTTTCTTCGGCAGAGCAGCTTATAAGTCCAAAAAATACCGCATCATCACTGCAACAATTGCTATCATCCAAAGCCGCTACCAATCCTGCTGTACCTACAACTGCTGTTCCTGTAACAAAATTGCTAAACCTATCCCAACTTTTACACGCCTTAGATGTTCCTCCAAACAAATACAATTGTCCTTCGCAAGCACCAGTGCTTTGATTCCAACCGTCGTCATTCCCATCTTGAGAACCAACTTCCGTATCTGTATGCTCTATATCATTAGCATCTACGCAAGGATGTTCGGAACATTGCCATACGCCACCAACATTCGCACATGTTTGGTCTGGGTTTGCATTGCAAATATAATTCTGTTGAACACAATTGTTCGTAGGTGGTGTAGAAGATGTTGAGTTTTCTCCGCCAGCGTTTTGAGGCACAAAGGTTTCACCGTACACATTCGTATTAGCATCGCAATGGTAGGTATAATAATTTGTCATTTCCGTACCGTAACAAGTCGTAGAGCTAGGATTAGCACTTCCGCAAGGTTCGTTATTTCTTGTAGCAGCTGCACAAAATGTAGGCTGTAGTTGCGACTGCTGTGTTATTC
>Ga0208373_1003476_pt1 | contig 15437 bp, 18 predicted proteins | sample RifOxyC2_FD_184036 | JGI IMG/M metagenome (GOLD analysis project Ga0208373, IMG submission 184036) | Soil microbial communities from Rifle, Colorado - Rifle Oxygen_injection C2 (SPAdes) | ecosystem: Environmental > Terrestrial > Deep subsurface > Rock core/Sediment | place: Rifle, Colorado...
ACAGATGAAGTATTCAACCTCATTGTTGAAAGCTACAGGAAGCCGCTTGAAATAGCCAAAAAGGAAAACATAATACTTGCCCTGGAAAACGAGCCGGCCTGCTATGGCGGCAGGGGCAAAGATATCAGCAGGATACTTAAGGCGCTAAACCACCCTAACCTGAAAACCGTGTGGGACCCGGGCAACGCGTATGTTGCCGGCGAAGACCCGTTCCCGGGAGGTTACGAGGCGGTGAAAGATTATATCGTACACGTGCACATCAAGGACCCGATCCAGAGCGAAAGGGACGTAACGTCCGGCGAGCGGAAATTCAAGTTCAACGAGGTAGGCAAGGGTATCATGGATTTCAAGGCGCAGTTCAGGGCGCTTTCCAAACACTATGACGGCGTCCTTTCGCTTGAGACGCATTATGTGCTTGAAGGCGACACTACCGGAAAGGGCACAATAGAGTGCATGAAATCGCTGACAAGAATAGTTTCGGAGATAAAATAATAATAAAGGAGAATACCCCATACGCTTTTGAGCTTGGAGCGAAACTCAAACCGTCAACAGGTTTGAGTAAGAGCGCGTAGAATGGGGTACTCAAAAGGAGAGAGCATGGACAAAGTAAGAATTGGCTTGGTTGGATGCGGCGGAATGGGGCAGAAACACATTGAGTACGCGGGGCAACTGACAAATTGTGAAGTAACGGCTGTTTCAGACGTGCACTGCGATACGGCAAAAGCAGTCGGCGAAAAACACGGCGTGAAATACTTCACGGATTACAATGAACTTATAAACAGCAAGCTGGTAGACGCGGTTATAGTGGCAACACCGCATTATTTCCACCCTGAAGTCGCGATAGCGGCATTGAAAAAAGGCCTGCACGTGCTTTGCGAAAAACCGATCGCGGTTAATGTAAGCGCGGCGGATAAAATGATAAAAGCGGCGAAGAAATCCAAAAAAGTGTTCGGCGTAATGTACCAGGAAAGGGCCCTGGCGGCAATTCGCAAAGCCCGCGAGATAGTTGAAAACGGCGAGATCGGCGAAATAAGGCGCACATTGATGATAGAGCCGAATTACCGCAGCCAGGCGTACTACGACAGCGGCAGCTGGCGCGGCACGTGGAAAGGCGAAGGCGGCGGAGTGCTGATGAACCAGGCGCCCCACGGCATAGATTTGTTCATGATACTCGGCGGTTTGCCGTGCAAAGTGCAGGCCCGCACCAGGACCAAACTTCACAAAATTGAAGTTGAAGACGAAGCCGACGCGCAGCTATATTATCCTAACGGCGCGTGGGGCTATTATTATACCACCACCAACGAAATGGCGGGCGAAAAATACAAAACCGCCAGGATCGAGGTCTGCGGAGACAAAGCCCTGATGATTTACAGCGGCGGAGAACTGCGCCTGCTTAAATTCAAGCCGTCAATCACAGAGCACAACAAAACCAACACGCAGGTCTGGAATGCGCCGGAAGTGGAAGAAGTAAAAATAGAATTGCAGCCGGCGGAGAAAGGCCACAAGGAAATTATCCGCAATTTCTGCGCAACGATCCTTGGCCAGGAAAAGCTGATTGCTCCCGGCGAGCAGGGGTTGATGAGCGTGGAATTCATTGACGCGCTTATCCTTTCGGGCAAAACGGGCAAGCCGGTTGAAATTCCGGTAAAACGTTCGAAATACGACAAGATGCTTGAGAAACTGAAAGCAAGCGGGATAGTGAAAGTTGTAAAAAACGCCGTTCGACAGACCGACACAAACATTAAGTAATAGGCGGGCCTGGAAACTAATTCACGAAAAGACGCACCCCGCAACAAGGGTGCTCGGTTGGGCTCCTCAAGGGCTAGTCAGTGTCGTCGCCCAAAACGCTTTTCTTAGAATTGTTTCCAAGCCCTTAAAAGGGAGAGGATTTATACCCAATATCCTTCCAAGCGGATAGCATTGGGTATTAAGGGGGTAAAAATGAAATTCAGCATTTCACCGTACTGCCTGGGCGATTATTTGAAAAACGGCAGCATGAATATCAAGGAATACATTGAATACTGCGGGCAGCGCAAGCAGGGGTTTGATGCGGTTGACCTGGGCTATTTCTGGAAGGACGAAGATGAAGAAGTAAAGCAAACGCCGAAATGGCTGAAGGAAAACGGCCTGCAAATGGGCAGTTATATTGTCGGCAACGAATTCACGAAACCCGGCAAAGACGAAAGAAAAGCCGAGGTTGAAAAAGTAAAGCACGCCATTGACCGCGCCAAGCAGCTTGACGCGCAGGCGATGAGGATATTTTACGGCTACGTCAGGGAAGGGTTCCCCTCGTACGAAGATTCCAAAAAGACCGTGATTGACTGTTTCAAGGAATGCTGCGAGCACGCCGAGAAACAAAAAGTACTGCTCGCTTTTGAGAACCACGGCAATATCTGTGCGAAAACGGATGAAATGCAGGACTTCGTGAAATCCATCGGTTCGAAGAACCTGAAATACTGCGTTGATATAGGCAACTTCATGCAAGTCAAGGAAGACCACATTAAAGCAATAAAGAAGTTTATGCCTGACGCAATTATGACCCACATCAAGGACAACAAAAAAGGCGGCGAAAAACCAATTGCCTGGGTACTGGGTGAAGGCGACATTAACCTGAAGGAATGCCTGAAGATCATAAAGGACTCCGGTTTCAAGGGCTATAACACCATCGAGTACGAAGGCAGGACAGAACCCGACCAGAAAGTCGGCCTGGAAAGAAGCTGGAAGAACACGAAACAGGCAGCGAGGGAAATCGGCGGATAAAACCCGCAGGAAATACTCAAAAATTGAACACATAATTACGAAAAGCCGGGTTTTTCACCCCGGCTTTTTTATGCCTAGCCCTTGCCAACATATCAATATATATATAATATGGACTAAAGGTTAGGTTAAACCTAATGTATAGTTCACATATATGAATAAAGGCGAATACATCACTACATTATTGCGCTCAAAGAAAACGGTTTTTTCATTCAAAGACCTTGCTTTGTTATGGGGCAACTCTGACAAAGCAGCGCTGGTCAGGGTCAGTTATTACGTAACGAAGGGACAACTTTACCGTGTCCGCAGGGGTTTTTACGCTAAAGACAAGAATTACGACAGGTTTGAACTGGCCTGCAAAATATTTACCCCGTCTTATGTAAGTTTTGAATCTGTTTTAGCGCTTACAGGAATTGTTTTTCAGCATTATAAACAGATTTCTGTCGCCTCTTACCTGACAAGAAGCATTATCTGCGATAATCAAACCTATTCATACAAGAAAATAAAAGGTTTGGTTTTAACTAACCCCGCGGGAATTGAAAACAAAAAAGGGTATTCTATAGCCTCAAAAGAACGGGCATTTTTAGACACGGTTTATGTAAACAAGGAATATCATTTTGATAATCTGTCCCCCCTGGACTGGGACAAGGTATTTGAAATACTCCCCGCTTACAGCAATAACGCCATGGAAAAACGAGTAAAAAAAATATATAACGATCAAAGGGACCAAGCTGATGCTGGTGATGGTTAAGGAAAATATGTTTGCCAATAAAGGGATGGAAAGAAATATCCTAGGCAAAATCCAAGCTGAAAGAAGAAACAATATTCCTTCTTAAGTTATTGGCCTGTAACTCTTGAACAGGCAACTTTGTTTATTGAAAGTAAGAGCTCAAGAAAATGTTTGATGAATATGAGAAAAAGCTTAAGAAGCATGCAAAAGAAAAGAACTACAAAATTGAAGGTCTGATTTGGATATACCCGCTTTCAAAAAGAAAATAATAAAGATTTTTGCGATAAGTCAGTAGTTTAGAATTTTAAGTGATTTCTAAAAGATTGAGTAGAAATCTGTTAAAACAAATTTCAAAGAAAGCGGAAGAAAGTAAATGTTATCGGAAGTAACCTTGATCAATCTTGAATATTTTTATGGTTAAGGCTGTTGTAGAGATACTTCGTAATTCGGGGACACAATACTTAATTATCTTGAATAAATAAGTATTGTGTCCCCAGAATAAAAAACTCAACGTGTGTAGTAGAAGGAATTATTTTTCAGGTTGCTGTTAGTAGTCAGGATTTCTATCAGAAGTCTTGACTGAAAAATTGGCATAGAAACTACTGACTTTCTAGACAAATATTGACTACATAATATTCTAAAAACACGAGATTGACTCACCGCCCGCTACAAAATATGAATCTCATATTCCACCGCAGAACAAATAATGTTGACGGAACATGTGTTGAATTGATTAACAAAGAGGCCCGGATGATTTTGGATATCGGGGTGCCTTTGAATTTGGATATTCCTGAAGGGGATGAGTTTAGGTTCTTAGAACAGTATCGGCCCAAGGTGAAGGGGCTTTACAAGGATTCAACGGATACAAATTTGGTTACCGCGGTTATTGTTTCACATTTTCACCCCACCCACCGCAAATTCCTGGCGGACGTACACCCGAAAATACCTGTTTATTTAAGCGAGGAAGCGTTTGTGGTTATGAAAACGCTGGAAATATTCAATGCTGACAGGATTCTTCCCGAGAATTATAAAATTATCGATTCTAAGCAAAAAATGATTTATTCTTTGGGTGATTTTACAGTCCAGGCAGTGATTGTAGATAATACTGCCTTAGGCGCGCTGGGTTTTATTATAAAATGCGGCGGCAGAACTGTTGTTTACACCGGCGGATTAATAGCCCACGGCACAAAAGATAAAAACATAGAGTATTTCAAGAAGGAAATACAAAATGAACCGGATTTATTGATGATTGAAGGAACAATGGCTGGCAGTCCCGGGACTGAGCAGGAAATCAACAATATTTTGATGAACACCAGCGCATGGCCCGTGCTTATAAACGCCCGGCCGGTAAACCTTGATTATATAATGAATATTGTATGGGCCTGCAAAAGAGCGCAGGCAGTTTTTGTGATAGATTTGTTAACAGCTTACATATATTTGGAAGCAAGAGCACTTGACTGGGACATTCCGGATTTAAGGCAGGATTTATTTAACGTTATATTTATTCCCGGGCAGGAAAAAGCCCTGAAAGACGCTAATCAGACAGAGTTTTTAGCGAAAGTATTCAAAAACAATATCAAATTTGCCGAGTTAGCTGAAAATAAAAGAAGGATAGTCATGTTCAGGCCGGAGTATGTTGACGATTATGGCAGGAAGAAAGTGAATTTAATTAATAAAACCATGATATATTCGCAATATGATAGCGCCTATCCCGGCCAGGAAGCAAAATTAGAAGAATTCAATGAATATATCAGCAAACAAAATATAAGAATCCATAATATCCCCGAAAGCAGTCCATCGTACACTAAAACACTGAAATCCTTCATTGAAGATTTACATCCCCGGATGGTCGTCCCCGTCCAAACTTCAATTCCTGAAAAGCTTAATGAATTATTTGAATGTCAAAATATCCGGTTGGTTGCTGATGGCGATTTAATCAGGATCTAAACCTTGTTTGGCAATTAAGTATCCCCTCGCACGTTCCGCAAGTTTATAACGGTTTACCAAATTCCAAAAATCAGCGCTGTGGTTTGGCTGGAGCAAATGCGCCAGTTCATGCACAATCACATAATTGCGCACCCAGTCGGGCATCTCTTTCAGCCGGTAAGAAATTATTATATCCCCTCTTTTATGATGGCATACTCCGTATATTTTATCCTGCTCGCCGCTATAGGTAATTGATTTTACTTCGAGTTTTCCGTCAAAATATTTCCTGTTCAATTCATTGGTTATTTCCAGCAGCCGTTCCGGGTTGCTGTTTAATTCTTTTTTCATCTGCTTCTTTTCGAACCTTTTCCTGAAATTATCAATGACCCGGTTCAACTGGTGTTCAGGCATCCCGGCCGGCGCGTAGATGTGCATTACACCGGAAATAATCCTGGAGCCCACGGTTTTCCTTCTGTTTTGGCTGAATTTTATTTTGGTTTCCATATGATTTGGGTATTGTATTTCTGAGAGGGTATTTTATCTAAAAGCGGAAATGATGTCAAAATTGCCAATTAGAAATTGGCAATTTCGTGCCGAGGCTATGGTCGTTAATTTGATATGCAGGAATATTTATTGTATCATTAGCAACGGAGATGGAGTTCTCCTTTAACCCAACCGCTTTAACTTCATTAAAAGCTGATAACTCCTACAATTAAACCCAAAGAGGTGCATCTATGCTTCCGTTAATTGTAGGGCTCTTAGTATTCATTTCAAGTTTAATTTCCATCCGAATTGGCATCGCTGTAGTAATCATAGAATTATTATTTGGAATTATTTTAGGCAGCCTGGGCCTGCGGCCCGAAGAATGGATGCTATACCTTGCAAATTTCGGCGGGATAATATTAACATTCCTTGCCGGTACCGAAATAGATGTCAAATTACTGAAAGAACAGTTCAAGCAAAGTTTCTTAATTGGTTTTTCTTCCTTCATTGCCCCATTTCTTACCGGTTTTTCAGCCGCGTATTTTATTGCTAAATGGGGTTTTTGGGCTTCCCTGGTAACCGGCACCGCTATTTCCTGCACATCGCTTGCTGTTATATACGCCGTGTTGGTTGAAACCGGCATGAATAAAACAGAAACAGGGAAATTACTGATGTCCGCTACGTTTATTACAAACCTTTTCACGGCTCTCGCGTTAAGCGTGTTGTTTACAAAATTCAACATTTATACTTTTATCTTTTTGGCAGCAGCTGTGCTCATAATTATTATTGTTGATAAATATTCTTTATATATACTGCGCCACCCGGCATTGTTTAATAAGGTGGTCGAACCTGAAATAAAATTCCTGCTTTTTATACTGCTTGCTTTTATTTATTTCGCTAAACTTGGCAACAGCCAGGCCATTTTGCCTGTATTTATCCTGGGCTTGCTGATGTCCCGCCATTTTAAAGAGCAAAGGAAAACAAAAATAATCAGGAACAGGCTGAAAACCGTTGCTTATGCTGTTTTTATCCCTATTTTCGGCATTGTTGCAGGGATGAAGGTTTCCCTTTTTTATATTTACTCCTCGCTTCCATTATTCACTCTTTTTTTCTTTGTAAAAGTATTGTCCAAATTCTCCGGCGTGTATTTCTTTGCGAAGAAATATATACCGGAAGGCCATATGTATGTATCCCTCCTGATGAGCACAGGCCTGACCTTCGGATTGATAGCCGCGCTTTTCGGTTTCAACGAGGGGTTAATCAGCCAATCCCAGTATTCGTTGCTGATAGGCGTAATGACCCTCAGTTCTATAATCCCTACATTTTTTGCCCAGAAGTGGTTCATGCCGGCTGAAGAAGAAAACATTTTATAAGAAACAGGCATTGACAGCATACCTGCTATATTGTATTATTGGCATATGCCAGTAAAAATCCAGGAAATTAAAAGGAGGAAGCATGGTCCGGCCTTGTAAATGCAGGTGTGTTTGCGGCAAACCTCCGGCTGATTATTTTAAACCCAGGGGTATACCGGTTTGTAACCTTGAAGAAATAGATCTTACATTAGATGAGTTTGAAGCCCTGCGCTTAGCCGACCTGGAAGGTTTATACCAGGAAGAAGCGGCGAAAAAAATGAAAATATCGCGCCAGACCTTCGGCAACATTATTGAATGCGCCCATGAAAAAATAGCCGATGCCCTGGTAAACGGAAAGGCCGTTAAAATAGAAGGAGGAGTTGTTAAATCGGGTTGGGCAAAAACAGGAAAAAACAGGAGGAACGGTTTATGAGAATATGCATACCTACGGAAACAAAAGATGGAAAAACAGCGAGTGTTTACGGCCATTTCGGGAGCGCGCCGTTTTTTACAGTTTATGATACAGAAAAAGATACTATTGAAGTGATTGAAAATTCAAACCAGCACCATTCCCACGGAATGTGCCACCCGATGGGCGCATTGACCGGGAAGAACATTAATGCGGTAGTATGCGGCGGAATGGGAGGCAGGGCAATACAAAAGTTGAACGAAGGCGGAATCAAGGCATACAGGGTCGCTGAAGGGACAGTCGCCGGGATTGCAAAGGAGTTTGTCAAAGGCACCCTTGAAGAAATAACAGTCGAAAATGCCTGCGCCCAGCATAGCTGCCATTAAGGAAAATATGCAGAAAGATAAAATTGTGAATATTGACCGTGATGCCTGTACCGGATGCGGGGCGTGTGTCAGCCTATGCCCCAAGAAGATCCTGTATATAGACAAAAAAACAAATAAATGCATGGTTACTGATGAGACAAAGTGTGACCGGCTGGCAGGTTGTGAAATGGTATGCCCGGCGGAAGCAATAAAGATAATGGGAGGTTCAAAATGAAAATTGGAGTGATTATTTCGAGTAACGATGCAGAAACTTGCTGGAATGCGTTGCGGTATGCGAATTACTGCTTAGGGCAAAAAGATGATGTGAAGGTGTTTTTTATGGGTAAAGGCGTGGAATATCAGAAAATAAGCACTAAAAAGTTTAACACCGTTGATCAAGCATCAAAATATATGAGTAACGGAGGCAAAATCTATGCCTGCGGCACTTGTATAAAAGCACGCGAACAGGAAGGTTCCGAGATGTGCCCCATCTCTACGATGAAGGACATGTACGAGATAGTCAAGGAAAGCGATAAAGTTGTAACATTCTGAAATAGTTTGTAAAATATTAGTGAAAATGAAAAAGATACTGATTATTACCTGGCTGGGCAAAAAATACATTCTTAAAAAACAAAATTAACCGGCAGGATTATGGCGTAAAATATCCATGAACCTGACACAGATCAAAGAAAACGAGAAATGCCGTATTACCGCTATCGAGGGCGGCAAGAATTTAGTTAAAAAACTGGAAGCCCTGGGTTTAAGAACCGGCATTGAAATCACCCTGGTCAGCTCCCAGGCGTTCAGGGGCCCTGTGCTGGTGCAGGCAGGAAGCACTAAAATCGCCATAGGCCACGGCATGGCAAAAAAAATAACCGTAGAGTGCGAAATGAAAAAAATACTGCTGGTAGGCAACCCGAATGTAGGCAAAAGCGTGGTCTTTTCCCGGCTCACCGGCATCAACGTGATATCGTCCAATTATCCCGGCACCACGGTGGAATTCGTGAAGGGCTGCCTGAGGCACCGGACAAAACGCTATGAAATAGTGGATGTCCCGGGAACGTATTCGCTGGAACCCTCGGCAAAAGCCGAAGAAGTCGCCGTTGAACTGCTGAACGAGGGCGGCGACATGATAATAAACGTGGTAGACGCCACCAACCTGGAAAGAAATCTCAACCTTACCCTGCAGCTCCTGAAGAAAAAAATACCGATGATGGTCCTGCTGAATTTCTGGGATGAAACGAAGCACAGGGGCATCGCGATCGACTATAAAAAACTTGAAAGCATTCTCGGCGTGCCCGTGATAACCGTTACGGCTGTGACCGGCGAGGGCATAAACGACGCTGTCTCGCGGCTCGGCGAAGCCAGGGCTGACGGCCTTTCGTGCAGCCCGGACGAGATCTGGCAGAAGATCGGCGAGATCATAAAGAAAGTCCAGGTGCTTTCGCACAAGCACCACAACCTGCTGGATTTATTAAGCGACATATCAATAAAACCTTTTACCGGCGTTCCTTTCGCTCTGGCTGTGCTGTTTTTCACTTTTGTGATTGTCAGGTTTGTCGGCGAAGGGCTGATAAATTACCTGCTGGACCCGCTGTTCAAGGATTATTATTACCCGCTGGTGATGAAACTCTCGGGCTATATCCCGGTGGAATTCATAAGGCAGCTGCTCACGGGAAAAACCCCGGCGATAATGGAATCTTTCGGCCTGCTTACCACCGGCGTATACATTCCCTTTGTCGTAGTGCTTCCTTATATATTCTCTTTTTACCTGGTTCTGAGTTTCCTGGAGGATTTCGGGTACCTCCCGCGCGTTGCCGTGCTTTTTGACAATATTTTCCATAATTTCGGGCTTCACGGCTACTCTTCCATCCCAGTGCTCCTGGGGCTGGGCTGCAAGGTGCCGGGCCTGCTGGCAACCAGGGTGCTGGAAACAAGAAGGGAAAAAATAATTACCACGGCCCTTATACTGATGAGCGCCCCCTGCATGCCGCAGACAGCAATGATATTCGCCCTCGGCGCGCAGTACGGCATAACGACCCTTCTGCTTATTTTCTTTATTCTTATGCTCATCGCGGTAGCTACAAGCTTAATCCTGAATAAATTCATGAAGGGCGAATGCACGGAATTATTCGTAGAGATCCCTCCGTACCGCCTGCCAAGGATCGCGACGCTGGCAGTAAAACTGCGGCTGAGGGTAAATGGGTTCCTGCAGGAAGCCCTGCCAATGATCATTTTCGGCATCTTAATAATAAATGTCCTTGATATACTGGGAGTAATCGATTATATCTCAAGGACAGCCGGCAGGCCGCTAACAGCCCTGCTAAAACTGCCGGAAGAAATCATCCCGGTGATGATACTTGGGTTCCTGAGAAAAGATGTTTCTATCGCGATGCTGGCGCCGTTCGGGCTTAGCGCGAAGCAATTCATAATCTCAAGCATATTCCTGGTTTTATACCTGCCCTGCGTGGCGTCGTTTTTCACGCTGAAAAAAGAAATGGGCCTGCTGACAACCCTGAAAATTGTCCTGTTGACGCTGGCCTCCGCCTTCCTGGTTTCCATCCTGCTGAATTTCATACTATAGCAATACCCCACTATGTTCGGCCTATATAATGTGCCGCCTAACAGTTTATGCAGCAAGTAAAAGCCCTTGACAACAATGTGTTTATGGCATATAATAATACTATAAAATCATATAAACATTCATTGGCATAAAAAACGGCAGCATAAAATGAGGTGAATACCATGAGAAACGTACAATCCATAAGCGTGACAATTCCCACGGCCCTGGCATCAAGGCTGGACAAATTGCAGAAAGAAGAAATGAAGTCCTGTAGCGGAATTGTTACCGAAGCGCTGAAAGAATATGTGGACTGGCAGCAATTCAAGAAGATGCAGAAGGAACTTTCTATTATGGCAAAAGTTAAAAATGTAACAACCCAGGATGACGTAGAAAAGATAATTCACGGTTTAAGATGATAAAGATCGTTTTTGATACTAACGTCTTGATTTCCGCGTTTGTTTTTCCGGGAGGCCCCCCGGAAGAAATATTCCATGCCGTGATAATGCAGGACTATAAGCTGGGGATATCGGCGCCGATAATTGAAGAATTAAAGAAAGTGCTGAGAAAAAAGTTTTCATGGCCAGAAAATAAGATCACGGAAATCGTAAAGTTAATTCAAAGAAACTCAACTACAGTTATGCCTAAATGCAGAATAAAAACTATCCAAGATGAGCCAGATAACAGGATTTTGGAATGCGCTGAAGAGTTTAAGGCTGATTATATTGTAAACGGAGATAAACATATTCTCAAATTAAAAAAATACAAAGACATCAGAATACGGCTTGCAAGCGATTTTTTAAAAGAAATGATCTTGATGCAGTAAATGCCCCTCTCTGCTGCAAATCCATTATTCAAGAGTCACATGGACAAAAAAGCGATAATATATTATTTTACGGGAACGGGTAACGCGCTAAGGATGGCGCATCTTGCCGCGGCAGAATTGGAACAGGCGGGATTTAAAGTCCTGCTGGCTGATATCGCCGCTAACGGCAGGAAGGTTGGAGCAATATCGCGACATCCCGATGATTTGCCGTCCGGCAATCGGGGGCAATCAAGCATCTCCCCGGAACACGCTGAAGCGGAATTAATCGGCATCGTTTCTCCGGTTTACGGGTTCGGCCTCCCGCAGTTGATGGCGAAATTCCTCCGCAAGCTTCCCCCCTCTAAATCAAACCAGAAATGTTTTGTTTTTATTTCATCGGCCGGCAATGAAGGCATCTGTGTAATGCAGGCGGCTTTTCACTTGAAAAGAAAAGGTTATGACCTGACATTTGCCCGTACTTTCAAATTGGTATCAAACTGGATAATGTTTGAAACGCTCCCGGACAGCGAAACCCGGAAAAACATTTTTGATGAAAACGAGAAACTGCTTCAAGGTTATATGAAGGATATAATTGATGATCCTTCCATAAAGTCCGTGAAGTATTATCATTCAAACCCGGCCATGGCCGCTCTGCTGGGAATTGTCTATTACGGGTTCGTGTTTTTCGGCAGGCATTTCCTGGGCAAGCTTTTCGCCACGAACAATAAATGCAATTCATGCCAATACTGCCATAAACACTGCCCCAGCAAAACGGTCAAATGGGTTGAGAAAAGGCCGTACTGGGGCTGGAACTGCCAGCAGTGTTTTCGCTGTATCAACCTCTGCCCGAACGGCGCGATTGAAACATCAACCGTGGCCGTGATAGTATTTTTCATTTCAATTTTCGGCGGCCCGTTCCTGTTTAAAAAACTTGTGCCTGATGCCTTGCTGGATTATGCCGGCGCGTTGAAGCCGGTGCTTGAAAACTTGTTCGCGATGCACCTGGTTTTTGGTATAATAGGCATGTGGCTGGTACAGATCCTGTTATCAAACCGCGTGACATCGGGTATTTTACCACAGTGGTTCACCACCAGGAATAAAGAGCGCTACCGGGAGCCGCATTTCAGGCCGTAACACAGCCGATGCGCGAAGCGGGCAACTACAAAAGCAAAATGCATAAATTCCAATCAAGACCAAAAGCAGTGCTTTTTGACATGGACGGCGTAATCATTGACTCTATGCCTTACCATTTTATCGCCTGGTTTGAAACTCTCAAGCCAATGGGCGTGAAGGTGAACAGTTTTGATGTGTATTCCCGCGAGGGCGAGAACTGGCGCAAGACCATAGCCGACCTGCTGAAACGCTCTAAACTCGAATACTGCAAAAAGGAAATAGACAGGATCCTTCCTGAAAAGCAGAGATTGTTCAAAAAATATTTCAAGAGGTTTATTTTCAAAGGCACGCTGGAGACACTTTGCTGCCTGAAAAAAAAGGGTTACCTGCTGGGGCTTGTGACCGGCACCTACGCTGACAGCATTAAAAGCGTCCTGCCGGGTGATATGTACAAATTGTTTGACTGCATAGTGTCAGGTGACAGCACAAAACACGGCAAGCCGCACCCGGAGCCGTATTTAACCGCGGCAAAGAAGCTGAACCTGAAGCCCAAAGAATGCGCGGTTGTTGAGAATTCCCCCCTTGGCACGCAGTCCGCGAAGCGCGCCGGTATGTTCTGTGTTGCCATCACTTCCAGTTTGCCGGTGGAATACCTGAAAAGAGCTGATATAATAATAGACGACATCATTGAGTTGCAAAAGTTGTTTTGCGGGAGGCATTAACCTAAATGCTCAAAATATGGGTTTATACATTCGCGAGCGTGGCAATAGTAAGCGTGATTTCACTTATAGGCGTTTTTACTCTTTCCTGGGACAAGGAGAGATTGAATTCACTCCTTAAATACATGGTTAGTTTTGCCGTTGGCGGTTTGTTCGGTGACGCGTTCATCCACCTGCTTCCGCAGTCTTTTGAAAAACTGGGCTTCGGGCTCTCAACATCCCTTTATATTGTCCTTGGCCTTATGATATTTTTTGTGCTTGAAAAGTTCCTGCGCTGGCGCCACTGCCATCACGTCACTTCACAGGAACATCTGCATCCGGTTGTTACCATGAATCTGGTAAGCGACGCGGTGCACAACATGATAGACGGCATGGTAATAGCGGCAAGTTACCTGGTAGATGTAAAGCTTGGCGTAGCGACAACGCTGGCCGTGGTATTTCACGAACTCCCGCAGGAGATAGGTGATTTCGGCGTGCTTGTGTTTGGCGGGCTTAAAGTAAAGAAAGCGCTGTTCTTTAATTTCCTGACCGCGCTCACTTCCGTTGCGGGCGCGCTGGTAGTGCTTTTGGCCGGCGCTCAAGCCAATGACTACACGCTTGCCCTGCTCCCCATCACGGCCGGCGGGTTCATATATATAGCCGGTTCCGATCTGATTCCTGAACTCCACGAACACAGCAATGAATGCAAGATGTCCACTTCGAATTCAATCTGGCAATTTGCCATGATAATGCTTGGCATCGCGATAATGGCCCTCCTTGTCTTTTTTGAATAACAACACCATGAAAGGAATTATGAACTACAAAGAAATCATAGCGAAGATCAAGTCCTTCCATAACCCGAAGAACATAGCCGGGATGGCAAGATTCGGCATAAACGTAAAGAATGCCTATGGCGTGCCGATGCCTGAACTGCGCAAGCTTGGCCGGATGATCAAAAAAGACCATCAAACGGCAAAACAGCTCTGGGCTTCGGGAATTCATGAAGCAAGGGTGCTTGCAGGCATAATAGATGACCCCAAACAGGTTACACCTAAGCAGATGGAAGAATGGGTGAAGGAGTTTGACTCCTGGGACCTATGCGACCAGTGCTGCATGAACCTGTTTGGCGAGACCGGATTCGCGCTTGATAAGGTGGTTGAGTGGCCTAAAAGGAAGGAAGAGTTCGTTAAGCGCGCCGGGTTTGCCATAATGGCGGTTATCGCGGTTCATAACAAACAGCTGAAAGACAGCGACTTTGATAAGCTTTTCCCCATCATCAAAAGGGAATCAACGGATGAAAGGAACTTCGTGCGCAAGGCGGTCAATTGGGCGCTGAGGCAGATAGGCAAGAGAAATATGGAGCTTAATAAGAAAGCGGCCGCTCTGGCGCTTGAGCTTAAGAATAGTAAAAGTAAGTCCGCGCGGTGGATCGGCACGGATGCTTACAGGGAACTGACCGACCCGAAGATACTCAAGCGCATCAAAGATAAGGGCAGGTAGCCGTTGTTTCACGTGAAACAACCCGGATGAAAAACATTTACTTCGTTCGCTTAACGCTCAAAGCACAAATTACTTTTTCCCAAACGAGGCTCGCCGTGTGCCCCATACTCTTTCTAAGCGAGTGTCATGGGGTACTAGAAAGGGATGTGTTCCCCTTGGGCCCCGGCTACTCATTTGTGAAAACCAAGTAATTTATTTCGCTCAGGCTCACTACGTAAACGTTTTTCATCCTCCTTTACAATGGAATAATCATGAAAATCGGAAACCTGGAACTTAAGAATAACGTGTTCATGGCGCCGATGGCGGGCATTACTGATATTACTTTCAGGATTGTCTGCAAGCAGATGGGCGCGGGGCTTGTGTTTACAGAAATGATCACCGCGCGCGGCATCCACCACAAGAACAAGAAGACGGAGAAGATGCTTGAGGTGCTGGAAGAAGAGAAGCCCCTGGGCATCCAGTTGTTCGGCTGCGAGCCGGACATTATTGCTGAAGCCATTGAAAAGATAAACGATAACCCCGATATCGCGCTGATAGACATCAATATGGGCTGCCCCACAAAGAAAGTAGTCAAGCGCCATGAAGGCGTCGCGCTTATGAAAGACCCGGTGCTTGCCTCCCAGATAATGCGGCTTGCCAAAAAAATTTCAAAGAAGCCGGTCACCGCGAAATTCCGCAAGGGCTGGGATTCAAACAGCATCAACGCGGTTGAGTTCGCCCAAATGCTGGAAGAAAACGG
>Ga0208373_1003478_pt1 | contig 15431 bp, 18 predicted proteins | sample RifOxyC2_FD_184036 | JGI IMG/M metagenome (GOLD analysis project Ga0208373, IMG submission 184036) | Soil microbial communities from Rifle, Colorado - Rifle Oxygen_injection C2 (SPAdes) | ecosystem: Environmental > Terrestrial > Deep subsurface > Rock core/Sediment | place: Rifle, Colorado...
AAAGGAATACTCCTCCCGCTACGAGAAGTATCGGAGCAGACTCTTTAATTGATTGTTGAACAAGCGGATCAGAACTCCAGGCTGCGGAAAGCACCTGCCCTGCCGAAAGAGAACTGTTGAAAGCCCAGATAATAGCAAAAGGTAAAACACCACGCACCAGGAAAACTGCAATAAACATACCCCAGGTCAAAAACCATCGGCGAGCCTTTTTGCCCATCGTACCCAAAACCTCCGCATTGATAATCGCGTTATCAACCGAAGAAATAGTCTCGAAAAGCACCAACCCTATAATTGTGAAAATTGCTGCAAGCATTGCTATATACTACATCTCTTTAGTAAATTTGCCAATTTTTGTACGTTTGATAGAGAAAGCTAAAGCTGGAGCGCCAAGTTTCTCGCCCAAGGAATTCGCTATCCCCCGCACATAGGTACCACTACCACACCTCACCTTAAAACTTCCAATAAAAAAATTACCTTCTTTTTTTAATTCTTTTTTCCAAATAGCTATAATTTCTTTCTGTCGAAAATCACCTCGCACCTTACTAACCCTTTTTTCTATATTTTCTAAAAGTTTCTCGCTGTTTATTTTTCTTAATTTCAAAAACTTTAAACTTTTGACATTTACTTCTCGCTCGGGAACCTCTACTTCCAAATCTTCCCTGCCGTATTCAAAAAGTGGTTTACCTTTTACAGTCTTCGAAGAATATATGGGATACTTTTGGATGAACTTGCCGGTGAAATATTTTAAATTTTGTTTTATCGCTTTTTCTAAATCTTGCCCGGACATTCTCACATTCTGCAGAATATGAGAATGTTGTATCTTTCCTAAAATATCATAAGTGTCTGTGGCGAAGCCGAACAAAACTTCGAATTCATATTCTTTGTCTAAGGCTAGATACTTTTCTTTGTTTTTACACTCTTCCCCTGCTAAAACCAACAACAACCCCGAGGCCATTGGGTCAAGCCGTCCGGCATAGGTCATGGGAACAGTTTTGTATACAGGGTGCTTACGGCGAAACACCTCTAGGGATTCTAGAGGTGTTTCGCCGTCTTTCTTTTTTAGAATTATTACTTGCTTCAAGATTATTTCTTGCCTTTCTTTGCTACCTTTTTTGCTTTAGGTTTAGTATCACGCATCAAAGCCTTCCAATGATTTTTGACTTCTTTCACTGCGTCTTCTACGTCCTTTTGATCCACGTTCTTTAACTTTGCATATTTAGAGGATACTTCGTCGACGATTTTGTGATAAACAGGCTCGGTGACTTCTTTTACGTTCTCTAACTTTTCGATCATCTCACCCTTCATCTTGATAGCCCAACCTTGGACCTTTTTTCTGTTTTTCTTGCCTTCTGGACCAAAAAGAAGATACGCTGCTGCCGACATAGCTGCCACACCTGCGCCTACTCCTATTGCCTTTACTACTCCATTCTTGTTGTTTGATTTACTTGCCATAAAAATTAAATTTAAACTAAATTACTAATACACTTATTATACCATTTTTAGGATGTTTTAGCTCCTTTCTTGGTTTTTTTTTCTGATTCTTTGGCTGATCTCCGTCGAGACGATTTCCCGAAGAAAAATCGAAAAAGTGGATTATTCATAAGCATATCTACCAAATCATCCAAATGCCCTGAAGCTTTGTCTACTCCCCGCTTTAGCGTGTCGGAAATATCACTGAAGTCCTTTAAAATACGAATCAGATAATACAGAGCAACTATAAAAAGTAAGGTCAAAATAACCGTCGCTATCGCACTGATGAAAAAGAATATGTCTGCCTGAACCAAGGTGTCCATGCCTATATTATAGCATTTTTAAAAGTATTGCGGAGGCGGGGGGATTCGAACTCCCGAGAGCCTTTCGACCCTGCCACCTTTCCAAGGTGGTGCACTAGACCGCTATGCGACGCCTCCAATAGAGTTCAATTTACTATAAAACCACAGAAAATGCTATATGAGATCCAACATCAAACCTTAATCAAACAAATCTAGTTGCGTGCCTAAATTTTTATTCTGATCAAAAGCTGAACGATCGTTATTGTCGGGTTCTGGTGGAGTTGACCTTTTGCCCCCAGGTCGCTCTTCGGTAGGAAATAAATGATCCCTATCGAAATTAATACCCACCTTTTCAGGTGGTACCCGTGCAGGGTTTTTACGAAAAAACTCCTGTTTACGTTTTCCTGCGTCACAACCGCAATAACCCATTTCACCACTTTCATACACTTCACCAGTGCCACCACAATGATTACATTTTACGGCTTCTGTAGTATTTGGTTTTTCTAAATTTGGTTCCATGACGCTATTTTAACATATTTTAAAAATCACAATATCTTCAAAAATTCTTCTTCGGTTAACACTTTTACCCCTAGTTTCTGAGCATTAACGAGCTTACTACCGGCCTCTTCCCCCGCTACTACATATGACGTGTTCTTTGATACAGACCCGGACACCTTACCACCTAACGCAATGATTTTTTCTTTGGCTATTTCGCGAGACATACCCGAGAGGGTCCCAGTGAGGACGAAGGTCATGCCAGTGAATTTTCCTGCCAGTTTCTTGTCTACTTTTTGAATGACTACCCCGTTTTGTTTTAACTTTTCGATGAAGTGTAAATTGTTTTTATCGGTAAAAAATTCATGCAGGCTTTTGGTAACCGCTGGACCAATATTTTCAATACTATCTATTTCTTTTTCCCATAGGTCCGACCTACGGGAAACTTCGAGTAGTTTATCTAAAGTTCCAAAATGGGTTGCTAAATCCCGCGCCGTTTCCTCCCCTACGTGCAGTATTCCGAGCGCCCAGAGGAACCTGGACAACGGAACCTTCTTTTTCATTTCTATTTCTTTTACTATGTTCTCTGCTGACTTTTCTCCGAACCTTTCCAGCGTTGCAATGTCTGCTTTATCTAGGGTAAAGATGTCGGCCGCGTCAGTAATGAGTCCTTCGTCTTTGAACCGTCGCAAGATCTTGGGCCCCATTTCGTAAATTTCAAACACTGAAACGAAATGCTCCAGGTATCTCTCGTTCTTTGCAGGGCACTTTTTGTTGGTGCAATAATAAGCAACGGATAGTGAGACAGGCTCCTCGAGGTCAGACCTCTTTGAATTCTTGAGGTCCGACCTCTTCCCGCCTGCTTCTTTCTTTTCAATTTTCTCTCCGCAGGTGGGGCATAGCTCTGGCATTTTAAATTTCTTCTCTTTGCCATTACGTAATTTTGTTAGCACTTCCACAACTTTTGGTATCACATCCCCTGCTTTTTCGATAACCACAGTGTCCCCTATTTTTACCCCCAGTCTTTCTATTTGATCGAAGTTATGTAGCGTTGCTTTGGAAACCGTCGAACCAGCAACGAGCGTAGGATTGAAAATCGCAAGCGGGGTTAGCACTCCTGTTCGGCCAACATTTACCCTGATATCCAGAACCTGCGTAGTAGCCTTCTCGGCTGGGTATTTAAACGCAGCCATATATCGAGGTGCTTTACCCACCACTCCCAAAACTTCTTGAACAGATAAATCGTCAACAGAAATAACTATGCCGTCAGTGCCATATGGGAAATCCGGTCTTATTTTTTCAAACTTGTTTATAAACGACCCTGCGTCTTGTAGGCTTGTACAAATCGCATCATTCTCATCGACTGAAAAGCCAAGATTTTTTAAAAATTTATGTTCATCACTGTGTTTTGTGAAATTATCTTCACCTTCGTGCACATACATGTCATAAGCGAAGAAATCTAGCTTTCTTTCTTTAACTAAATTCGGGTCGAGTTGTCTCAAACTCCCGGCTGCTACGTTCCGAGTATTAGCATATATAGGCTTCCCTTCTTTCTCTTGTTTTTGATTCAACTTTTTAAAAACATCTTTACGCATCAGGACTTCTCCGCGAACCTCCAACACTTTCGGCGGGAAGAGGTCGGATCTCTTGGAATTCTTGAGGTCCGACCTCAAAGAGCCGAGAAAAAGTGGCACAGAATCAATCATCTTCAAATTCTCAGTTATGTCTTCCCCCACAAACCCATCTCCCCGAGTTGCCCCACGCACAAAAACACCATTTTCGTATATGAGTGATACCGCCAAGCCGTCGAACTTTATTTCACAAAAGTAGTTGAAGCTTTTATTTGGAACGAGTTTCTTGATCCTCTTTTCCCAATCTTCCAATTCTTCGAAAGAGAAGGCATCATTTAGAGACAGCATTCTGACTTTATGTTTTACTTTTTCAAACTTATCCAAGGGTTTACCGCCCACCCGTTCTTCGGGAGCATTCGGATCTACAAATTCGGGATGCTCTTTCAGTATGCTTTTGAGCTCTCTATTCAATGAATCGTACACCGCATCAGTAACAGCAGGATCGTCTTTGACGTGATACAAATCACGCAACCGCGCAATCTCCGCCCGTAATTTTTTTACTCTTTTTTCTGCTTCGGCTTTATCCATGTTAGTAGTTTACTTCAAGGCGACGTTCTACCCTCCTTGTACTTGTGGAAGCGCAGTCAGTCCCCTCGCCTATGTTGTAACCTTCAGAAATTATAGAAGTAGTATCTGGAGAAAAAGTTTTAGTGACGGTTACCTTGGCACAAGCCTCGCGTTCCGCACCCAAATTTGGCAGGTAAAAAATCCACGGCCCTACAGCTGTGCCTTGATGCAAATCCAGAGGCGTACCAGCACAGTTTGGCACCGCGGTAGCTACTAGCGAATCCACACTCGAAGGATTAATTCCGAAAAAGCTTTTAGTACCCTGAAAATCATAATACAGTGCGCATTCGGCTCCAGTATCAGCGGCAAAGAAAGCTTCGTTACTTTCAGGTCCAGTGGAACTGAACACAACCTCCCGAAAAGATATCTCCGCGAGCCCCAAGGTGATTGCCAAAATAATGCTGGTCAAAACTACAGCAAAAAGAATCACGAAACCCTGTTTTTGTTTATTGTTTTGTTTTTTGTATTTATGCATCATTGTCCAGGCCAATTAAATAAATTTTCTGAAAAAGTCATCTGATACTCTTTGCCTCTGACTCGCCAAACAACAGTGGAATACACATACATCTCTTCTTGCCCTGGGAAAATAGTGGTGCTGATCACTCGGCTGTAACTTGTATTCTCCCCTCCCGAATCGTAATTGTACTCCAAGGTAAGCGGGTTGTATTTTAAGTCTGGGCAAGACCCAGTACAAGAGATAAATGGTGTCTGAATTATATTCTGTGGCGGTGGATAGTTAAACAATTCTCCGTGGTCGAAATAACAACCATCAGAGGAGAAGGCTTTGTCACAAGCCTGCATTTTGGCTACAAAATCCGGCCAGCCTGTACCAGTAGTGGAATAAAGCATGTACGTGTCGCGCATATTGCGAACATATTCCAAACCTTCCTGAGCTAGGTAGGTAGCCACTACTTTTCTTTTAACTTGATCAATTTCTGAAACGTTGTTCGACAATATTACCAGCATGGCAGTAATCGAAATAGTCAAAATCATGATGGCCACCAGAGACTCTACCAGAGTAAATCCGGATTTAAAATTAATTTTAGTTTTGTTAAAAATGAATTTCATATTTTCTAAATATCCAACAACCGCTGACTGACTGCTGTTTCTAATGAAAAGGATGTGTTGCCGTCTTTACCTTGTATTTCTCCGGCAAGTTTAATAACAACAAAAGGTTGGTTGGTATCATCTGGTGGAGGCTCGGCACCTAGTACAGAGAATCCGGAAGCGCTGTCGATGATTAGATTTGGAGCACTGACAAGCTCAACCCAACTCACACCACTGTCGATAGACTTACTGATATTGAGTCCGTTTGTCCCGGCATCAATCTTGTAAACCCATTGGTCATTTACATCATCAGGGGACCCATGGGTATCTTCAAAAGCAATTAAGTAACCCAGATCACAACTTTGTGCTTTTTCTGGAGCCACCAACGCATCACCGTTTAGCTCGCAATGGTACGAATAACCAGTACGTAGGTTTCTGGACATCTCTTCTAAAGCAAAACTCACGTTGTCGAGCACTGTGCGTTCGTCGGTATTTTTATGACTTATGGAGTTAGCATTTAAAAGAGAACCTACTCCGATAACCATAACCACCAAGAAAAGAGACGTGGCGATCATTGTCTCGATAATCGTGAATCCGGGTTGTGTTTTGGTATACAAAAAATGTTTCATCTAATTTAATTGAATTCTACCTGAAGAGTAGACTTTTATCGAGGATACAAAAGAAGAGTCTGGCGAAGCAATTTGAATTTCAGCATAGGAAATAGGCTCGACTAGAGGCTCGAGAATTTCAGGAGAAGTCATCAACGCCCCCGCATTAGGACGTGTGTAAACTATGTTCAAACTACTGGTAATCTGGTCAGGGGTTGGATTACCTTCGTAATACACCTGGATTGAAGATATATAGTTGCCTTTAGTAATAGACACTTTCTCTAGACATTCTGTGGTTCCATACGGAGAACAAACATAAAGCTGAGAATCGAAGTCTCTTTCTTGGTCTAAGTCCGCGAAGTAATAAAAAGTCTGGTTACCGGTATCTGGGGTTTGAGTTAAATCAAAAGAAAGTCCATAAGCGGGCCTCCAGTCTTCCCCGCCCTGGGGATGCAAGTCCCCGAAAAGGGCCCGCCTCTGAGCCAGAGTAAAGCGACTGGCAATGTCATTGCCCAGGTTTTGAATATCGATTTTGGTTTGAAAATTTTTGTAGTTGAAAATAGCAATTGATGAAACAATCGCAAATATTGAAATAACCACGGTCAGTTCCAAGAAAGTCATACCTCTATTTTTTTGTTTCTTAAAACTCTTTTTCATTTTTACCAAAAAATCAAATTTGCTATTGATAAATCAAAAAGAAATGCGACTAATGTTCCCAGAACTAGAAACGGCGCAAATGGAATCTCGCTCTTGGGTCCCGCCTTGCCGAGTGCTATCAAAATAATCCCGTAAAGCGCACCAGCCCAAAAAGCAATCAGCGTTGCGGGCACCAGTTTGGTAAGCCCGAGCATAAACCCGAGTCCCACTGCTAGTTTGGCATCTCCGAGCCCCATCCACCTACCTCTTGAGACCAACCAAAGGAAAGCAAAAGGTAACGAAAGAGCAAAACCAGACACTAGTTGATCTAAAACCGGCCAGTGGAAAAACACCAATCCTGAATCAATAAAGAAAATTCCGAGAAAGGCCAGGAGTCCAAACACAAACGACATACTATCTGGAATTATCTTGTGTTTAATATCGTAGACTGTAATGACCATCAAGAAAGAGATGAGGGCAGCATAATAAATATAATTTACCGCAAAAAAAAAGGTGTCGAGTTCTAATAGAAAGTTTAGTTTGAAAAATAACAAACCGAAAAGTATACCTGTTCCTAGCTCAACTAATGGGTATTGAAAAGATATCTTACTTTTGCAACTACGGCATCTACCCAAAAGTAGAAAATAGGAAAAAACAGGTACTAAATCGTACCAATGCAAAGTACTACTGCAAGATAAACACATACTCCTACCCCCCAATGATTTCTTGGTGTTCAGCCTATAAATAACAACGTTCAAGAAACTGCCGATAATAAAGCCAAATATGATACAAACCAACCCCAGCAATATATTCATATAGGAATTATAGCATAATGCGGGAATTGAAATGTAGTCCCCTAAAAAACAAAAACCCCTTTCGGGGCCTTTGTTTTAAAGAAACAAAACTAACTAGTTACAAGTATAGTCTGTAGCAGTTGTGTTGGTTGTTCCAACTTCTACTGCAACACCTGTTGAGTCAACACAGTAGTATCCACTACCTGCAACCAAATCAGCCTCAACTCTCCAAGCTGTAGGCTTTACAGTAGCTGTAGCATCATCTGAGTCGTTGTCGTAACAATCAACGTTACCTGAACCTGCTTGTGCTATTGCTGCTGCAAGCAAAGTACCGATTTCACCAGTACCTGTGGTTGCGTTACAGATATCGTTTAGGTAATTACCACTTGTATCAAGGCCAAGCTCAGCTTGTGCTCTGATTGAAGAAACAGAAGAGATGATTGAAGCATCTTTTGCCTTACTTCGTGCTGTTCCAAGGGAAGCCAAAACGATTGAAGCCAAGATACCCAAGATAGCAATAACAACCAAAAGCTCAATCAAAGTAAAACCTTTTTTAAGACCTAATTTTTTCATAAAAATTTAAATTTTTTGCCCCGAAACGCGGGGCGCGTTAATAATAATAAATAAATCGACTTAATTTATATGTGCCTATTATATAACAACGGAGCAACAAAGTTATCCACAACCTGCCCGACACGTCAAAGCGAATCGTGCGGACGTGCTAACTAATACCACCCGCGATATTGTAAACCGGCACCAATATAGATACGAGCAAAAATCCAACCCCAACACCGAGGACTACTATCATCACCGGCTCAATCAAGCTGACCAGTGTATCGACAGCATCATCGACTTCTCTTTTATAAAACAAGGCTACAGTTTTCAATATCTGACCCAGAGAACCAGTTTCTTCACCAACTTTGATCATCTGAACCATGATACCAGGGATTTGATCGGGATATTTTTCAAAAGATGAGGACAAAGACATACCAGACTTAACCCCATTAGCAACATCCAAGAGAACATTTCTGTATACCGGGCTAGTCACCACTTCGGCAGTAATGTCGAGAGAACGTATGATGGGTATACCCGAGGTAAGCATGGTGTCCAAGTTGTCGGCTACTCTAGAGAGGTAAAGCTTCCTGTATAGATTTCCAATTGCGGGAGTGCTTAGTTTCAATCCGTCTATATATTCTTTTCCATTTTTAGTTTTAGCAAACTGCCAGAGCCAAAGAGCACCAAGCACCAAAAAGATAATAACCACAAATCCATAACTCAAGAGAAAATCCGAGAAACCAATAATCATCCTAGTATACACAGGTATAGTCTGTCCTGAGCCTTCTAGAATCGTAGCTAGTCTAGGAATAACCAAAGTAAACATCAACGTCAGCACCACAATAAAGGTGAAGATAACGAACGCCGGGTAGATCAGAGCATTGCGGGTCTTGGATGTTAGGGCATACTGACGATCTAGGTAATCCGCTAAGTGTAAAAAGGTTTGATCGAGCTTACCAGTTTCTTCACCCATCTTGACCATGTTCACGTAAAACTCTGAAAACACTTCTGGGTGTTTAGCGAGTGCCCCCGATATGGAAACACCAGCTTGAATATCGTCTCCGATTTGTACCAGTTTGCGTTGGAGAAGCAAATTTTCAGAAGTTGAAGCAAGTAGTGTAAAAGTTTTGAGCGCGGAAACCTGTGCTCCGAACAAAGTGGCGATCTGCCTAGACAATATGACCACTTCCCGCGGAGAAATCTTTTGGAAAAACGACATTGAGAAAAAAGCTCCGCCTTGTTTACTTTCAACAATAGAAACCACGATGAAGCCACGACGTTGTAGTCCAGAAATAGCTACATCCCGAGTAGGTGCATCTATCTCTCCTTCTTTCTTTATTCCTTTGTCGTCAACAGCACTGTATTTAAAAAGCATAGCCTAGAGCATTCTTTCAAGTCCCTTTGGATTCAGGGAATATTGATAAGCATTTTCTATAGATATTTCACCCTGTCGTACGAGTTCGAGTAGTGAGTGGTTGAGGTCAATCATCCCCTGTTCCATGCCAGTCTCGATGACCACATCGATCTCGTGAGTACGGTTTTCTCGAATCAAGTTAGCGACTGCATTAGTATTTAAAAGTAATTCATAAGCTGGGACCAGTCCACCAGTTATACGTGGTACCAATCTCTGAGAGAAAATACCGAGAAGCGATGATGCGAGCTGAACTCGTATTTGATCTTGCTGATTACCAGGGAAAGAGTCGATGATACGGTCGATGGTTTGAGAAGCGTTGTTGGTATGCAGAGTAGACAGCACCAAGTGTCCGGTTTCGGCCGCGGTAACTGCGGTTGAGATGGTCTCCGGAGTTCGCATCTCGCCTATCATGATTACATTCACGTCCTCACGGAAAATCGACTGCAGTGCAACATGAAAGTCTTTGGTATCGATACCGACTTCTCGCTGGTTGATAATACATTTGTCTGGTGTGTATACGTATTCGATAGGATCCTCGATGGTGACAATATGTCTAGACTGTTCTTTGTTGATCAGATTGATCATAGCAGAGAGCGTGGTTGATTTACCTTGTCCCACAGGACCCACCACCAAGAAGAAACCTTGTTTCTTGCGTGCTAATTCGGAAATAATTGTAGGTAGTTTGAGTTCTTCTAATGATTTAACCTTGGGAATTAAACGAAAAGCTAAGTTAATTAAACTCTTTTGGAAAAAAGCGTTACCGCGAAGTCTAGCCTCGCCACCCTTGAATTCATAGGAGAAATCCACCTCCTGCTCTTTCTTAAAGACTTCAACTTTGGCCTTTCCTAAAACCTCATCCAAAAAACCAAGCATGTCTTCTTGGGTTAGCGGTGCTTGTTTTACTAAAAATATTAGCTCCCCCGCCACTCTAATAGCCGGGTTACGTCCAGCGCCCAAATGTAAATCCGACCCGCCTTCGCGGATTAAATTTAAAATTAATTCTTCAAGCTTTGCTTTATAATCCATGATTAATTATTGATTTTGATTCAACATCGCCGTCGGTGGAGTGGTTTTTTTAGATAAAATCTTGATTACCTGTTCGATAACCTCGGCTGGTGTCGAGTTGGCTTTTACAATATAACCCTCAACCCCGAGCGCTAAACCACGATCGATATCTGCTTGCTGACTTTTGTTAGATAAAATAATTTTGGTTGCATTAGGAGCTAATTTGTTGTCCCTAATTTTTTCAAGGGTCTCAAAACCATCCATCCCAGGCATAATCAAGTCCATCAAAACCACATCGGGGGCTAGTCCGCCTTCCAACTTCTCTATTGCTTGTGCACCTTCCATCACAGTGTAAACTTCAAAGTTGTTTTGACTGAACTTAAAAGCATACATATCCAAAAGAAAGCTGTCGTCATCCACTATTAGAATTTTCTTTTTCTCTCCTTCCATATACGATTATTATATTATAAAATAATAATTCAACCTAGTTTTGACCAACTACTCGCCTTCATTGCCAAAACGATACGCCTCCGTCATCGGCACTATGCCATTTAATGCTTTCAACATTGCATCCTCCTTCATTAAGAGCATACCATTTTTACGGGCAACTTTGTATATCTCGGAATAAACAGGATTCTTCAAAATCACCGCCTCTATCTCTTTGTCAATTTTAAACATTTCAAATATTGCCACACGCCCGCGAGTGCCAGATGGGCATTCTGAAGACGGCACTGTATCATACATTTCGTCTTTGATTTCAATCTGACTACGGAATTCTGCTGGTAAGTCTTTGAGTTGTTCTTCGATTTGAATTTTGAGGCCTGGATTAATTGGTACTAATTTACGGGAAGCCGGACAAGTCAGCCGAGCCAGTCTCTGAGCCACCGACAAAACAAGAGTAGGTGCAATCAAATAAGGGTCAACTCCCATATCTACGAGTCTAGGAATAGCGCCTATAGCGTTGTTGGTATGGAGAGTCGACAATACCAAGTGCCCAGTCAGAGCCGCCTGAATCGCAAGCTGTGCGGTCTCCTTGTCTCGGATTTCACCCACCATCATCACATCTGGGTCTTGTCGCAGAATAGAACGAAGCCCCGAAGCAAAGGTGTAACCTATCTCAGGCATGACCTGGGATTGGTTTATGTCTGGCATATGATACTCGATTGGATCTTCCAGAGTGACGATATTACTTTTTTCTTTGTCGAGCTCGTTCATGATCGAATAAAGAGTGGTCGTCTTACCGGAACCAGTCGGGCCAGTGACCAAAATCAAACCATAAGGTTTCTTGATAGCGTCCCGTAATATTTCTAAATTAGTTTTAGATAAACCTAAGTCTTCGATCTTCTTCACACCACGTTCAGAATCCAAAATACGAATAGCTACTTTCTCGCCGTAATAACCAGGTAGTGTAGAAACACGGAAGTCTATTTTCTTGCCATCAACGTTCGTGCTGAAAGCACCGTCTTGGGGTTTGCGCTTTTCATCTAGTCTTAATTTTGCCAAGATCTTTATCCGGGCAATGACTCCAGCATGCACATTGGCCGGCAAGGTTATAGTTGTGTGAAGCGATCCATCAACTCGGTACCTAACCTTCACTCTATCCCCCACGTGTTCTATATGAATATCAGAAGCACTACCTTCGATAGCGTTGCGTAAGATAACAGCAACGATCTTGATAACCGGAGCGTCTTCGACTAGTTTTTCTTGAACATTTTTCCCAGCGTTTTGGATTTCCTTACTCAGATCACCTTGCTCTTCCAGCATACGGGTGTCTTCTATTTCATTTAGGGCTTCCCCTACCTGAGCCGAGATGCCTTTGTAACTTTCCATGATTTTCTCATAATCATTTTTACCAATTAAAAAAACTTTAAAAGGTATTCCGAGTTTCGCAGAGATAAATTGCAGAGCATCCAGCCCTGCGATGTTTTCAGGATCAGTCACACCAACTTCTAGCACGCCTGCATCCATAGCGAACGGTGCAAAACGATAATGCCTGGCAGAATCTTCTGGAATGTATTTTAAAATATCAAAAGACACATCCCTGGCATTTATTTTCTTGACCGGCATGTTGTAGTACTCTCCTTTGGTTAAAAGTACTTGATCCTCCGAGAGACCGAGTTCATACAGGACTGTCTCCACATCTCCACCGTATTTTTCATCGGCAAGATTTTTTATATCCTTTATTTGGTCTTTTTCTATCAGACCTCTTTTGGCTAAATCATCTAAAAAGCTCATATTCAATTAATTTGTTTTCTTTTTCGGCGTGGTAGCAGGCGGATTGGTTTGTGTGTCGGGTTTTACTTCAGCCCCAGGGAATTGTGGTGTTAGTGAAGTCTCTTTTGGTTCAGCTGAATCTCCTGGTGCAGTTAAAAAGTCGACAATTTGAGCGGAGGAACTAGAGTTTTCTGCACCTATCGGGGCAAACGGATTTGGTCGGCCTTCTGTACCATCTGGTACCAATATAATGCTACTGTCTTTGAGTGAACTAAAGGTAGAACTTTCAAACAAAGCTCCATCTAGGTTGAGACTCTTCAGACTAAAAAGTAAATTTAGAAAATCCTGGCCGAGCTTCGCACTCTCTTCAGAACTTGCTTGTTCTTCGGCAGAAGGAGTTGGTGAGGTTGTTTCAGAAACTAAGTTAGCTTCGTTTTTTGGCTTTTTTACGAACATGCTATAGCCGACAGCTAATACTGCGACAATCAAGACAAATATTATTAAACCTTTGATTTTGCTCTGCATGTTAGTTTTTTAGCCAATAAGTTTTAATTTTAAATTTGTACTTGTATGGTTTCTGGGCTCCTGTTTTGTTGATATTATCAGACGAACCAGAAGAAAACTGCACAGACACCACATCCACAATGCGCAGATTCTGCTCGAGGTCAGCTACGAAATTTACAAAATCACCATAGGACCCCTCGGTAGCAAACTCCAAATCCCAAGAACCGTATTCCAGATTAGCATTCTTGGTTGATCCGCCTTGTTTCGGGGTTTGTTTGTTTTCTTGATCCTCTTTGGAGACTACTTCGTAGTGAACGTCTTTGAGTACCATGCCGTACGGTGAAGCTAGTTTTTCTATCTCGAGTATTAGGCGAATGTTGTCGACGTTGTCTGGTACCAATTTTTCTATCTTGTCTAAATCAGTAGCACTAATAGAGTTAAACTTTTGAGTTAGTTTGTCTCTCTCCTCTTCTAGAGACCTCGAATTATTCAAAGCCTGGTCGTAGGCTGAGACTTGAGTTTTCAGGGCAGATAATTCTTTGTAACCCGGCATAACAAAACCAAAGAGCCCTGTGAGGGATATGATTATTGCAATGATTGGAAAGATTATTTTAAACATTTAATTTGCTTCGTTACCTTCTAACTCGAGCGGAGACCCCGCTTCGCTGTCGACTGGCTCATAAATCTCTTCCTCTGCATAGGCACCCTTGGTCAGATTTTCTTTATAACTAACCAAGCTTTCTTGAACGGAAAAAGTTAAATCAAAGAGGACGTTGCCTTTTGTGTCTAAAGCCAAGTTTGAAAAAACTGGATCCATTATGTCTTTATTCTGGGTCAGTAAATCAGATTGCAGGGCAATACTGCGGTAGCCATTGGCCTCGCCGGTTAACTTAACAAAAACCATGCCGTTTTCTTTGAGCTCATAAGAAAAGCTGGTGTAGCGGATGGTCTTCATGGTTGTAGCTTCGAGGATTTTGAAAATCGGTGATGGGGCTACGTGGTTGGCCAATATACCGTTAGCAGCTTTGATTCGGCGGTCTAGGGTCTTTAGTTCAGACAGTCGTCCAGGTTCGAAACGATTACGAGCTAACTCCAGAGCCTTCTCCTTGCTCGCGATGCTTTGGGTCAAACTATTTTTATAAAAATAAACACCTCCATAAGCCACAAATACAGTCAAAAGAATTAGAACTGAAAAAATAACCAGAAGACCTGTCGGTCGTTTGGCTTCGGTCCTCTCGTGAACCACCGGCTTCTTGGGTATGAAAGATGTTTGAAAATTTTGATCCATCTTCTTCTATTATTATAAACTATCTATTGTAATTTGCGCAGTGCTAGTCCGAGGGCGACGGCGAATTCGGGTCCAGTAGTTTCTAAAACTTTCTTTAGAAACTCGGGAGTGTGAATCTTGGTAAATGGATGACCTACTTCTACCTCTGCTTTGAAATTATTACTGCCTACTTCTTTGAGTCCTTTCATGAGTGCGCCACCTCCAGTAAATATTATTTTACTAACGGCGCGTCCGTATTTCTTCTCGTGTCCTAATAATACATTATTGGTTTCTGAAAAGATATAGTCTATATGTGATTTGATGATGTTCCCCATCTCCTTTTCAACTGGGTTTTCGTATAAGCCAAATTGTTTTTTCAATTCTTCGGCGCGATCGAAAGGTATAGCGAGTGACTGAGCGATGGAGTTGGTTATGTCGGCTCCCCCGCGGTTGATAGCGTGATAGCTCTTTACTACTCCGAACTCGACTAAACACAGTTTGGTTCGCGAAGCACCGAAATCTACCAAAAGCACCAGTGACAACTCGTGTTCAAAATTAGCGCGGACAGCGGAGAATATCTCAACTTCAAAAAATGAAACATCTAGTTTTGAAGATGTTACCAAAGTACGCAATTTCTCTACCGCTTCGTTTTGGATAGCCACTGCCAGAACTTCGGTCTTTTCTCCTATTTCTACCCGGTCTGGATTGTTGGCTTCTTCGAAAGAAAGCTCTTTGTGAGGTAGGACAAAGTAATCTAGGCTGACTTCATCCATCGGCACTGGTATGTATTTACGAGCTTCGGTTTCTACTATTGATTTCATACCACTGCCTTCGAGTCGCGCTGGTAGCATGATTGTAAAGATAAGACTGGACTGTACGGGTACAGCCATGGCACCACTCTGTGTGGTAACTCCTGACTGTT
>Ga0208373_1003483_pt1 | contig 15410 bp, 14 predicted proteins | sample RifOxyC2_FD_184036 | JGI IMG/M metagenome (GOLD analysis project Ga0208373, IMG submission 184036) | Soil microbial communities from Rifle, Colorado - Rifle Oxygen_injection C2 (SPAdes) | ecosystem: Environmental > Terrestrial > Deep subsurface > Rock core/Sediment | place: Rifle, Colorado...
CTGGGCAAGGACGGGTTTAATTACCCGGCCCCAAAAGATATGGCCGACACGGTCTTTATCAAGATTACGCCTGAGACCATCACCGGCCGGAAGATGAACGACCCGCAGAACCCGAATTACGCCGCCCGCCTGCCCTGGATGACCCCGTCGCGCGGGCCGGCTGATGACGGCGCTGAATCAAAGGACCTGCCGGTTCAGGTATCGGACAGCACCCTGGCCAAGGATGTCATCGTCGAAGGCATTGACCCCAAGGTGGTCGAATCAGTCCTCAAAGGCGTGGGCGCCTGCCGGCTGAACATCGTTGACGCCGAATATCCCTACTCCATCCCGATGAGCACGATGACCTATGTCAACGGCAAGGTTATCATGCACTCCAATAAAAAAGGCCAGAAGATGGACTGCCTTAGGATTAACCAAAAAGTAACCGTGGATTTCCAGTGGTTCTGGAACAACTCCAACTGGATTGTCCTGAATTTAGAGGGCCATATCAACATCCTGGAAAAGCCCGAAGACATGGCCAAATCCATGGGCATGGACACGCCCCAGATGTTCGACCGGATGGCCCTGCGGATGGCTATCCTGGAATTCGTGCCTGAAAAGATATCAGCCCGTCAGATGGAAATAATACCCCGGAGATGGTATCCCGGCATGCCCGGCACCAAAACCAAATAATCCGGGTTGGCATCAAGGCGCTTGAGACGGTGATATCTGGTTGAATTATTCATGGCAAAAGGGGAAGTCTGGAACATATCCGAAAACTGCCATTCTGAGCCCTTCGGCGATTGTCATTCTGAGGGAGCACATTCACTTCATTCAGTGTAAACTCCGCGTGACCGAAGTGCATGCATCAGCATGCACAAGCACTAAGCCCTTCGGGAATCCTCAGGATAAACTCCGCGAAGGTGCGCGGGAGAAATTCTTGCCTTAATAAGAGCAAAATGGTAGGATGGGAATAGTTTATCCTTGACTAAGATAAATATATATGTATAATAACACAAAAACGCATGAGTAAAATAACGAAACCATCTCTTTTCGGAATAGAAAAGTCAAATCGGGATTTCACGCAAAAAGATAGCTGGGGTAAAAATAAATTTAACTCGTCATTTCCTGTGTCTCTGGCTTGTTATATGGGAAGCAAGGGGTTGAAGCCCAAGTATTTAAAGCTTTCTGATAAAATGAAAGTCGTTCACGACTTTATCACGGTTGAAAATTTATTCGGCTTAAAATTTGACTCCAAAAACCTTTATTTTGCTTTTGAGAGCAATTACGTCCCCTACCAAAAGTTTGTTTCCGGCAAGACGCCCAGGATAGACGTGGTAACGTTAGACTCAGAGAGCAACTTCTGCCAAAGAGGACTTGAAATTAAGCTTACCGCCTTACCGGATAATTCCACATGCGATTATTCGGAACAAAAATACGGGTGCGAAATCGTGACCAGACCGAATACAATCGTCTATATGGCTTTGAACCTGTCGTTGGCATTTGAAAAGGACATGGCTGATGTAAAAGAATTTCTCGCTCCTTTTAGCAGAATAAATGATTGGACCGAAGGGTTCAAAGTCCTGCCCCATTTGCCGAAAATGCTCAAAGCGATGGACGATCTCTTATTAGCCAACCTTAAAAAGCAAAAACCGTTGGTGATACAGCCTATCTGGAAAACAATGGGCAAATCGGCGCAATTGCATAAGGATTGTTTCGACATTTTCGTCTGGAGCGACTTTGCCTTTACCAGATTATTCTTTGACGTAGCCAAAACCGAACTGGATGGGAATAGGAGCGTAGTGTCCAGACAAGTGCGGGCCGTCGTCTGGCTGACCAAGATGCTCTTAGATTTTTCCGTAAACGGCAAAATAGACTATAATAAAGTCATAGACGAACTTTCCTATAATACAAAGAACGATAAGGCGTTTTCCGTCAACGGTCGCGTAACTCAACCTTATATGGCTTCCGATGAGTTGCTTAATCCCCGGATAAAAAGAAACGAATTGAAAAACATAATTCTGGGCGGAGGTCAAAATATGTTAAGTCCGGAAAGAAGATTGGACGGCATCATTCAAAGCTCCCTAGATTTATTTGACTAGTATACTGCTATGAAAACAATTGATTTATTCGCCGGTTGCGGAGGAATGTCTTTAGGGTTCCAAAATGCCGGCTTTGACATAGTGGCGGCTTTTGACAACTGGGAGCCAACGATAAAAATATACGAGGCAAATTTTAATCACCCTATTATCAACTTGGATTTAAGCCAAGACCTAGATTATTCGGTTTTCTCAAAATATAAGCCGGACATAATAGTTGGTGGCCCACCGTGTCAGGATTTTTCCAGCGCCGGCAAGCGAGACGAGGAATTGGGCAGAGCCGATTTGACTTTGTCTTTCGCTGAAATTGTTGCCAATGTTAAACCACACTTTTTTGTAATGGAAAACGTTGAGCGAATACTTAAAAGCAAAAGATTGCCGGAAGCGATAAAGATTTTTCGGAAAGCCGGGTATAGCTTATCGTCAAAGGTTTTGGATACAAGTTATTGCGGGGTTCCTCAAATACGCAAACGTTTTATAATGGTCGGCGAACTTAACGGCCCCGATAACGTTTTGAGCTATTATTTCGAAAATCACCTGGCGCTAAAGCCGATGACCATCAGAGACTATTTTGGGAAAAAACTTGATTTCGATAATTATTATCGGCATCCAAGAAATTACAGTAGAAGAGCGGTTTATAGTGTCGACGAACCAAGCCCTACAATAAGAGGAGTCAATAGGCCTGTACCCAAAGGCTACAAAGGACACCCGGCAGATTCGGCTCCGATTTCCGAACGAATCAGACCGTTGACGACCATTGAAAGAAGTTACATTCAAACATTCCCTCCCGAATTTAAATGGGCGGGAAGAAAATCCGACTTGGAGCAAATGATAGGAAACGCGGTGCCCGTAAAATTGGCTGAATTTGTCGCCAATTGCATTAAACAATATGATGCCGATAAGGCGAGGGGCGAGAGTTACATAAAAGCAAAAGTGGCCGGGGTTTTAGTTTTTGATAAAAAAAAGAAATAACGCTTTTGTATGGTGGATAGTTTTACCAAAAAGAAACGATCCTCGATAATGAGAGCGGTAAAATCCAACGGGAATAGATCGACGGAGCTAAAACTAATCGAGATCTTTAAAAGAAGCAAAATAACCGGATGGCGGCGCAAATACAACCTTTACGGAAGCCCCGACTTCGTTTTCCCAGCCAAAAGAATAGCGGTCTTCACGGATGGATGCTTTTGGCACGGTCATAACTGCAGAAGATTGACCCCCAAGGACAACGCGAAATATTGGCAAAATAAAATAAAGAGCAACAAAGAACACGATAAAAAAGTAACGAAGACGCTGAAATCGTTGGGTTGGAGAGTCGCGCGTATATGGGAGTGCGCTATCAAAAAAGGCGCTCCGCGGTTAATGATTCTACTAAACAGTTAAAGAATATAAATTGTTGTTATGAAAGCATTTGCTATCGACCTTTTTTGCGGCGTTGGCGGCTTGACGCACGGTTTGATTAAAGCGGGCATTCCCGTAAAATCAGGGTTCGATATCGACGATGAGTGTAAATACGCTTACGAGCGAAACAATAAAGCGCGATTTATTAATAAAGACATAAAAAATATTTCCGCTGACGAGGTGGAAAAACTATACCCAAAAAAGGCCGTTAAAATTCTTGTTGGATGCGCTCCGTGTCAGCCATTTTCCACTCATACGCAAAAATACAAAAACAGAAAAAATGATGGCAAGTGGAAGTTATTGTATCGGTTTTCAAGATTGATAAATAAGATTCGGCCTGAAATCGTATCTATGGAAAACGTGGTGCAACTATCGAAGCATAAAGTATTTGAAGATTTTGTAGCTTGCCTTGAAAAGCAAGGATATAAAGTATCTTGGAAGTCTGTTTATTGTCCCGATTATGGAATACCCCAAAATAGGAGACGATTGGTTTTGTTGGCTTCAAGGTTAGGCGAGATAGAAATAATCCCGCCTACCCATATTCCACAAGAATATAAAACCGTACGGGATGTTATAGGAAAACTCCATTCCATTAGACACGGGAAAACGTATTCTAAAGACCCCTTACATAGAGCTGGCGCATTATCTCCGATAAATCTAGAACGAATTCGCTCTTCAATTCCCGGCGGCACGTGGCGAGATTGGGTTCGCAAACTACGCGCGCCTTGTCACAGAAGGAAATCCGGGCAAACTTATAGCACGGTATACTCTAGAATGAGATGGGATAAGCCATCTCCAACGATAACCACTCAGTTCTACAGATTCGGAACGGGCCGTTTCGGCCACCCCAAGCAGGATAGAGCAATTTCATTGAGAGAAGGCGCTTTGTTGCAAACGTTTCCGAAAAGCTATGATTTCATTGATCCGAACGGCCCCAAATCATTGGTAAAAATAGGTGCTCATATTGGCAATGCCGTTCCAGTTAAATTAGGAACAATTATTGGTAAAAGCATATTAAAACATTTGAAAGGATATTATGGAGAACCAATCGGAACGTAAATATGAATTACAGCTTGACCCTAAAATACTGGAATTATTAGGGCCCCACCTTTACACGAACATATATTATATTATTGCAGAGTTAATTGCTAACGCATACGATGCTGATGCGAAGAATGTATATGTTATATCAAAGTCTGATTCAATTATCGTTGAGGATGATGGTACTGGGATGTCATATGAGGACACAAAGAAATACTTAAACGTAGCCGCAGAGACCCGTACAACTAAAAAAGAATCATATACGGATGGCGGCCGTAGAAAAATCGGGAGAAAAGGGATTGGTAAGTTAGCGGCACTTTCAGTTTCTGAGAATGTTTGGGTTATGACAATTAAAGATAACGAAAAGTCGGGATTTATTCTTTCGAGACAAGTTAAAAAGGATAGAATGTTAGACCCGTTGAAAGAAAATGACATGTGCTTCGAGAAAATAAAAAAGAACGGCACGTCAATCGTAATGAAAAAACCGCTTTATGGATTAAGTAAAAACTTTGATACCATTAGAAGGAATTTACTCAAGATCTTCCCACTGGTAGATAAGACGTTTCAAATCCATATTATTCAGGATACAGGAGTAAGTATTATAGATAGTTTTGAAAAGGCGATGATTGGGGAACTATGTGGATTAATTACTATTGGAGGCGATTTTAAGCATCTGTCAAAATCTTTCGAGAACGACTACCCTAAAAAAGGAAAAAAACTTCTGGAAAAAAGGGGGACAAAAATCATAGCGATAAAGCTGAAAAATAAGACTGGGGAAGAAAAAGAATACAAGCTTGAGATAAACGGTTGGATTGGTGTGTATAGAACTACTAAAGGAAGAAGAGTTGGGATTGACGACTTCCCTGATAATTTTATTTCTCTGCTATCCAATGGCAAGCTTGGAGAATACAATATATTGCCAGTTGTAGGGAAAAATAAACTGCAAGAAGTATTTGTAGTCGGACAACTACATATAAATCTGTTTGAAGAAACAGAGTTGCCGGATATGACATTAAGTAATCGTCAAGGATATAAAACAGACGATCAAAGATATATAGAAGTAACCTCATTTGTCGCCAAAGAACTACTACCCGCTATTGTCGAAATTAGAACCGCTTATGCTGCCTATGGAAGAGAAGAAAGAGACAAGGACAAGATAGAAAAACAAAAAGAAAAGGAAAGGGAATTAAGAGAGTCGGTAGACAAGTATAAAAATAAGACGTCCAGTAGTGCAATCAAGAAAATTATTAAAGAACTGGGGTTATCCAATAAAAACACGGCAGCAATCTTAGAAAAAATTATAAAGAAAGAAATGAACGCTTTTCTTCCAATTGTAAGGCTCAAAAGTCAGGTAGATTCTCAAAAAAAGAAAATTCTAATCTGTCATAGCCGTAATGATAAAGACGTTGTAGATGTTATTTACAACCTATTGATTTTTAATGGTGCCGTTCCAGAAGATATAATATACACAACTTGCGATAACGAGGCTTGTAGAATTCCAGAAGATTTAGAAGTATGGGATTATTTAAAGGAGTTCTTCGTCGAAAGCTATTCGGCCGAAAAGATGTACGTTGTTTATGTTACAAGCGACGTTATGGCGAAAACATGGGGATCCGTAGCGGAAGTGGGTGCAGCATGGATTACTGAAATTGATCATAAAGTATTTAATATTAATGATCATATTCCTTCCAAACCAATTAATACTGATGTGGTATGGCAAACAAGTATTTACGGGTACGACAACAGGAATATATCTATGAGTGGTGTTGAATGCGATAAATTTGCAATAAAAATTGAAGATATATGTCATAAAATAGGTTATGGGAAAAAAACTAGACATGAAAATATTAAAAAGATAAAGGAGTATGTGTCTGTTACATGACGAGAATCCCGGTAACGCCATACTTAATTAGCTAACCACCCTCCTATACCCTACACCCCCTCCCCCCACTTTCCCAGTAGTGATATACCAGATGCCAAGTAGTGGTATACCAAGTGCCAAGTAGGGATATACCAGATTGGGAATAGTGATATACCAAGTGCCGAGGAGGGGTATACCAGATTGGAAGTATGGATATACCGAGTGCCGAGCAGGGATATACCAGATTGGGAGTATGGATATACCAAGTGCCAAGTAGTTATATACCAAGTGCCGAGGAGGGGTATACCGGATTGGGAGTAGTGGTATACCAAGTGCCAAGTGGTGATATACCAGATGCCGAGTAGTGATATACCGAGTGCCGAGTAGGGATATACCGGATTGGGAGGGGGGATATACCAGGTGGGGAGTAGGGATATACCCCCCGGGGGGGTATACCCCCCTGTGTGATTATGCCCCGTTAGAGATAGGTCCCACGGGGACCGTAATACCTTAATTTTATTTCTATATAGGAAACTATTTCATCAATCGCTGACTAAAACGTACGTCCAATAATATCAGGCATCTCTAACGGGGTTATGCCCTGGGTTGGTCCAGTTTTATGGCCATACCCTTGACCTGATGGTATTTTTCCTGCTCATCCTTGGTTAAATAGATGTATTTTACGCCCTTAACCTGTCTTAAACAGACCTTTTTCTCGCCCATCAGCCAGCCGGTGACAATCTTAGCCTTGTCCTTGTCGGCCTGGATTTTAGCCGGGATGTCTTCCTCTTTGGTCGGCCCTTGTTCGGCCAGGTGGCGCCAGAGGATGCCGGCGTGCCAGCCGTATTCCTTATTGATATCTATATCGGTCCCGGACGGGAGTTTATCCCCCGGATTGCATTTCGGCGCTTTAATCCGTTCCAGCATCTCCTGGTATTTCTGCTTGGTTTCGGGTTTTTCCATATAGGTCTTGTTACGCATGACCGAGTAGGTCTCGCGCCAGTTTTCCAGGTCCTTACGGCAACTCTCGCAAGACGCTAAGTGGTTGAATAATTCCTCTCTGGGCATATCCATTTCCTCGCCTAAGATATAGTCCGTAATGGCAATGCCATATTTTTCGCAGGGGTCTTTTGCATTTTTTGCGCCATTTACTTTCTTATTATTCATATATTCCTCCTTCTTTATCAGGGTTATTCAGGATTGAATCTCTGACGAATACGATATATTTTATCCTTGAGAGATTCAACCGATTTATATTCGCTGAACTTCTTGAGGATATCCTTATAGGGAACCTTATCGGCGACCATTTGCATCAATTCCTGCTCTCTGGGCGTAAGTTTTGATAAGACCTCTTTAAGCTGTTCATTTATCTGCTCATTACGAAGCACCTCATCTTCAGGTTCGGCCTCTTGTTTGGCCCGGACCGGGATATTGGCAAAAGATGCCGGGAACAAGGTTGAGGTGGTCTTGGGCAGGTTAGCCCGGTTACCATCCTGTTTATAGCATTCCAACTGGCAGATGCCCAGGAGCCACCTAAGAAAAGAGCCAGCGCCCTGGGTCTTAAATTTCCGGTCTTTCAGGCACTGCCAGAGCACCTCAAATGCCTGCCCGACCAATTCATCAAGATACTGGTCATCGTCCTTAAACCAGGACTTGCCGCGCATAAGAGCCCGGACTCGTTCAACATGGCGATGGAAGAGAATATCAAAGACGTCATTATTATTTTCGTAGAATGCCTCAACAAGTTGCTCATCAGCGCGGGTATCTGACATACCGGATTATATAGCATTGCACACTGGTTTTGTCAAGCCCGGTTATAAATATTTCACTAAAAATATCATTTTCACCCCTGACCTTTGGGATTTTTACGGGTGTAATTATGGAGAGAGGGGGCAGGCAATGCCCCCTGGCCCCGCAATTCTGCGGGGTCTAAGAGCCAGTAAAGGTCCCCCGAAAGCATTCGGGGTCCTAACTGGCTCTAAGAAAGGCAGGCTGCTTATGAAAAGGATATGTCGGGAATGCAAGGCGGAGATTACCAAGGGCCGGGGCGCCAAGGCCCTGGCCGCCTGGTTGATGAATCTCTGCGACTACTGCTACGGGATGAAGTTCCCGGAGCGGGGACAAGAAACAGGCGTCGTCATAGAGGGTGATGATGCGGATAATTACGACGACGACCCTTACGGCTGGATTGACCAGTTCCATGGGGATATGAGGTAGGCCACAGATTTCGCTGACGCGGTCTCTGCGGAGTTCACAGATTGGGGGATATGAATATGAGACGGATATTAGGATTGGTTATGGTAGTCATCCTGGTAATAGGATGCGAGATACCGGATGCCGGATATCAGATACCGGATGAAATAGTAATAGTTAGAGCGCCGGAAACGCCCAGACATCCGTATCAGGATGAATACGAACGGATGCTTTATCCGACCGTGAGGATAACCGCAGGGTTTTCTACTGGGTCCGGAGTGGTCATTAGCCATACACAAATATACATACTAACCGCTGCTCATGTCGTAGAGGATGAAACAACCATTAATATAGAACTATATAACGCAACAGTCATTACAGGAACCGTGGTAATCACGGATACCGTAAAAGATTTAGCGCTGATTAAACCTTTCGGGCTGATATCATATCAAGCCCAACTGGCCCCGAGGGACTACACGCCATACATATTCACACCAGTGTATTCGGTGGGTTGTTCTTTGGGGCTGAACCCTAGACCATCACAGGGAATCATTTCTGTTGTAGAACCAGACCACTGGGAAATAACTGCACCAATACTTCCGGGCAACTCCGGCGGGCCGGTCTATGACGGGCAGTTAATAACCACAATGGCCGGCGTTGTCCCGATTAACGAAATCTATGAATTTTTGGAGCAGAATAAATAATGGTGGCCCGCCGACGCCCTTTGGGCTTTGGCGAGGTCTAAGAGTCAGTAAGTCGCTCCGCTTCAACTGACTCTAAGAGAGGCTTTTTATGAAAAGGAAACACGCAGACACCGTAACTTCCTACGAGTATATGCTGGAACATCTCTACAGCAAACCCCATCTGTATGAGAATAGTTTCCGCAAGGTCAAGGGTTATCTGATGCGCTTCAGGGCCTTTGAGTCACTGGAGCATCTGCTGGAGTTCCTGGCCGAGCAGGCCCGCCAGAATAAGCTCCAGACCGGCCAGATGCGGCTGGTGCTTAAACTGGATTTGTTCAAGCTAGATAAGGCCCAGCGATGGCTCAGGCCGGAAATTGTGGAGATGCTTCTCTTTATCCTCTGGGATGAGTTAGTTGAGAAGTATGGCCGGGAAGAAGGGTTCTCGGAGGCCTATTATGATTTGATGTGTGAATTAGAAGATAGCCACCAAGGCACTCTACGAACCCTGACGGGTTCTCAGAGCGAGAACCCGGAACGGGCAAAGACACAAAGAATATAAAAAGAGTTGGTCTGCCAGGTGAGTATCCGCGCTTCTCACCGGCGCGGATAGGCGGACCGGTTTTTGGAAAATCCCCCCATCCCCCTTTGTCAAAGGGGGAGTAAGGGGGATTTAATAAACCACGAATGCGCACTGACACCCAACTTCGTGTCTTAGTGTCTTTGTGGCAAAAGAAAAGGAAACTAACATGGCAAACATAATAGCCAAAGCGGTTTTTGTCGGCCGCGAGGTGATGAGCGTCCGGGAGGACCAAATCATCCGCTGGCGTGACAACAGCAAAAACGCCGCGACCTACGCCAATCAGCGGCGCAAGGAACAACTGCCCAACCCGGATGCCTTTCAGGGCAAACTGGCCCAGGCCTCGTCTCAGGAATACCGCAAGATAGCGAATATCCTCGATGCGGCCGGGTTCGAGTCCAAAAAAGGCAAGACCGGCCGGGATATCGGCAACACCCAGGAAAACCGCCTGATGAATTCCTTCGATAAGTACCAGGCCGGGCTGGAATACCAGCACGAGACACTGGACGGCGTGGAATCCAAGCGGTTCAAGGATGCGGTCGATAAGGGCACGGACGCCTATGGCGACGGCGTGGCCAAGACCACCATGAAATTCACCGGCGATAAAATCACCGGGCGGGGCATCTCGGCGCTGGCCGGATATTTCCTGACCGGCGATAAGCGGGTGGAAGGTATGCTCAGGACCGGAGACAAGATAACATCCGGCGGGCCGGTAAACGTGGCCCGGCTGGGGCTGGCTTCTTCATTGAAGTCCGGACTGGCCGCCAAGTTGACCCAGGCCGGGGTCTTGATTCTGGAGAGCAACTACGACACGGTAACCATTGATGCCCAGAACGGCATCATCAACGACTTCATCAAGGGCCTGCAGAAAGCCGCTTACGTGGATTTCCAGCCGACCATTGACCTGACCAAGTCGTACTGCGTCTTTTTCCGGGACGGCGGCGAAAGCCCGACCCTGAAACTGGAGATACAGGTGGTAACGCCGTAAACAATTGCGGTTGGCGGACTGTCCCAACCGGATGGTCCGCCACCGCACTAAATAACTAAAGAACGAAGGCACGAAAGAACAATAAGCTCAAAGAATTGTTTTTCAGTTTTTTGGTTTTTCAGTTCTTCCGTCCTCCGAAGGAGGTATTTATGTCTATAAAACCATTAGAGGTGACCACCAGTAAGATTGCCACCAAGGCCGTCACGGGCGAGAAGATTGCGGACAAGGCCATAGAAAACAGGCACATCAAGGCCGGCACGCTGACACCGGATAAGCTGACATTTTCGGCGGTGACCCGGCCCATGACCCCGGCGCTGGATACGGCGGAAATCAAGGATGCGGCCATCACCTCAATCAAGATAGCGCCCAATGCCATAACGACCGACCACATCGCGGCTGATGCCGTAGCTACGGACGATATCAAGGACGGAGCCATTACCACCGAGAAAATCCGGGATGGCGCCATTACCCGTGAAAAGGTGGCAGACCAGAGCGTCCGGACCGAGGATTTGGTAGATGGCGCAGTAACCGGGGCAAAGATAGCATCCAATACCATAACCGCGGCCAAGATAGCGGCTAATGCGGTCGGCGCATCGGAGATTGCACCTAACGCAGTCGGCTATTCGGAAATCGCGTCCCAGTCGCTTGAGCCCAAGGGCATCAAGACCATTTCCGGCTTACCGGCCACCGAAGGCCAGATACCAGTGGCTGACTTGTCCCAGGGTAATCAGTGGTGGTTCAGATGGGCTGACCCAAGCGCGGTTGCCCGGCCCCTGACACCGCCCTTGACGAGTGCGGAACTCGGAACGGGGAGTGTGGAATCGGATAAGATTGCGGCTGGCGCGGTGGGAGCAAGTCAGTTGGCAGTAGACAGTGTAATCACGGAGAAAATCCTGAATGGCGCAGTTACCGCCGAGAAACTGGCGCCCGGCGTAGGCGGCGGGGATACCCTGACGATGTTCCCAACGCCACAGACCGCGCTGGACCTGGGCGGGATTGTCGCCACCACCCAACCGGCTCAGGTGGATTTGTCGGCGATTATTCCGGTCAATACCAAAGCCGTCATCGTCTCCATCGCCTGTATCAATCAGAGTTATACCGATGGCGGGATGATGGCATACATCTTTCGCCAGTTGGGCGCGGAGTATGCCCTACAAGTCATGGCTCCGCCGGTTAATGCGCCGGGAATATCGAATGGCGGCTCGGTCCTGATGCCGGTGGCGGATGATAGGACGCTGTTGTGGCAAGCCTACGTAGCTGGGAATAATTCGACGGAGTTAGTAGTCTATGTGTTGGGATATGTTGTGTAGATATACATGTACCCGGTGCGCTTCAGCCACTGGCTGAATGCTGTCCGACCATTGCTGCGCAAAGGGCTAGGATACATTGTTTAATGTGGCCCCGCCTGCGGCGGGATCTAAGAGCCAGTAAAGGTTGTCCTTACGGACTCCTAACTGGCTCTAAGACAGGCCTATGTTGGAGGGAATTCACCCCCACACCAATCCTTATAAGCAAATTTCTTGCGAGTACGAGAAAAAGGTATGTGTAGGGCGTGAAAATCTATGATACGGCTTCATACTAGATTGGTGTGGGGGTAAACTCAACTGAACTGGTGATATACATATTAGGGTATGTGGTGTAGAGTAGTATGTAGTATACAGTATGGAGTATGTAGGATAAAATACGAACACGCCCGTACCCCGCCCCTACGGGCGGTCCGTAGGGACCGAAACAATCGGGGGGCGTAGGCCCGGGCGGGCGTAGGCCCGAATGGGACCCTTACAGGGTAAACTTATACGGCGAATGGCACCCCGAATGCATTCGGGGTGTGATTCGTGTTAGTATTTCTTTATGTTCTTTGTGTGCTTTTAGCGCCAGTGGTGAAAACATCTGACTGAATGGCAAATCGCCATTATTTATAAAGATTTCGCTTGACAAATCAGGATGTTTTTGTATAATGCCGCAATATAAAATAAATGAAAAGATGAGAGACGGGCTTTTATCTTTCTTTATATGAGAGGGGGTGACAAATCAATGAATGCTAACACGGAATTTAATCCGCAAAAGATGGCCGAGATGGTTTTTAATCTGTCAAAGGATTATACCGCCACCACAATAGAGGCGCTCAAGACCTCTACGGAACAATACGAGAAGGCTATGAATACCCTGATAAAACAGGGCAATGTGGTCCAGGATGAAGGCCAGAAACTCTTGATGGACTGGATGGCTCAGGCCAAGCAGGGCCAACAGCAGTACTGGAACCTGATGGACGAAAATCTTAAGAAGATGGGCAATCTTTTCAACACTACTAACGAGAAACGGGCGGCCAAATAACCAGTAGGCCGGGTTAACCTGAACGCGGCGGAGGGTCTCATTGATAATGGGATTCTTCGCCGGCGCTTGCCCTGAGCGGCCGGCAGGCTGGTGGCGCCGAAGCGCCATGGCGCTCTGATAGCGCTCATAGGCACGGCAAAACCAGATTCTTCCGGCGCCGCCAAAGGGTGGCTGTGTATTCTTTATAGAGTGAAAGCCTATGAGCAATTTAGAGATTAAGGTGGAGCGCCAGCACTATGCCGGCCAGCCCTTAGCCCTGATTACACTCCGGGGGATGATTGACACGCCCAGCCGGCCGGAATTAGACCAGACCATACTGAATTTGTCCGCCGAGCATGTCTATCGTTTTATCTTTGAGGCGTCCGGGTTAAAGGTGTCCGGCCCGACCATTCTGGATTTCTTTATCCGGGTCGGGGCAATGATGAAAGAGAAGCAGGGCCGGGTCATGGTCGTCAATCCCAATGAGGCCATCAGAACCGCCTTTGAATTGACCGGGTTGGAGCAATATATTTCCATCACCGACGATATCGCCAGCGCCTTGAAGCTATTTATCGAACCACCCGCCGCGTAACCGCGCCGAGAATACATGTCCATAAAAGCGCGGAAATGATTAACCTCAGATAAATCCCGCGCCCCGCCCGTACGGGTCGGGGTGGGGGTAAATTCAGATAAGACAGGTTTTATAAGGAGACCAGGAGACCCAGAGTAAATCTGGTGTTGATTGCCTGTGTTTTGGTAGCAGAGGTTGTTTTCCCTCCGGCCTGGATAAATATGCGATAAAAATTATTTTCCAGTTGACAAAACCGGTATTAAGGGTATAATATTATGGGAAGAGAGCATCGGAACGCCCTACTGGGCGACGCCAAGGGCGGGGCAGTGATTAGCAGCTTAGAGTTCCATTAAGATAGAAGGTGTGCTTATGCGAATTTCTATTGTGGACCCCGTTAGAGATAGGTCAACCCCAAAAGGTGACCGTTGTAAAAGACATCTATACTCTAAAGAGCATTCAAATAAATATATTTTATCTGATGCTAACCTAAATATCTCTAACGGGGCGAGCAATAAGGGTATGGCCCTGGTTTGGGCGATGCTGGCCATGACCATGATGGTCAGCACCATTTTAATGGGCATTTTCCTGACGCAGATTACCTCAAATGTGATTGATACCCAGATGCAATCCTGCGGCCAGACCCCGAGCATTGCCAAGGCCGGGCTGTTCGACGCCCTGGCCTGGTTCAGGCGCCAGACCGCCCAGCCGGTGGCCGCTTTCAATCCCCAGCGCGATATGACGGTCACTCCGATTGTCAATGATACCGATGACGCGGCTATCGGCATCGTCCGCGAGATTGATGTGGACCAGAGTTCCAATATCTACGGGCGCTACGAGGTTATCAGCAGCACGGTCACCGATATCTCATCCTCGCGCGGGTTCGCCGGGGCGGGCACGATGTGGAATATCGAGAGTGTCGGATATATCTATCTGAGATTAGACCCGACCAAGGCGTATAATGTCTGGCCCAATCGCGTCCTGGCGCATAACATCCTGGCCGTTGATATCAGGCGGGTGAGCATGGTCCTGCCGGGCCAGGCCGCGGTCTGCGCCGCTGACCCGGCCCAGACGGTCTTCGGCAATAATTCCAAAATCATCGGCGGGGTCAAATACGCCTGCGTTTATCCGCCCGGCACGGCGCCCAATGTCCTGCCCGGCGCCACGGTCACCGGGACGCCCACGGCCATGTCCCAATTGTCGCCCTATAATGACGAGTGCGTGGATGTCTTCGGGATGACCGAGGATGAATTGCGCTCCATCGCCGATTATTGCGTCAGCGATGTTGATGATATTCCGGTGCCGATACCTGATTATAAAATCGTTTTCTATGAAGGCAACGCCACTTTTAATTCCACCACGCCGTTAAAAGGCACGGGCATTTTCTATATCACCGGCAATATGACCATTGCGGCCGGTTCCGGCTCGTCCTATGACGGCATCATATATTGCTGCGGGCAATACCAGCAGAATTCCGGCGTGATTAACGGTTCGCTGATTGCCAAGAATAAGGTTAATATTCAGGGCACCGGCGATACCACGGACATAAATTATGACGCGGTTATCCTGAATCAAATCCGGACCTATACCGGCCAATACCGTTTTGCCAAGGGGTTCTTTCTGAAGGAGTAAGTAATAGTTAGCCACGAAGACACTAAGGCACTAAGAATTCGGAGTTTACCCTGCCGCCTTTGGCGTCGCCCGCAGGCG
>Ga0208373_1003486_pt1 | contig 15398 bp, 6 predicted proteins | sample RifOxyC2_FD_184036 | JGI IMG/M metagenome (GOLD analysis project Ga0208373, IMG submission 184036) | Soil microbial communities from Rifle, Colorado - Rifle Oxygen_injection C2 (SPAdes) | ecosystem: Environmental > Terrestrial > Deep subsurface > Rock core/Sediment | place: Rifle, Colorado...
CGTCTTCTTCTGTTTCTTCGCCTTTTTGTTGCCGATCTGCTTGTTGTTCACGATGAAGATTCGCAGCATTTTGCGATTCTCGCTCGTTTTCTGCACCACCTTCATTTTGACTCGGGGGTGATGCCTCTTGATTTTGCGCACCATCTTCTGTTTCTTCTTGATTTGATTCTGTATCGCCTTGCTCTTCATTTTGTTGCTCTTGTTCTTCTTCCTGACCATTTTCTTCTGGTCTTTCAGTTTGCTGCTGATCTTCTGCTTCTTCTGATGGTGTCGCACCTTGTGTTGAGCCTGATTCAGCTTCTTCTGACTGAGCACTCCCTTCATCTTCTCCTTCCACTGTGTTCTCGTTTTCTTGTGGTGATTCATCTGCATCATTTTGATTCTCTTCTGTATTTTTTTCTGCGTCTGCTAATGGAAGATTATCCCTAGACGGTTGTCCTGCTATCGCCTGTTGAGAACCTGTTGATTTTTTTGGTATTTTCTTAGGAGATACACTTTGCTCACCCTTTTCGGTATTTTCTGCCGTTTGTTCATCTGTATCATTGTTGTCCTCAACTGGCTTATTGACAAATGTTTGTTGTTTTGACACAGGTGTTTCCGAATCTTCTGTTGACTGTGAATGTGCAGAGTGACGCCGACTAAACGGAATCACATTATCAGGCTGTGATGGTGATGTCGTTTCTTGCACAGACTGCTGAGTGTCGACAGAGGCGTCTTGCATTGCACTCCATAATTGACGCATCGCTTGTTCTAGACTCTTTTGAATTGCGGGAGAGAGAGAATTTGCAATCACCTTGCTAAACGATTCGTTTTGCAACATCTGATTCAAAGAAGCGGTAATCTGCTGTACTTGAGCATCTTGCGAAGGCATACTTTTCTGTTGTTTGATAGGCATGCCCATATCATGTTTTATTATAGGATAATGCGGGTAGTACAGTTGACTTGTGGAAGTATGCTTCCATAATCAATTTATTTCCATGTAAACCCATTTATTTTCCAATTACCGGAAACAAATAACAATTCGACTATTGCATCTTGACTAAAAATGCGACGATCTTGATTTGACCGACTTTCTACTCGACGAGTAGCAATATTCACTGTTGCTGATTGTTCTTTTGTAAACTGATCAACGGTCAAGGATGCGGCTGTGGTAGAAATGCCATAAAATTCTTCCGCCATACCATCTTGAGCATGATCCTCAATAAATTGTAATGACTCTTTTTGAAAGCTTTCAGTCATGAATGGTTCGAGGTGAATAATATTTTCAAAATTGCTTCTATTTGAATAGCTACCATAACGTTCTGTAAATACTCGAGCAAGACGCAATACTGCGTCTTCTTCATTCTTCACAACTTGCGGTGTTTCAGATGGCGATGGTTGAGGAGTAGTATTGATCGCATTTGTATTATCATTTTCATTCGGTAGACTGTTTGAGTTATTATTGGTTTGTGAGGAATTTTGATTGTTTTGAGTATTTTCGGATGTTCGTGTTGTTTTTAAATAATATCCACCTCCAATAACAGCCACGACGAAAATAATGACAGTCACAATAAGGGCAATTTTTAAAGGTTTTTGCATACGATTTCAATAAATTATGTTGATTGGAATTGAGATTGGAATTCTTTTTTACTTTCCTCGATTTCAAGTAACTGTCGCGGATCTGATGTCACTATTTTATCTTCAATAGGAGAAGCAACTACTTGCATAGCAACGTGTTTTGCGCCTGCAAAAAAAATACCTTGCCCAACCGAACCTTCTAACAACAAATATTTTTCCCCGTCGGTGAGCATGAATGTTTTTTGCACATTGGCAATAGCGGCAGATGATTGTTTCAAAAGCATTTGCATTGCAGAATTTGTGACAATTGCTGCACCGTATGGCGAACGCAAAAAATCATTCACATCTTGAGAAATGGTCGTTACACCCAAATAATATTTTCTACATCGTTTCACCAAAGCGTAAATAAATTTTGCGGAATCTTCATTCTGCATTAACCACCAAGCTTCATCAATAACAAGTATGCGTTTTTTTAATTCTGAACGAACTGTATTCCAAATGTAATTCACAATCGTATAAATCGCAAGAGGCCTTAATTCATCTTCAAGATCTCGAACAGAAAATATAGTTAATTGATTCTTGGTATCAATATTCGTTGGTGTCGTAAACAAACCTGCAAATGTTCCTTCAGTATATTTCTTTAAACGAATCACCATATCTTTTGTGCCCTCAAATCCTTCTAAAATACTAATAAAATCAGTTAAAAGTGGCGGTTCGACCGTCAACAAATCGCTATCCGGAGTAATATCTTTTTTCGCATACGTTTCAATGAGCGCCCGATCTAAAATAGAATCTTCTGCTGCTGTCACCTTCTCTAACATAATGCGAAGCATTCCTTTAATGGTGATCACCGCTGAACGAATAATATCAGCAGGACGATCTGCTCCACCTACGGGTTTTGGCAGATCAAACGGATTAATTTTTACTTGGGAATTTAATGAAATATTAATATAAGATCCGCCCACAGAATCAGAAAGATGCTTATACTCATTTTCCGGATCGATGATGATAACATCCACACCCAACATCAACGAACGGAGAACCTCTAATTTGACCGTATAACTTTTGCCCGCACCAGAAGTAGCAAATACCACTGCATTAGCATTTTGAAGAGAAAAACGATCAAAAATAATCAAACTGCCATTATGACGATTGACTCCATACATAATGCCATCATCTGAAGTAAGATCAGAAGAGATAAACGGAAATGAAGAAGCGCACGGTGACGAATTCATATTGAATGCAATACTCAGATCATCAAGACACAATGGCAATGTCGAAGTAAACCCTTGTTCTGCTTGATAATACACACGTTTTGCCATAACAAGCCTGGAACCAAACATGGTATCTAATTCATCAATTTTATCTTTCAACTCTTTTTCAGAATCTGCGTATACAGAAACATACAATGCATATTGAAAAAATTTCTCAACACCTTGAGTCAGATCATCACGTAATTGTTCAATGTCGCGCAGAGCTGTTTCTCGAATAGGATCACGAGGAGCTCCCTTTTCTCGATCTGTTGATATTTGGGCTTCCAATGTTCCTACTTTATTTTTGAGTTGCTTTAAAATAATATCTGAACGAATAGGATAGAAGAACATGCCAATATCTAATGCAAAATTTGAAAGGATAATAGGCGCAAACCAACCAACAGCGATATATCGAGGATAGGTGACCACAAACATGGTACTAACCAATTTACCACCCAAATCAACATATCGCGATTCTACAGCCATTGCTGAAGGCGAAATAAGATCCAATACAGAAGTAACGCCCTTACGATACATTTGTGCTGCTTCAAGAACAGATACTTCATCAACTAGGGGTTTCTTTTTTGCATCGGGCTCTTCTAATATCTTTTTTTGAATTGCTTCTGTGTAACTTAAAATATTCTTTTTTGGATTGATCTTTTTTTCTTTTTTAATAAAGTTAAACATATAATACTGGTTATTCTTGCATACTTCTATCTATTTGCATTTTCTGAATGTCTTCAATACGTTGCTTTTGCTTAATGGCAGGATTATAAATATTGTAAAATAGCTCAATTAATGCTTGAGTATCAAGCCGTTGTGTTTGCAAGCCAATCGATCGTAATCCGCTTACCACCATATTCACTCGTCGATCCGTTTCAACGATATATTTTTCTAATTTCGATTGCTGAATTTTAATCAGAGACGCAGGCGAAAGCACTTCTTGCAATCGAATCCAAAAACCTTTTCGTTTATTAGAAAATGGTGAAAATGGAACAACGACAAAGAATTTTTTATCCATAATATCCGTTTCTTCTACCAGTTTTTTCACAAATGAACGATAGGTGAGCGTTTGTTTCCGCAATAGTTCGTTATCCTGATGCCGTGCCAGCCCATCTAATTTATTCAAATATTTTTCAATATTCAATTTTCGTGACTGAATCACAATTTGTAACTCAAAATTTAATGTATTCAAAAATGAAACATATCCTTGTACAATAGCTTTTTGTTCATCTTCAGATTTTAAAGCAAAATTCAAACTCGAAACCAACAATACCGTACGCAACGTACCATCTTTCATAATAATTAAATCATCACGAATTTCTCCAAATGGAATATATTGCTGTGATGATGGAACTTTTTGCCCACGTTTTACAACGCGCTGAGAACCAGGTGCTTTGTGTGTTTGTGTTGTTGCTTGTTTTGCCATATGCTATCTTTTTAGCTGTACGTTATGCGCATCTTGAATTGAATGCATGGGCTGTTCTGAAACGCTCTGCTCTGGCACACGCAATTTTGATGATGTTGATTCTTCAGATATATAGGCACCGCCAGTATCAACCATTAATGACATTGCCGCTAATCGTGATTGCGTTGTTTCTTTTCGCTGAACCACTGCTGTAGATGTTTGAATCAGAGATGTTTTTTGCGCAACATAGGGCAGTCGTTTCCATACTTTTAAACGAGGGCGCTTCAGTGTTTGTGCCAAGTTTAATAGAAAAAAATGCATAAGCTGGCCATTTACTTTGCCAAACGCCAAGGCGCCTCCAATGCTTGCTGTAAAAAATAAGACTGGCGCAAATACTATCATAGAAAATAATTCATACCACAGGAAGCATACACCAAAAGTGATTAATAGAATAATAAATTGTCGCGCTGAAATAGGGCCAATAATCTTTGCTTCTACATCAATAAATTGTGGAACAACAAATTGCATAATTAATATCGTATTTGTTTATTTAAATCTGCAATCGCTTGAAATTCTTCTTCTGTCATTGTTTCTTGATTATTTTGCTGCATGTGTGCAATCGCTTCTCGTACAGAAATGGTTTTTTCTAAGCTCAAATTTCCAATACGAAGATATAATTGGTTTAATGGACTATTGTACCATGCATCAATACCTTCCGCTTTTTTTACTACTGATTCTTGTTCTAATAAATTCATCTTTTGCACAATTTTTTTTACTGCTTCTTGAGAAACAGGAGCAAGTCGCCGAAATTCGAGTATATTCATATTATGCAATTCATCAATGGGACCCATAACCAATGGTTGTGTTTGTTGTTTCGCTATTTTGTTATTCATCACAATATCTGTCATAAACGGTGGTTTTTGATGACGCATTGATTCTGCTGTGTGCGTTTTTGCAAAACGAGGTACTGTGATATCAATAGAAGAAGCATTTTCATTTGCAAAAATATCTTCTACCGGTGCGGGTCCAGTTTTTGCAATTGTTTCTTCAGATGCTTGCTGTTCTTGTTTTTTCTTCAATGTCATCTGATGTTGCATTGATTGCAATGTTGGAGTAAATGAATTTGATGCTGATTTTTGCTGAGCAATGCGATGAAATGCAGAGGGATGTTTTTTTGCTTGAACCAATAATTCATTCGCTGTTTTCAGTAATGAATCTACTTGTTCGACAGGAAGATGCACACCGCCCTCTTCTACAGGGAGTGTAAGCAACTCTCGTGCTGTTTTGCTGGTATGAATACCTTTACTATACGAACTCACAATACTCATAAAACGTTTTTCAATATCAAGCGTAGGAAATAACAATTTATGAACATTTAATACTTGACGTGCAATCAAAGAATAATCTATGCCTGTGCTTACTGGTTTTTTTACACTAGGTGCGGGTGTTTCAATTTTTGGAATAGATTTTGGCGGCGCAACAAATTCTGGTTTGGAAGAAGGTTTCGGAGGTTGTGGCACTGACAGAATTGGCCGAGGTACCTGTACTACTTGCTGCGACTTTTTTGGTAATACTGGAACTGGTGCAGGGGGTATCTGGGGCAAGTCTTGTTTTATTGTTGCATTTTTTTGCTCTTCCGGCATTGGAACCGGTTCTTTGGCTGCTGGCTGCTTTGTGTTTTCAGATAGTACTACTGGTTTTTGATACCGTACAGAAGAGCGCACTATTTGTGCCGGTGTTAATGGTTTACCATTTTTATCTAAACCATACATATACCGCATAAATTCTAATGATTCCTGCGGAATTGCCACACCTGTATTGACGACCTCTCCATTTTTAAAATATTTAAATGTACCAGATATGGGGTCTCCAATCTCTCCTGATATTTCTGTTCCCTCTGCTGTCATTGAAGAAAAAGAAAGCGCATAATCAAATTTCAATACTGCTTCCACTTTTTCTTTATCTTCTTTTGACAGCACGCGCACATTTTCACTTTTATTCAAATATTCCACAATCTGCAGTGCATCTAACTTTTTATCTAATGTAAATTCTCGCCAATCTCGTAACCAATTGGCAACTGTTGGTGCAACACTCTCTTCCACTACACGTATTGCTTGCTCTCCAATAACAGCTTGACTTCTTGCCAGAGCAAGACGCAGCTTCTTTTTGATGGGATCACGCTCCTTATCGATTGGAACACTTGCAAAAAGTATAGTTTTGATTTGTTCTAGAATATCTTTCCAATGATAGGTAAAGAAAAAATCAAACTGCTCACTAAATAATGGCTCAAGATCTGTACTATTTAATGCATCAAGCACAAACCATTTACCGCGTGCAAGATGCCGTTGTAATTGTGTATATAAATCTTTTTTCTTTTCTTGAAAATCCGGCTGCTTCGATTGCACTAATTTTTCTATTTTTCGAATAATATGTATGACATCTCTTTTGTCTCCATCTGCAATAGCTTCGTCAATGGATTCTCGAACAGTTTGCACCCCTGCTGCTGAATCGAGCGGTATTTTTACATCATCCTTTGTGGGAATATTTGAAGACGGGGGGGTGGATGTGGGCAGTGGTTTTGGTTGTGGTTTTTGTGGCATAACAAGAATAAAAATGATTCAAAATTATACAAGATTACTTACTTTTCTGCGCCGTGGAGGTTCAACGCCCTGATATTGACCGACAGAATATTTCCATTGCTCTAATTTTGAAAGAAAATCTGCCGCAACACCTGCTTCGCGCAATTTATCGATATTATTAGAAAATGTTAATTTGACCTCTGTAGGAATTTGTTTCCAATATCTATCATCTGCAAATTCAGCAGAACTAGCTTGTAACTGTCGTTTCGCAGATTCATTTAATTCATATTTACCGCTTGCAGTATCTCTTCCCCAGCCATATTTATCCATGCGCGCCATTTCACCAATTGACATTTTGCCTAAAATCAAATTCTGCAAACCACGCATTGCGCCACGATCTGCCATAATTTGATTATACAGTTTCGTTTGACCAGTAGCATCCATCCTGCCCCATTTTGCATTCATTGCGGTTAATTCTGCAACGGTTGCTACACCCCTGTTTAATTTTTCCAACTGCTCATTCTCTAATTCAAGATGTGGTTCTCGCTCTTTCCATTGACCTGCTTCATGCACATATGCACCAAGTAACCCTTTATTTCCTTTACTTGCACTGATGGCAGCAAGATCAGTAAACAATGCTAATGAACGTTGTTCGCCCATGCCAGATTTTTCTTGAATATATTTACGAAATTGTTTCATACCATCTGGTCCGTTATCAAACCCAAAATCTTGTAAAATACCAGGCAAATTCCCATCTTGCGCAAGCTTTTTTGCTACCCGCGCAACCATGCCTTGATCTTTTCGTAATAACGCACGTTGCAAATATTCTGATAACTCTTGGTATCCTTCCACACCTTCGATTTTTTTCCCTGCATCTGCTTCTGCTGCATTCCACGCAGAGCGAGACCAAGCACCTGGCCCATATTCAAAAGCATTTAATTCTGATTGTAATATATTTTTTTCTTTTTCTATTTTTTTCACCAGATTTGCTGCGTCTTCACGTTCATTTATGCTGTCATTTATGGTGACAAAATTTGTACCGCGACCACCAGGAAGTATATTGCCCACACCATCAAATTGATATCCAGAAGCAACCATTTTACTACGTAAATCTTCTCCACCCTTTTTAATATCCTTTGCTTCTTCTGTAAAACCTTTTTCTAAATTATTTTTAATTTCTTGACCTCTTTTATCTCCCAGAACGTGAATAAGTTCATCTGAGTCTATTGTTGCATGCGAACCAGGTTGTAATAAATGCTTTAAATCATTGATGCGTCTTTCTAAATCTTGAGCTTCTGTAACATTATGAGAATTTAATGCAAGTTTGTGATCTTCTTGCAATTGTTCCTTTAAATTTTCCATCACAATACGAACCGGCGGCATATCAACACTCATCTGCGCAATATTATCCCCACGATTAATCTTTTGAGCATTCTCAAGCATTTCTTGATGTGCAATAACTGCTTGACTATTATGCCGCTCAGCATCTACAGCTTCTTCAGCTGTTAATCGATGATGTACGTCTGTACTATCCTTGTTGGCTTGCGTTAATGCGTCTTCTTTATCTTTTAATTGTTGAGCAGTGCCGCCCTCTTTATATGCTTTGTATTTCTTCCATTGATGCTGTGCAATGCCACGAAATCCACCAAGTTGGTCATAAATTTCATCAGCATTATCTACAGTGGCTAAATTTGCAAAACCTGCAGCACGACCTAATACGCCAGCAACTTTCCACTTATTATCCTGACCTAATACATCTCTATTCATCAAATCTTTTGCGTAATCAGACACACCGGCTTTATGTATTTTTTTTGCTCTCTCATACCGAGATGCAACCAATTTTGCAGCATTTGTGGCAGAAGAAATAGGGTTAAATGCAGTACTGCCAAACACGGTCATCGCCGATCCCAGACCTCGTGCGATAGGAGCCCAACTTTTTTTATCAGCAGATTCAGAATTCAAATTCTTCTCTCCCCACTTTCCTAATGCCATACCGCCTTTTGCCATGAGCACTCCGCCCCCGGCAAATGCCGCAAATGCGGCTTTTCTCGCGACACCTTGTATTTTACTTGTCACGCTACCCAATTCGTTTGCCATTCCGGTCACTAATTTTAATGAAGCCATCATCATAACAGCCGCAATCAAATAATTTGCTAATACATTCGGTGAAGCAGCTGCAAAATCACCTGATTTTGGCGGTGAATATTTTGGATTTTCCGCTTGTGCTTTTTCTGTAGTCATTGTATCAAAACCTGCTTGCATTGGTGTGCCTTTTGAAGTGTTTGATGTTCCCAATAACATAGAGAGTGTTAACCATAAAAAAAATGTCATTAATGGCCCTACCACAATATATCGGCCAAACATTTCCCACCATTGGCCAGAATATTTTTGTGTGGAAGGTAGAATACGGGTAATGTACGCAAGCGGTGACATGACAATAAGAAACCATAAAATAACAATACGAAATATTAAAATAACAATAAAGGTAATCAATACAATCATAGTAATAATTTGCATGGCAGCTGCAACAATATACGCAAGCAATAAACTGCTCGTTGCGCTTTTATTGGCTTCTTCACTCACATTGCCGGTCACTAAATCACCCAAACCCGGTAATCCAAATGCACCAATCATTCCAACACCGAATTTATCACCAAATGAACCGGCAAAGGTGGCCATTGCCACTGTTGCAAAATCGGTAAAAATACCACAAATCGTTTTAGAAAAATTAATTAAAATTGCAGCCACAACAAATTTTGGGATGAGTTTTTTCCATGAATACGCTTCGACTTTTAATACCGTAGCAAGCGCAATAATCACAAGAATGAGCGAAAAGAAAATATTACATATATCACGCACCAGCTCCCACCCAGTTTTTACTGCCGAGACATTGACAAATCCTCCGGTTGCGGAAGTGCCGGTGAGCGTCCAAAACCCTCCATACGGATATGTCACCACCATCTGAAAAATATAGGCCAATATAAAATTGATCGTTCCAATGACCATGACAAAAATAAAATACACCAAATATCCAATAACAATGGTAATGCCTGTTCCAATACCTGTGCTAGATTTCGACTGAGCACTCGTAGCCTCTTTGGTGCTCTCTTTATATTCTTCAGTTTGTTTATATTCTTCAACTTCAGCTTTAGCCCCAGGATCATTTTGAGCAAGAAATATAGAATTGGATGCCACGACACTTGTTGAAGGTACTACGTGAAACACTGGCACGCCTCCTATATGCATGGTTATGGCAGCAATGCCTAACCCTACAACCAACACAGCAGTCCAATATACTGTTTTCTTGAGGAACGATTGTATTACTGTTTGTAAAAAACGAATAAACGCATGGGCGCGTACCACTCGGTATTTTATCCATACTGCTATTTCACGAATTGCCTGATATTGACGCTGATATTTCTTCATGAATCATGTAATTATTGATGAAAATATTCTATCACAATTCTCAACCTTTTTCAATACGTCACTATAATTTCTGTTACGGTTTCACATAAATAATTGCTTCATATTCGTCATACGAAGTACACACGCCATCAGTAGCACGTATAGTGTCTGGATCTTCACTGGTATTCCAACTCGCATGAATGTTACCGCTGCAGAAGCCCCAATTATCTTGCACTTGAATTCTCACTAAATATTCACATGCATTTCGTCCATTACTATCAGCAGATTTATAATGTGCACTATCCTTGCTGCAAGTATAGGTATGCTTAAATGTATGATCGGGCGTAGAAGCAGCTTCCCATTGTACAACAGTGGCTGCCTCTTCATTAAATGCTTCTCTATCTCCAATAGTTGGTGCTTCCCAATCAATACGAATCGTTTCCAGTGGTTCTTGTTCTGGGTTTGCTTCTGATGCAAATGTGAGCGTAGCATAATCACCATTTTGCATTTCAATAAATTGACTAAAGCTATTTGAAGCAATGCCATTCACCTGTATGTTGTTTACTTTTGGACGTATTCCACAATAATCTGTTGATTGCCGTTCTTGATTATCTTTACACAATTCCATTGAGTCAAAATCGAATTCGCCCTGCTGTTCATTGGCAAAAGCATTACAGGTCACATCGTTATCCGGACAAAAATCTCTCAATGTGTCACTCTTTCCATTCCCATTCGCTGATTCAACTCCATCAATAAATGAAGTCAACGTACCTTGATTGCGATTTTGCAATCGTAACTTTGTTGTCATGTCTCGTTCTTGATCTGCATACCAAATACGTTTTGCCATGCCACCTAAATCAGCAAATAATAATCTGTATCGTTCCCAACCTTTTTCTGCCGCAGCATTTAACTGCTGTAGATAAGATGTATAATTTTTGCTCACTCCAGATTTTGAAATAGAAGAGCTACTCATACACACACCAAGATTTAACGCTTTACAATCATCATCATCATCACAAAAATATGCTGTTTTATCCGTCAAGGTGGTGTTGCTGCACACCCCGGCAAATCCTTGCCATCTATCATTTTCACAATCAGCTCCGGGGGCATATTCTTTATCCGGATCTGACGGACACGCAATGGAATCACAGGTACCAATACACGCATACGGTAATACAGAACCAGCATCTTTTTCCAAATATACAAAGGGAAGATTTTGTGCCGCTGCCGCAGTAAAATCTGCACCCTTTTGATCAATCAGTCCATCAATTTTATCCGGAGTTTCTGTGCCTTGTGTGCCAAGAGCACCGTAAAAAGAATAACCTTCTGTATTATACGCATAATTGGTATCGAGAGTTCTGTATTCTGAAGATTGCTTGACGCGTTTTTCCCAAGGAGTAGCAACTGCATCACTATCCGCGCCTTCCACAAGCAATAAACAAGGCTCGCGCAAGAAATACGTCCATGTAATCCCCTCAATATAATGCGCATCAAACCGATGAAATCCGTCCCAATAAAATAAATAGATATTTTTCAGGTATCCACCTTCAAAATCAAATTTTACTCCCATCACATTTGCACCGCAATCAATATCATCATCTACTTCCGTATCAAAACACTTAGATTGTGAATAATCTTTATCAATGACTCCACGACTGGGAAAATAGTTACTATCAAATACAACGCCATTGACTGATTGCACACCATTATACTTATTAATCGTAATCGCACCATGATTTGTGCCCTCTGTACCCCACGCCGCACCATTAGAACGCAAGTAACTAAATTCCTCAAATGGATTAAAGGGTGTACCTTCATGGTACACAGATTGATTACCTAATATACGCGGGGCGGTTTCAATATTATTATAACTAGTCGTACCCTTCACAAAAACAAAATCCATATTGTTTAATTCATCTGCCGACGGAGAAATACCACACGGTTTTTGACCGCACCATGCGCCTGTTTGTATAGCATATGAACCAAATTGATCATCCGCTTCTGCTGGTTGATCCACGTTTCCCTGACCTTCAAGCCACTCATTACCAAAAATTGTTTCAGTTTTTTGGACTTTCGCAGCTTGAAATAAACGCGGCGTAGCATCAACCACAGTCGGAGACAATTCCCATGACCACGTATCAAACCCATTTTTCGTATACCGACCGGTATTATCAGCATCAGTACCATCCATCCACCATGCTTGACGTTCTTCTGCAATTTCATCATCCGTTGCGGCGAATGTGCCCGGGTCATTATCAACATATATTGGAGTGCCGAGAAAAAACTGCATATGATCAATTTCAGAAATGTGAATGAGTTTTTCAACCGATGATGGTTCAATTTTCTTAAAAATTGCAGCTTCATTAAAATCATCATCATTTGGATCAGTAGGATCACCATGAGATACCCAGTACACATCCAAATCAAGGGATTTAATAGTATGCTTAACTGTATACCCACCGGTATCGACATATACTTGCATGGCTGAATTTTTATTTGGCAAATAATAATTTGTTGCACCATTTCCTAAACATTGATTATTTGCACAATCAAAATCATTGGAACATAAGATACCAGTATCGGTACATGCTCCCAAATCTGCATTGCCTTTTGCAACTAAACAGTGGTACGCTGGAGCTTTTTCTCCATAACGCATAATAGTTCTGTTACTGGTACTGCTATCCAATGTACCGGATACGACATCAATAGGCCACCACGCAACACATCTGTCTTGATCTAATTCATCATGCTCTAAACAGTACCCTTTCCAACCAGTGTAGATAGTACCGTTTGTATCAATATAATCGCAAGACACTGATGATTGTTCTGGATAACCGCGACACTCCTGACCCATCAACCAAGAAGACGCGCTGGAATGCGGATTATTTTCTTGGTTCACTTCTACCGCAGGTTTTAATGATACATTATCAATAACAAACGGCACATTACTTGACCCATTGGATTCTTTAAAAAATAACATGCTCGAATCGGCTGAATTGGTCTTGTACTGCATCGTAATTGGACCTAAAACATAATGCTCATAATTTTGCGTGAACGTAAAATCAGAAATTTGCTCCGTAATATTTCCTGTAATATTTGACAGCAGTTCACTATAATCAGTCGTTAATATATCATAAGATTTTCCACCGAATTGAGCAGTGAGTTCATCATACGCATGCACAGCTGCAGCCTTATCAGCATCAGAACTATCGCCAACAATATAGTCAACAATACTATAGAGCGTGTATGGCACAGAGGTAAAGGTTCCTTGAAATCTTTCTTCATCTTCGTCATCCCATTTAAATCCATCTTCATCTTTATCTATATCATCAAGATACGGATCTTGTTCTGGAATAGTATCTGTCAGAAGAATGACAAACTTTTGAGCACCTGGTTCAAATTGTAATTGGTATGCTTCGCCTCCCACACTAAAGGTATTGTCTGCTACATTTTTTAATGCTTCATACGTGTGTGCGCTTCCCGAACCCAGATGAGCGGCGATATCATTCATTGCTTGACTGAATGTGGCGCTATTATTAGTAAAACCAGAACCATCATTATCACCATAATCAGAATAATCTAATACCTGGGGTGTTTTATTGCCGTCAACAGTGATAATCGCCGTACGAAAACTGATATTATTTTTTGCCAACTCATCCACTAATGCCGTTGTATTTGTTGCGATATTGGCAATATACGACCCCATACTGCCAGATTTATCAACAATAAAGACAATGTCTGCTTTTGCAGAACCCACTTCAAAAAAATCGGTATTTTGCGTATCTGATCCATGTTGTATGCCAATCTGCATTTGGCTCGTGTTGCTAGGAGCTGCAAGAAATTGAGCATCAAACGACAATACATACTCAGCTCCGGGAACAATAGATTTACTGAGTGATGCCTGCGCACCTTCTATATTGTTATTGGATGGCTGAACATATAAGACATTATTCAGATCCTTTCCTTCTGCGCCAAAGGCAGAAGTTAGAACACCATCACCTTCTGCAGAAGCTGTAACATACGATTCTCCAGCTTCATAATCAATAATAGTCATACCAGCACCGTTGATCGCAAACCATGTATCTTTCCACGTACCATCAGCAGAAACATTTCCACACCAACCTGCTTCATATGTCATCTGTTCAATCGGTGTTGTATTTTGACTATCGGCTTGTTCTACTGCTGTTTGCATTTTAGTATCTGATTCCGCCGTACGACAATGTCGATCCAACGTACATTGCATCGATTCTTTACGTGAACGTTCAATAGCATCACCGCGCGGATCTGAATACGGAATGACTGTATTGGTGATCACTGCTCCATCTGAATAATCAGTCGGTCCATCACAATACACAGCTTCAAAATTACCATTTGGAACTATTTCTAATCCACTCATTTGAGCACCCGCTGTGCCACGTTCCGGCATCCAATTGTAGGGATAATATCCATAGGTTATCGCGGCTGCACAATCACTATCCTGCGTACAAGAAGCACTGTTATGCAACGAACCTCCAATACACATACTATTTAAACAGCGTGCCTGCCACTGCGCACCAACCTGAGCTAATCCGGAAACATACTGAATCGATTGAACACCAGAAGGATCATTCGGTTGTGAAACAATACTCGTATCACTATCGTATCCCATTTGATTGGATGATAATTTTCTTTCCCATTCTACACATTCGCCGGTTGATTCATTTCGTTTCAAACAAGCACGAATTGCCAAGCAGGTTGAGCCTGTATCTTCCATAGATGTTTCGCATGAAAACCATTTAGCGCATTCACGATCATTTTTCACTTTAATCACGACATTGGTATCAGCAGTATTGGGTATTGAATCACAATAATCCACCGCTTCTTTTGCATCAAATACACATGTTTGCAGATTGTTTACACCATTTCCAAGCTTTTCTTGCTCTATAGAAGACAGGTATGTCAAATTGTCATTAAAAGTGTCGCGGAATCCTACACATCCTTCTGCAATATTAATACCATCTGAACAGCTATTGATACCGCTTTGCGGCGCTCCGTCTACTGTATGATTAATATAAAAGTAAGGAGTATTATTGGAAAATTCAATGTTATCAAATAACACAGGAGATGAAGAATTTCCGGTTTCGACAAATACGCTCACAGAAGCAGTACCTGCTGGAAACTGAATATCAAGATTTGGACCGATGATTGCGCTCAATC
>Ga0208373_1003489_pt1 | contig 15385 bp, 16 predicted proteins | sample RifOxyC2_FD_184036 | JGI IMG/M metagenome (GOLD analysis project Ga0208373, IMG submission 184036) | Soil microbial communities from Rifle, Colorado - Rifle Oxygen_injection C2 (SPAdes) | ecosystem: Environmental > Terrestrial > Deep subsurface > Rock core/Sediment | place: Rifle, Colorado...
GATGTTTGTAGGGGGCGCATGCCGTAGTAAGCGCGATATAAAAATGATGATCCGTCAATGATAAAAATTGGTGATTTGTTCAACATAATTATACCGTTTCGCTGCAAAATTGCTGAAATTTATTATGTATTAACGATACCAGAGTGAGCGTTTTTGACAATGATTTTTGTTGGTGTGGTAACAAAAAAAAGAGCACCTAACTTTTACGTCAGATGCTCTTTTTAATTTTATTTATAGTTTAGCTTTGTTTAACTAAAGTTATTAATAATTTTCCTGCAGCGGATTTTTCTGTATTTGCATTTTTAAGATTTACAAATTTCTGTTTTGCAAAAATTTCTGTTGTAGCGCTACCACAACTATCGTCACCACAATCATCACAGCAAGCCTTATCTGTTTTGATAGCATCTATTTTAGATGAATCAGTATTTTTCATATAATAAGGAACAAATGCTTCTTTTTGAGCAGCTTGATAACCTAATTCAACTTTAGTTTCTGTTAAGGTTGCGCAAGCAAGTAAAACTAAGCTAGCGAATAATGACTTTTTCATAAAAATTCCCGAAAATTAAATGATTTTTTTATACCCCTCACCGCTTATTGCTTTTTATATTACTATTGTCGCAAATATTTGCAACTTATAAATAAGATATTTGTTTCAGGTGGAAAACTGCAAGTATGCTTTTTCTACGTAGGATAGAGGTTTACAGAGATATAATATCGTTGTTTTTGTACATAATTTTTTCATCAAGCAAATCTTGAATGATGTGTTCGTGATTCTGTTTGTTGTCTGGTAGTTCAAAAGTAAGAAGTTCAAGCAGTGTTTCGTAATCAACTTGTTTGAGTTGCGTTAAAATTTTAATAATTGCGCCGCGAACTTGTCGTTTTGAGCCGATAAATTTTGATTGCCGTGTGTAATGTTTGCTGGCGGCGTTGATGCGCGGCAGTTTTTGTTTGAGATAAACACCATAATCCATGAGCGCGTAATACCATTGCCGAGCGTTATGTGTATCGATTGTTTGTGCGATGAGTGGCAACAGTTGTTTGTCACTAATTTCTGACATGCCTTTAAAAAAACTGTCTGTGTAGACCGTTCTGATGTTGGTTTCGATAAAAGTAATCGGATTGTTAAAGGCAAAAGCGCAGATCGACCCTGCCGTGTTTGGGCCGATAGCAGGGAAGGTTTGTAAAATTAGGGGGTCACTCGGTAGTTGGCCGTCATGCTCAGCTATCACGATTTGGGCTATTTTTGGGATTGCAAGCCCTCTGCGGTTGTAGCCAAGCCCTTGCCAGGCGCTTAAAATTTCATGGTTGGATGCCCGAGCAAGTGATGCAAAGTCTGGGAACTGGAGCAACCAATTTTCAAATTTAGGAACAACGCGCGCGGTTTGAGTCTGTTGGAGCATAATTTCTGAAACGAGAATCTTGTAAGGCGTAATGTCTTGCCGCCAGATAAAATCACGTTTGTTATGATTGTAAAAATCGTAGATAAGTTTTTGGAATTGTGCGACTTGATCGGCATTGAGTGATTGCATGATCCTTATATAATACCATCTGTTCATAAAGTCGCAATAAAAATAGCCTGCACCTGTTGTTTAACTGATCGAATTCGTTACAATAAGAAAGTAAATAAAGGTTGTTTTTAACTTGTAATAGAAGGTTTGTATACTATATGAAAAGAATTGTAACGATTTTCGCTTTCCTTATGACCTCTTTGGTTGTTGCAAATCATGATCTTCATAAAATAGAAAGGCTGATTCAGCCGTATGAAGGCGCAATTGAATTTGTCGTAAATCTTGATCCAGCTCATCAAATTAATGATCATGATGTTTTTATATTTTTCAGCAAACATGATCTTTTTCAGAAAAAAGATGTTAATAAATTTACGAGCGTTGTTCGTACCATCAAAAAATTGACCTACAATAAAAAATCTTTAATTGCAGATCGCGATCAACTTGAACTATTGATTGCGCAATTAGAAAAAGTTCAAGATTTTATTACCAACTATGCTTCGATGCATTACGCATTGATAACTTATTACGAAATCGCAGCGCGTTATTTTTATATCGATGAGCAGCACGAAGCCGTCGTCGATTTGATTGTTAGACAGTCTGAAAAACTTGGTTTGCCAAGTATGGAAAAAGGTCGAGGGCTGTATAAATTTGCTAAAAAAATTGATAAAGATATTCATCAGTTAGCAGTACTGTTTTTACAAAATAGCCCATCAGATGATTTAGTCGTTAAAATGAATCAGCTGAAAACAAAACTTGTTGTGCTCAAAAGTAAAATTGTTGAAAATTCTATGTATCGATCACAACTAAGCAAAACTCGCTGGTTTAAAGCATTTGGCTCAATTGCTGTGTATGCAGTAGCTGTGATAGCGCCGATATTAATTTTCGAAGAAATCTCTCTAGGCGGTGCGTTTATCATTGGGTATGTTGGTGGAATTATTATTGGTAATATTATTATTCATTAATAATTTTCGATTTATAATTTAAAAAAGCTCTTGTAGGATATGTCGTAATATCTACAAGGGCTTTTTGTTTGTCATGGTTTTTGATTTTGTCGTTCTTGCATATTTGTAAATTTATAAGATATCTGGTAGTGTGTTGGTGTAAAAGCATCTGTAACTTATAGGAGTTTTGATACTATGAACAGTTTAAAAACGATCTTTATCACAACGATGGCGGCAAGCAATTTGATTGTTTTTGCTCACGATGAAAATGCTAAGCAGCAAGCAGACATAAAAAAACGCGAGCAGCAATACGCGCTTGAAAGAGAGCAATCTCAAAAATCGACAGCAATTTGGGCAGGAGTTATCGGGGCGGTTGCAGGAACAGCGATAGGGTATTGGTTGGGGACGAGCGAAGCAGCGCCAGAAATAACTTATTATGTTGAGCCAAAAATTGATATCTATCAGTATGAATATTTATCTCCAAAAGCTCGCCAGGTGAAAATGCAGCTTGATAAGTTAGCAAAATATGGTCAAAATTTTAATTTGTATGATGATTATTCAGAGCAAGCAGTAATCAATAATTTGTATAGACTTGGCATTCGATTAGATCAGATCGATGGCAATTTTTATACCAAGCTAGCTCAAGACAATAAAGCTTTATCTGATGCTGGATATTCAATCTGGTGGCATGGTCTTAAAAATCTTGAAGATCAAAAAAACCTGTATCTTTCAAATTCTAAAAAATTGATCAGCTATTTTAATCGACACCAAGATTTTATTTATGGGTGTCAGATTATAAATTTTTATAATAAACTACCACTGTATGCGCACGAAGTTCCAGTATGGGCGCGCAATCAATATTTAGGCAAACAATATCCTTTGATTGCCTGCATGCAGGATATTAAAATCGACAAGCAGCATTTGATGAGTTTGCAGCGATATTCAGGTCAATACATAGCTCAAAAAGCTTGTGCAACGCAACGCATGCTCGATAATGTGATCGATATTCTTTATAATTCTTATGCATATCAGCAAGAAGTTGATCAAAAAAGGCAAGATGAATTGTTAATAGAATATAATCGTGCTGAGCGAGAGTTATTAGAAATTGCAAGACAACAAACGCGAGCTTTAAATGAAGCGAATCGATTTGCAGCAGAAAGAAATCGAATAGAATGGGATCGTAGTCAAAATTATCATAATCGTCGATAAAATAAGGTTTTTATATGCAAAAAATTAGAAATGTTATGACGCTAAGCTTGTTTATGAGTTGTATGATGTTCTCATCAGCGCAAGCTATCGAAGATTTAACCAAGGGCATTATTATTGGCGTTGGTACGACTTTAGCAGTACAAACAGCTTTGTTTGCAACTCCGGTTGTTATGTATTTTGTAGATTCTCATCGAAATCAACAAAATGATACACAGCAAGCGCGTCCTCAAATTAAAAATCTTGAAGCAATGAAAGCAGTGCAACATAGAAAATTGATAGAAGATCAAGCAAAAAAGCTGAAAGAAAAAGAAGATCAAAGATTGCAAGATTGGATTGCGATGTCAAATTAAATAAAAGCGCCTGATCAAAGCATCATAAAGATGGATTGGGTGTAATATCCGAACTATTTGACATAAAATTGTTGAGAATATATAAAGCTGCCTGTAATTTATAAAGAATTGCAGGCAGCTTTCTTTTTAAAACATTTGGCAATCCTACTTAGTCTTGTTTTTTTATGAAAAACAGGTATGATTGTTACAGGTAGAATATTTATCCAATAATTATAAGGGTTTATATGAACAAAATAACTTTGTTTTTAATGACAGGTTTATTACTTGTAACAACAGCAACAATGCCAAGTAATGGGTCAAAAGTTTATTATGATGATGATCATTATGGCTCAGATAGTGAAGGCTCATTTTTTGATGCAAAGCCTACTGTTTCACAATTGTATAGGGAATGCTTTCCGGTAGATCCTTGCCATTCACGCACTCTTTCTGTTCCTGTGTTATCGCCACAAGAGATTGCTGAAAATGCAAAACGGGAAATATTTAAGGAAAAAAAAGCAATTGATAATCTTTGTAAGCGGCTTAAGGATGGTTCAGCTACACAAAGAAATGGTTTTTTTGTAGATAAGTCTGATGCATTGGTAGATTACTATAATAAATTTATCCAAGAACAACCAGACAAGGAGTTTACGGCAGCAAAGGCTATAGTTAATTTTATAGATAAGAAATATCAACCAGTACATAAAAAGTAAGCAATTAAATAATGTAACAACTCAGCTATTATAATTTTGCCCTACATTTGCTTTGCAAATTCCGGGGATTGTGTAGAGGCCGGCGGGCCTAATTGATCCGCTTTCAGCATTTCTATTTCGCTTTTTTAAAGCGTTTAGCGGTCGCCACTGCCCTATTTCCGGAGTTTTCGTAGAAAACGTAGGTGTATTTTTTATAAAATTTATTAAGCGCTGAGTGTTTACTAAATAATTATCAATAAAAAAAATGCCTCATGAAAAGTGGGGCATTTTTTTTATTTAAGATATACTTATTTCTATGTTTATTACCGTTCGTCTCCTCAATAATTTTTCCAAAGAACTTACGTACGCAGTTCCTGCTGATCTAGAAAGTCAGATACACCGCGGAACGCTTGTGCAGGTGCCATTGCAACGCCGATTAGAGTCGGCAATTGTTGTTGGTATCGAACCGGTAGATAAAGTCTATCCATTTAAAATTCGCCCTATCGATTCTATATTTCCATTTCCTGCAGATGCAACCTATCGACAATTTGCAACATCACTTGCGGCATTTCATCAAATTGATTCACTTTATCTTTTTAAGCGCGTTAAAAATTTCTTGGCTGAGGCCGAGGAACCTGTAGAAATAGAAGATCAAACAGTTTTTGAATCAAAACAAGTTCAATTGACGGATGAACAAATTGCAGCGTATGAATCAGTGATGGAGGATATTGATGCAGGGCGATATCAGGTGACGTTGTTACATGGCGTAACCGGTTCTGGAAAAACAGAGGTGTATAAAAAACTATTCACATCGATTCTTACAGATGGCAAGTGTGCGATTTTATTATTGCCAGAAGTTGGTCTTGCGGTGCAGTTTGAAAAGCTTTTACAAGCTCAGATGTCAGGCGTAGAGATTTTTGGATTTCATAGCGCAACGACAATTAAACAAAAGCGAATTTTATGGCAAGCTTTGCTCCAAGAAAAACCATGCATTATTGTCGGGGTGCATCTTCCTATCTTTTTACCGATCGCTCATTTGGGAATTATTATTGTCGATGAAGAGCATGATCCTGGCTATCAAGAAAAAAATCATCCAAAAATTCATAGCAGAAATGCAGCATTGCTCAAGGCAAGTTTGATGCGAATTCCCGTTGTGCTTGGTTCGGCGACGCCATCGATTTCTTCGCTATGGAATGTTCAGCATAAAAACTGGAAGCTCATCCAGTTAAAAAATCGTTTCGCAGGGCAGTTTCCTAAGGTGCAAGTTGTTGCGCTTTCTGATAAAAAAGAACGTAAGAATTTTTGGATTAGCGCAGAATTATATACAGCAATTCAGCAGCAATTAATTAAACATGAACAAACGATTATATTTTTAAATCGCCGTGGGTATAGTTTTTTTGTGCAGTGTACAGCGTGTACTCATATCTTTTCTTGCACCAACTGTTCGGTGAGTTTAACGCTGCACGAAGACGGTCGGCTTGTTTGTCACTATTGTAATTTTACGTTGCGCACGCATGAAATTTGTCCGGATTGTAAGGGTAAAGATTTTTTAAACAAAGGTATTGGCACGCAGCAAGTTGTGACAATTTTGCAACGATTATTTCCGCAAGCAAAGATCGAACGTGCTGATTTAGATACAACATCAAAGAAAAAAGCATGGCAACAAACCGTACAAGCTTTTTATGATAAAAAAATAGATATTTTAGTTGGAACACAATCGATTACGAAGGGGTATCATTTTCCTCACGTCACGTTGGTTGGTATTTTATGGGCAGATGTTAATTTGCATTTCCCGATGTATAACGCAGCAGAAACGACCTTGCAGCAATTGATTCAGGTTGCTGGTAGAGCAGGCCGTCAATCAGCAAATAGTAAAGTGATTGTGCAAACTATGACGCCCCATGCAGTGTTTAATTACATGAATGAGATTGATTATCTTAAATTTTATACGAGTGAAATTGCCAAGCGCCAAGATGTTGGTTATCCACCAGCAAAACACATTGCAGAGATAGAGATTCGTTGCACCCATCAGCAAACTGTCGAAAAAGATGCCGATACGATTGCAGATTTTTTAATTACTCATGCAGATGGCGATGTGCTTGTGTTAGGACCAGTTCCTGCAGTTATTTATCGCGTGCAAAAAACCTATTGCCAAAAAATATTTTTAAAAAGTATTAATCGCACCGCAATGATTCAACTCTTTGCATCAATTGATCAAGAAGCATTCGCTTCGTCATTATATTTCACCATCGATCCAGTTTCATAAGATTGAACCAATACAGTAATTTTGAATAAGTTGTACATGTGAAATACACCCTACGATTTCTATGAAATCTCCGGGGTTTATGAGTCCGGTGGGACTTATTCACTTTTTAATAAGCGTTTTGTGGCCGCCGCCACCACGTTCGCCGGAGCGATAGCGTAGGCTGTATTTTTATGAAGCTAGGCGAGTTTCATATGCTATCAACAAAACGACCAAAAGTTTTCCACGAAATCATTTTTCCAGGATTGCGTTCTTCTGTTGTATCTCCGCCATAAACAACATAATTTTTTACAACAGTGTTATTACTGATTTCTTGGAATTTAATAAGCCCGTCAAAATATTCATTACGCATGGTCATGCTTGATTTAATTTCAAGAGGAACTAACTGATAGCCTTGATTAATCAAACAATCAACTTCGATCGAGCCATTTTTATCTCGCCAAAAATATAACGGTGGCTGCGTGCCACGAAAATGATATTGTTTTGCAAGATCAGCAATAATAAAATTTTCGAACAAATGGCCATACATGTAGCTATGCGACAAACTATGACTATCTTTTAATTCTAATAACGAGCAGGCAACTCCCGTATCGTAAAAATATAATTTTGCTTGTTTAATCACTCGTTTATTAAAATTGACGTGATATGGTTGCAATAAAAAAATAACATAACTTGCTTGTAAAATTGAAATCCAACGCTCTGCTGTTTTTACAGCGATACCACAATTTGTTGCTAAGTCAGCAAGGTTGAGTAATTGACCAACTCTGCCAGCGCATAATTTCATAAATCGTTGAAATTGATACAAATCAACGACGTTGGTCAATTGTCGTACGTCACGTTCGACGTACGAATGAATGTAAGAAGGATAAAATTCATCAGGTGCAAAATTTTCTTGATACACCCGTGGGTATCCGCCTTGTAAAATAATATCATCAAGGCTTGGTAGTAGTTGAGCTTGCTGTAATTCGCCTATCGACAGTGGCAGCATGGTTAAAATTCCAACACGCCCAGCCAGTGATTGTGATATTTGTTCATTCATTAAAAAGTTCGAAGAACCTGTTAAAACAAAATAGCCTGCTCGAGCTTGTTCGTCACAAATATATTTAATATGAGACAATATTTCTGGTACATATTGAAATTCATCAATAATAATCCCATGAGGATTTTCATATTTTCTAAAAAATTTTTCAGGATCTTGTTGCGCTTCTTGGCGAACAGATTCTTGCTCAAAACTTACAAATGTATGCTGTGTAAAATATTTTTTAGTAAAGGTCGTTTTGCCGGATTGTCGTGGTCCGAGAATGGCAATTACAGGAAATTTTTTAAATTTTTGAATATATTGCGACATATCTCTATCAATAAACATATTTTATTCCTTGATCCTTAAGGTGCTTTGGGGGTATTCGTGCTAAACTGTACATCGATGTACAGTTTAGCACGACATGGTATAAAGTATACAAGAGTATAATTATTTTTATCAATAAAATAGTGAATCAATAAAATATTTATGAGTTGTTTCATTTTTTTAATAGATAGCGTTGTTTACATTGCAATCTGTAATTTTGAGTAAGTCTTATTCTGTGGTATCATTTTATTTTATACTACCAGGTAATTTTATAAGGAATGTTTGGATGACAATAAGAAAAATATATACGGCTTTGTTATTTTTTAATATTGCCCTTGTTCAGACAAGTTTATTGTTTGCTTCTGAAGAAAATAAAAAGGGTTTTTTTGGAAGATGGGCTAAAAATCCTTTTAGTTCTTCTAAAGATAATAATGTTTATGAAGCGCAAGGAGAGATTGTTGGAAAAATTATACCAATTGCAGCTCAAGCAACTCAGCTTTTAGAGATAGATAAGGATCAGAGGATTATTTCAGATCAATTATATAGTAAGCGTTGCACAATATCTTTAAAGATTCTTAATAAACATGGAGTAATAGAACGTATTAATACTGTAGCATTCATCACAATAAATCCTTTGTTGATCAATCAAGAAGAGGTTCATGAATTTGCTTTTCATCAAGGTGTCGAGTTTTGTGCAGATGAAATTCATCGGTATACAAAGAGAATATTGGACGAAGACAAACGAGTTTATGATGCTGAAAAACAACAGATGAGAATAACTCATCAAAGTGAAAAAACTAGAAAACGAAATAAAGGTTTATTGATTGGTGCAGCTACAGCAGGAATAGCTGTGGGGGTAGTAGCATATTTTTATAGCAAAAAATCTTAATTTTTAATAAAGTTAATAGCATTTTTCAGGAATTTTTTATGATAAGGCCGATGATAATTTTAATAAGTTTGTGTTGTATAGCTCAGGGATTATTTGCTTCGAATCCAGAAGATAATGGCTTATTTACAGCGGCGCATGTGAGAGCTGCTTTTCAAAGGGATGGTAGAGGTTTTTCAGAAGAATCTCAAGGTTCAGGCGTAGCAGAACCATTAGCAATTGCACAACCAGCAGTGCAGGTAGGATTGACTTTTCATCAACAATTACTTGCTCAGTTAATAGCTAATTCTGATCGAGGGCAATTAATAACAGGCTGTGAATTATTACATCCATTTTTAGTAAGAAGTGTACAATCTAAAATTATTGTAACTTCAAAAATTGGAGGTAAAAAAAGACGATTGAAGGAATCTAAAAACGCTTTAATTGATCCTGCGTTAGATCAAGCTTCGATATATTCTCAAGCTTATGAACAAGGCGTAGTTGATGCACAAGCTTTAATAGAGCGTTATGCAGAAATTATTTTGAAGGATGAGGTTGAAGTTTTAAAAAAGCAAATTTCTGATGAAGCTTATCAAAATGGTTATGAAAAAGGTTGTCAATTTACTCAAGAAAAGTTTGTACAAGAGAAAGAAAATAGAGTTTCTTTTAAAAAAAGAAAAATCTAGAAAAAGAAAATGATTAGAATAAATAAAGGATGTTACGCTTTCAAAGCGCAATATCCTTTATTTATTGAAGACAAGTTAATTTTATAGTTCGCCAGGCAATTTAAAGAAATTTTCTTTATAAAATTTAAGCTCGCCTATGGATTCTTTGATGTCATCTAAAGCGCGATGGCCATCAGATTTTTTAAATAATTTATATTGTTTTGTCCAACGATTGATGACCAATTTTATGGAGCTGACATCAACAATGCGATAATGGAAAAAGGTTGCAAGTTCTGTCATGTGTTGTTGTAGAAATATCTTATCTTGCCATACGGAGTTGCCACAAAGAGGAGTGGTGTTAGCGTCACAATGATCTTGTAGAAATTGTAAAGTTTCGTGCATAGCTTGTTCTTCGCACATGATTGAAGCTTTAACGGCTTCGATCAACCCAGATTTTTTATGTTGCACTTTGCACCAATCATTCATATTATCTAAAACTTCATCAGATTGATGAATAATAAGATTTGGACCTTCCGCAATGATGTTTAAGTCATCATCAGTAACAATAGTTGCGATTTCAAGAATTTTATCTTTAATAGGATCTAGACCTGTCATTTCAAGATCGATCCAAATAAGTCTGTTACTGTTGTGATCAAGCACGGAATCCTCGTTTTCTATAAAAAAAGTTATCTATTTTATTATAAGTTTATAAAAAAATAGATAACTTTGGTAGCTTTAATTCTTGTAAAGCTTTTGAAAAAACTTTTCTTACTTTTTATATCCCCAAGTTATTTTAGCTATTTCGTTACAACGTTTCATGAACTTTTCTTTTTGTTCTTGATGAATTAATTTTACTGCAGGATTTAATTTTTTTAATTCTTCCAATACAGTATGGCAAAGATGATGATTCCATTTTTCAATTTTCAAGTCTTCAGCTTTCATTTCAGCACCTATTTCTGTTATGGATTTGAAGCGGTGATATGAGCGGTTTTCTATAAAATCTTGATGGTGAGAGGAATCTAAGCATGCAGGTAATTTTTTTGCTGTAGTACAGAATTGTTTATTTTCTTCAGCAATTCTTTGCTCATACAATTTTTGATTGAGAGCTGCAGCGCAACTATAACCTAATTTTTTTGCTTCACATTCTTGTTTTGCAATTTCTTTTTCTAGGTATGCATTATGAGCTTCTACTTTCTCTCTTTGTTTTTCTGGGTCTGGTAAGCATGCTGTAAAGTAATAATTTGAATTATTTGGATTTGAATCTATTTCAGAAGATTCTTGGTCGGATGTATGCGTGTAAAATGTAAGTGATGATAACATCATGAACGAATAAATATATGAAGAATTCTTTTTCATCTTTAACTTTCGAATAAATAGTTAAAATTATAACAATGTAAGTGTAATTTTTAATGCTATGAATTTTAAAGCCTATCAAACATTTAAAAAAATTCAAATAGAAAACACCATAGACCGATTTATTTTTTTTGAGTAAATAGTAAAAAGCCTGTAAACTAAATGATATTTACGAATAAATTATTCATTTTGATTATAAATTTTTAGGGGATGGCACCATGTTAAAAGTTGGTGTGTTGATGGGCGGAATGTCGATTGAAAGAGAAGTTTCTTTTAACTCTGGCCGTACAATTTGTGATCATTTAGATACACAGCTTTATCAAGTTATACCTTTGTTTCAGGCAGCTCAAGGTGATTTGTATGTTTTGCCATGGACTTTTTTATACCGTGGAAAAATTGCTGACTTTGAATCTCGTCTTGCTCAGGAGGCTCAAAAAGTAACTTGGGATGAATTACCTCAGTTAGTTGACTTTGTATACATTGCGGTTCATGGAAAATATGGAGAAGACGGGCGATTGCAGGCGATGCTTGAATTGCTAAAAATTCCATATCTTGGATCAAAGATGTTTGCCAGTGCTTTGGGCATGAATAAACAGATGCATAATGAATATCTGCTTGCGCATGGTATACAAGTGCCAAAAGGTTTTTGTTTATCTGTTGAAAATATTAAAAAATTTAATGATCATTTGGTGGATCAACAGCTACAATATCATGAGCTGCAATTTCCGTTGATTGTCAAACCGGTTAATGAAGGTTCTAGCTTTGGAGTTTTTGTTGTAAAAGATAGAAAAGATTTTCAAAAAGCTGTTCAGACATCATGCTTTATTAGTGGTAGCAAAGGTCAGGCAGTTTTGGTTGAAGAAAAAATTGCTGGCATGGAATTTACTTGTATTGTTATCACGGATAATACGACAGGTGAATTACTTGCATTGCCACCAACAGAAGTTTTAATTTCTAAAGACACTGACATTTTTGATTATCAACAAAAATATATGCCAGGCGCGGTGCACGAAAAAACTCCAGCAAGTTGTGGGAATGATTTTATAAAAAAAATTCAAGATGTCAGCATTGCAACGATGCAAGCGCTTGGTTTTACAAATTTAGCTCGGATTGATGGATTTTTAACTCCAGATGGAAAGATTATTATTATTGATAGTAATCCGCTTTCTGGTATGGGGCCTGCAACATTTTTATTTCGCCAGGCTGCGGAATTAAATATTGGTCATACTGAGTTGATAAATCATCTTATTACAACAGAATTAAAGAATTATAACATGATAAGCGCAGAAAAAGTTACAAACGATCGCGCGCAAGCAAATCGTTTACGCGTCGGTGTTTTATTTGGTGGTCCAGGCAACGAAAAAGAAATTTCTTTAGAATCTGGGCGTAATGTTGTTTATAAATTATCTCCAGAAAAATATGAAGTTTTGCCAATTTTTATGTCGAAAACTTTAGAGCTTTTTATTCTTGATAATCGAACTTTGGTCTGTCATTCAACGAAAGAGATTGAAGCAAATTTACACACTGTATCTAAAATTGGCTGGTCAGATTTACCAAAATTAATTGATTTTGCTTTTATTGCATTGCACGGAGCGCCAGGAGAAGATGGTACAGTCCAAGGTGTTTTAGAGATGCTACAGATTCCTTACAATGGTTCAGGAGTGCTTGCAAGTAGTTTGTGTATGGATAAATTTAAAACCAATCAATTTTTGGGTCGCAAAGGATTTGATGTTCCAAAATCATTGTTGTTATCGTATGATGCATGGGTTTTACAAGATGACACGGTCGATACATTTATAGAAACAATTGGTTATCCATGCATTGTAAAGCCTCATGATGATGGTTGTAGTGTTATGGTTGCTTCACCTAAAAATAAACAAGAGTTGCAAGTCGCCTTAGAAAAAGTTTTTATTGAGAAAAAATTTGCATTAATCGAAGAGCGAATTACGGGGATGGAATTAACGGTAGGTCTGCTTGGTAATGATGATGCGCAAGCTTTAACACCAAGTCAGACGGTAGTGAAAGGTGATTTATTATCGCTTGAAGAAAAGTTTTTACCAGGAGCTGGTGAGAATCAGACGCCGGCATTATTACCAGTCGATGATTTGCAATTTGTTCGTGAAAAAGTTAAAGCGATCTATCAAGCAGCGGGTTGTCGTGGTTATGCACGTATTGATTGTTTCTTTCAGTCTGCAGAACAATCTATCACTGGTGAACATCGTGTTATTTTAATTGAAATTAATACATTGCCAGGTTTAACACCTGCTACCTGTATTTTTCATCAAGCTGCAGAAGATAATATGCGACCGATGGAGTTTATCGATAAAATTATTGAACTTGGTTTACAAGAGCATCAAAAAAATGAAATAGTATCTGTTGATACAGCGCTTGATATGCAAAGATCATTATAAAAACAGGGATTAGAGTATGAATATGAAACTAGTTGGAATCGTTGGTTTTGTTGTAACTAATCTTGTGTTAGTTGCATCAGGAGAAGAAACAGTTGCTCAAAGAATTGCACGAAAATCACGAGAAAATAGAATTGCAGAAAATATGCCTATTTTTAATTTTATATCTAGGCAGATGCATCCAAATGATCCAGTTGACATCGATTATGAAACCATTCGTTATCATGCTTGTTTTTCAAAGTATGAATCCAAAAGAAATTATTTTAGAGAAATGCATGCAAATTTACCAGTAGAATATAGACTACATGCTTTAGAACAAGTTCGAAGAGATATTGCAAAAATAGTTTTAAAAAATAGTTAGCCTAGAGAATTATATTAAAAAATAAACAATTAGGGATGTTTATGAAAATTAGTAAGTTTTTTTTGAGTTTCATGGTGTGTGGAATTGTCGTAGGATATTATTTTTATGGTATGTCGCAAACTCAACACGTAGATGAATCTTTTACTCGGCAAACAGCGCAATCAAAAATGCGTAAATTTGTTCATAATAAATTATGGCGAGACAAGGGACCAGCGCGTATGGAAGCAACAGGTTCAATTGTGCATGTTACGATTCTTGATGATGAGCAGTATAATAAACAACTAGGTTTAAAATTGCTCGAAGAAGCTCATGAGGTTTGCGGTGCGCAAACGAAAGAAGATCTTATTTCTGAAGTTGGCGATGTGTTAGAAGTTCTTGATTGTATTATTGCTTTGCATGATTTATCACGAGATGAAATTGAAAATTTACGAACAGAAAAACGAGAAGAGCGAGGCAGTTTGCTCGAGCGTAAGTTTGTAACAACAACAGAATCAATTCCAGGAACTTTTTTAGATGTATATTGTTCAAAAGATCCTGATAAATATCAGTTGATTGCAAGTTAAGATAAAAAATAAGGCGCTGTGAATTTCACAGCGCCTTATTTTTTTTACTCAGTCAGTTTTTTTATTGAAAAAGTTCTGATACAGATTGACCAGTATGAATACGATATATTGCTTGTGCAATAAGCGAACTTATCGAAATATAAGTTATATTTGAAGGAGCATCACCTCGTAATGGAATTGTGTCTGCTATGATTAACTCGTCAATAACTGAATTGCTAATTTTCTCCATAGCGTTACCAGAAAATACAGGATGTGTTATCACGGCAAAAACTCTATGAGCCCCTTGGTCTTTTAATAATTGCGCAGCTTTTACTAACGTGCCTGCAGTGTCACATATATCATCAACAATAATTGCATCAGCTCCTTGAACATTTCCTATAAGGGTCATGGAAGCTATAACACCAGCGTTTGCTCGTTGCTTGCTGATAAGAGCCATGTCAGCAGAAATACCCAGGCTTTCTAAGTTTTTAATAAATTGTGTTGCTCTTCCAACGCCACCAGCATCAGGTGAAACAACGACAGGATTGATTAAATTATTTTCTAGAAGATGAGGAATGCATACTTGAGCTGCATAAAGATTATCAACCGGAATATCACGGAAAAAACCTTGTATTTGACCGCAATGTAAATCAACAGTTAAAACGCGATCAGCGCCTGCAAGTTCAATCATAGCTGCGACATCAGCTGCAGATATTGGTACACGAGGAGAGCTTTTTCTATCTTGACGTGCGTAACCATAATAAGGCATAATAACAGTAATTGATGCCGCAGATGAGCGTTTGAACGTGCGAATTAATAAAATAAGTTCCATGAGATTGTCATTGATGCTTTGTGTTGCGCAAGGGCATGTTGATTGAATAATAAACACATGTTTGCCGCGCACGCT
>Ga0208373_1003493_pt1 | contig 15368 bp, 2 predicted proteins | sample RifOxyC2_FD_184036 | JGI IMG/M metagenome (GOLD analysis project Ga0208373, IMG submission 184036) | Soil microbial communities from Rifle, Colorado - Rifle Oxygen_injection C2 (SPAdes) | ecosystem: Environmental > Terrestrial > Deep subsurface > Rock core/Sediment | place: Rifle, Colorado...
CGATACTATAGTTTCAACTGGAACAGATATGAGCGATTTTATGTTTTTAGTTTCAATTTTTAATGTACCTTTAATGGTTATATTATCTTGCCAGCCTTCCTTTTCATCATCTTTTAGCGATTTTGGCGGTTCTGGTGCACTATCACCGGTACACGAAGTCTTTTCACCCTCATTCACATCAGCCTCACCTTTTTCATTCTTAAGGTTAACAGTACCTTCATAAACAACCAGGTCCAGATTATTAGCATTGCAAGTCAAGTCAAATTCTGTGCCTCTGACCGCAACCACGGCAACTGGTGTTTTTATTTCAAACTTAGTTTTTGGCCTTACTTTTGTCCATATTTGACCGGAAGCCATCTTAATTCTTGAGCCGATTTTTTCCAGTTGCTCTGCTATACTGATTAAATATTCTGTATTTTGATTGCTTTTGATAATTGTACCGTTTGTATATGTTACAGCAGACTGTGATTTCTTTAATGTTTTTACTGTGTCGCCTTCATAAACAAAATCTCCTATTTTTGCCTGTTTAAATTCTTTACCGTTTTTACTTACTTGTACTTTACCTTTTGTATTCGTCACAATACCCGCTAATTGCGATTTTTTCTGTATTCTCTTCTGTTTTGGAGCAGAATAAAGGTAAAAAGGTAAAAAGGTAGAAATTAAGAAAGATATCAGGACTAATAAAAAATATTTTTTCATTGTATTTTCCTTTAATTAAAATTTTTATTCTATAACCAATTCAATGCTTGTAATTTTTGCTTTTTCTTTTTCAATAGAAGAAATAAGTTTGTTTAAATCAGATTTAGTGTCAATTTTAATAATTTCATATCCATTTATTTGATTAATTATATTTTCATCTTTTATAATTGTTTTTATTATTTCCCAGCACTTTTTTACATCAGATGTATAATCCACTTCTGCTTTGGCACGAGCAGCAAGTTTAATATCCATTGTCTCGGATTTTCCTTCTTTGATAGATACTGACATCTCAAAAGTCTCATAGTCTGTTTTAAAGACAGATAGAGTATATTCTCCTACAGATACATTTTCAAACCTGTATTGTCCTTTATTATTTGTCTTGATTTTAGCAAATTCCTCATTTTTATTTGTTTTAGCGTTCTTAATCAAAAGAGCGACATCCACGGTATTATCCATTGATTTTCCATTAGAATCTGTGATTACTCCTTGTATTCCTCCTTTCTTTTCTAATACGTTAGCAAGTGTTTGTTCAGTTGCATTAAGATAGAAATCTATATTAGCATATGATTTCATTTTATCTATTTTAACTGTCTGTTCAATACTAACATATCCGCTACAGGATGCTTTCAGTTTATAATCACCGATAGTCAGGTTTTCAATTTTGTATTCTCCGCCTGAATTGGCATATATTGTTCCTTTTATCGGACCGTCATAATTTATGATTGCATCTTTTAGTTTACTTTTATCTGAAGAATACACGCTTCCGAGTATTTTTGCCTTTTCTGTTATTGTGGGAGTTGACGGTGTAACAGTTGCCTGAGTTATCGTTAGTTGTTTTGTATATATATTATTTTTTGTATTATCGTCATCAAAAGTAATTGTTGCCATGGCTACTACATTTCCGGAAATATTCGGAGTTATATTTACCGTTTTAACTTCATTTTGCATTATATTATCAATATTGATGGTTTTCTGAAGTATTCCGTTAAGATATAATGATATAGGTATCATGCTTTCCGATTTTCCACCCAAGTTTTTCAAAGATATAACCACAACATTATTTAACAATGACATGTCTGTTATAGCAATATCTTTGGCAGTAATTGTTATTGCTGTTGATTTTATTGTAAAATTATAAGGTACCGGTGTTTTAATTATAGTGCTTCCTGCCTCATCCAGTGCCTCTATTTTCCAGTAGTATACCGTTCCTGCAGCTAATTTTTGTCTTGTATCCGACGGTTCCGAAGGATAAGCATATTGTGTTTGCATGGTATCATCAGTAAAAATACAATTAAAGAAAGCGGCGTCATCGTCAACATAGATGCGATACTTAGGTGCACCGGAAGACACCCATCTGAAAACTAATGGCTTATCAGTTAAATCACGTGCATAATTAGAAGGATATGTTAATGTTAAATTTGGTGCATAAATTGTAAATGTCGCTTCTTTCATAGTTGTATTTGCAAAGACCACTAATTTATAAGTTCCGTTGCTTGAAAAGAAATTTGTAATTGGTACAAATCTGACTGATGAGCCTCCGTCCCCGATGCTTCCGGGTATAGAATTTCCTGAGTGTGAAAATTTTTTATTACCGGACGGGTCATATATTTCAAAAATAAAACTAATTCTGTCAATTGCTGTTGTATTAGATATTGAAACATTTAAATTGACTTTTTCCGTATCGCTAAAATTTGTTCTTATAGTCCCGCGTTGGTCAGTAACATAAACGGTTTTAATATCAAGCCCTAAAAGCGACTCAATTACCGTAAAACAACAAATAATTGATAACAAAATAATTTTTTTCATAGTACTTTATCCTTTCTCTAACCGCTATCCGCTATTTAATAACAGCAATTTTCTTTATTGTTTTCGCTTTTTCACCACTACTGAGTTCTTTTAGTTCAAGAATATAAATATATGTTCCGCTTGCAACCGCATCATCATCATCATTTTTCAGATTCCAGTTAAATTCATATTTTGGCGCTGTTTTTGTTATTTCATTATCTTTTACCTCACGTACCAATTCACCGGCAAGATTATAAATTCTCATTGACGCTGAATGATTGGTATTCAAAACAGAGTATCTTATTTTTATGCTTCCTATCTTAGTAGGATTTGGATACGCATATACTTCTGTATCTAATAATTCCAATGGCCATACAAAATTAAGGGTTTGTTTTTCCCCTTCACTTACCTTGACTTCGCTGGGAATCGACATCTGAACGCCATTGAAAGCTCTTGCCATGTATTTGCCGGGCAATAAATTTGGTATAATATAATTACCATTAGAATCTGAATTGATTTTTGCGATTACCTTGCCATGATGCAATAGTTCAATATATGGCTGCTGAGCCGGCGCGAATTTGCCCGATAAATTGGCACGAGTTCCTAATGTAATCTTTCCTGCTAATTGGGCAAGTTGATAGTTAATTTCCAACGTAAACAGTATTTCGGTTGTATTTTCAGGTATATCATTCTTATAAACTATGGACTCAATTTCATTCACATACCAACTGCAAACTAACTGATATATACCGTCTGCAATATCGGTAAACTGGTATGTTCCATCTGTGCCGGTAAAGACTTCGGAAATCTTTGTATTGCCCTCATTATTTAATAATTGGACCGACACACCGGTAATTGCTTGACCGTTTGATTGTGTAACCTTGCCAGATATCGGACCTTTTACAACAGAATTCAATGTCTGAACAATAAGTTCTACAGGTCCAGTTTTTACGCTATCTCCGTTCACTGAATATAATTTATAATAATATGTTGTAAGTTGACTAAGATTAGAATTCATATACGATGTAGCATCTGTTGAAACAACTAATGTAAACGTAACATTATCAGTTGAAGAATATAGTTCATAAAGTGTCTTTTCAGGATTACTGTTTGCCAACCATTCAAGAGTTATATAATTATAATCTTTAACTGTAGTAATAAAATTAGAAGGTAAATTTGTTAGTGTATATTTGGACAATATGGTAGATGAACTTTTGCCGCCGTTATTATATGTTTCAATATAACGGCTATATTTTTTATTTATAGAAAGTCCTGTTTCAGACCAACTATTAGAATCGGCAGATAAACTGGTCAGTAAACCGTCTGTTGAAGATTTTATATAATAACCGTCTTCATTAGTTGCGTTATCCGTCCACATCCATTTAATTGATGTGCTGGTTATATCACCGGCTGTCAAATTGCTTGGTGCAGTAGGTAGAGATTTTGCGGATACTGTTAATGCTGATGAAATGCATGGTGTTAAAATGCTGCCTATATCCGTTGCAGTCATTGATGTTATGCCAACACTCACCAATGTAATTGCAAAAGTAGTTGTGCCGTTTATTAGTTGTTTATTAGCGGGTTCTGCATCGGATGAATCAAAAGTAGTTAATGATACCGTAGTTATCGTTGATAAGGTCAAATTCCAGTAAGCATCACATGAATTAACTGTTATATTAAACGAAGCACCAGATGTCTGCGTTGCGGGTGTACCGGTTTTTCCTAAGGATGAGCCCGGTACTGAGGTTTCACCCGGCAAAATTATTTGTAGCTTTGATGAGGAATTAGCAGATACAGGAATAGTAACAGAACCATTTGTTAAACCTGAACCTACAGCTGTAATTATAATATTTTGAGCTGTTAATGGTGTAATATCGAATGTCTCCGTGCCATTTACAAGCGATTTGCCAGCTGGTTCAGTATCATATGAATCTGATGTTGTAACAGTTATGGATGTGGATGCATTAGAATCTACATAATAACTGCTATTGACTGCATTTACAGTTATTGTAAATGAGATTCCTGCTGTTTGAGTTGATGGTGTACCTGTTTTTCCACTGCCTTGCAAGTTTGTTTCACCATGAGCAAGAATTTGAAGTTGAGTTGAATTAGTTATATATGTAAATATGCTTGAGCCAATTGTAATTGATTCAACATTACCTGCATTATCATGTCCCCGACTTATTATCCAATATGATGTACCAAGTGTCAGGTTTGCTGTCAAAAGCCCGGTATAGCTCCATGGGCTACCATTGGTCGTATCAAGCCATGCTAACGAACCCCATTCGCTACCTGTCCAATATAAACCATCAGATAATCTTCTTATTGTTAATTCTACAGCAGATAGATATGTATTATCATATGCTGTTCCTGATATTGTAGTTAAGTTACTTATTGTAGAACTATTAGTCGGTGTTAATACTGTAGACGATGGTGCAGTAACATCAAACATAAAAGTAATTGTTGAGTATTCAGTTGACCAATTTTCCGACGTATCTTTTACTTTCGCCACTAATTGATATTGCCCGCTATCCGACCAATCAGGTAATGATGTATATGTCCAAGAAGATTGATTAACCGTACAATCCAACCAGTATTCGGAAGTTTGCCATGCCGAACCGTTCCAGTAGTTAGGCGGATTATTTAAATCAAATATTGAAATATTTACTAATGAAACCTCTACATTATCTTCTGCCGTTCCCGAAATTGTTAATAAAGAATTTTTATATGAACTACCTGATGGATCCAGTATTGCTATCACAGGTAATGTAATATCCGGGCCAATAGGTGCTGATAAGGTCTTAGTTGAAATTGTTTCAGAATATTCGGTATATATTCCATCACCGTTTTTAGCACGTACTCTCAAGTAATAAGTTGTATTAGGTGATAGTGTCTCTACAATATAATTTGCAGTATCAACTGCAAATGATATTGTTTCTATTAACTCGAAATTTGAATTGTCTAATGATTTTTCTACATCAAAAGCTGTATCAATTGAATTGTTTTGTTGGTTCCACCAAAGCCAAATTGTAGAGCTTGAAGTTTCAAAAATCCATGGATTACCAGGTTTATTAGCTGCAGTATATGTCGTTATAGCAGTAGACCATATAGTACCACTTCCATTCTTTGCCTCTGCATATCTTGTATACTGTGTATTTGGTGAAAGACCGGTTGTTTCCCACCAGTAAGTGGTACCACCTATACCTGATACAGGACCTAAATTTTCAGAAAGGCGCATAGATACATCGGCTCCGCTTGATATATATAAATCAGTTTCATTTGTTGCATTATCGATAAATTGCCATTGTATGGATGTTGTTCCTAATAGTGAAACTGTAAGTCCAGAAGGTGCATTTACAGGGCTGGGACCGGTAGTTGTGCTACTTTGCGTATAAGTCGTTCCTGTCTGTTCTTCATTATATGCCCAGACCCTGAAGTAATACTGTGTTTCAGGATTAAGATTGAATACAGTTGTTGTATTACCAGTAAGATTACTTGTAAATACAACAAATGTAGATACTGATGTCGTGAAATTACTATCTAAGGCACGTGATATTCCGAACTTGGTTGTTCCGGGATTGTCATTTACATCCCATTGCAATGTTGTACTGGAATATCCGATATTGGTAAATATCAGGTTTGTAGGTGCAACGGCAAGCGTGTAAACTGATAATATTGATGATTTGCTTGAACCATTTATATTGTATGCTTCTATATAACGGCTGTATTCTGTATTTGGTGTAAGATAAGTTTCCTGATGAGCGGTATCATTTTGTCCAAGGGACACGACTAACCAATCGGTTGAAGTTTTTAAATAGTATCCATCTTCTTGTGTGGAACCTAAATTAGTATCTATCCAAGACCATAGAATAGTCGTACTTGAAATAGCATTGCCAGTAAAACTTCCCACTATTACAGGAGGTGCTACCAATGTTGTAGTTGTAAGGATTGTTTCATAAGTTTGGTTAATAATAGAATCATTATTTATGGATCTTACCTTGAAATAATATAATGTATAAGCGTTCAAATTAGGAATAATATATGTAGACGTTGACGGATTTGCATTAATTTCTATAGAGAAATTGATATCTGTTGAACGCGATACTATATACGATGTTCCCGGCTCAGGATTACCATTAGGTTGCCAATCAAGTTCAACACTGTATGAAGAACGGGTTACTATACTAACCGAGATTGGCATTGTAGTAAGCGAATAAGAACTTATGGAAGTAGACCACGCACTGCCGGAAGCGTTCTTTGCTTCTACATATCTTGTGTATTGTATGTTTGGCGACAATGTTTCTTCCCACCATGTAACCGTTCCGCCAACATCTGCTGACGGACCTAAATTGCCTGATAACCGCATAGATACATCGGCTCCGCTTGATATATATAAATCAGTTTCATTTGTTGCATTATCGATAAATTGCCATTGTATGGATGTTGTTCCTAATAGTGAAACATTTAAATTTGACGGAGCAACTACGGGAATTTGTTTTGTTGTAGTGCTTATTGCAGTATATGCTGTTTCTGTAGCGTCATTATTATATGCAAAGAAATGCAGATAATATTGCGTTTCTGGATTAAGGTTAAATATGGATGTGGTATTATTGGTTAAATTATTAGAATATGCGACAATCGTAGAAATTGACTGTGAAAAATCGGTAAATGTAGAAATGGCAATTCCGTATTTTGTCCAGTTCGGATTACTGTTTCTATCCCACTGGAATGTTGCACTTGAATAACCGATACTGGTTGAAACAATCGATATCGGCTTATTAGCGAGTGTCCATATCTTTTTTGATAGGGATGTAACTTCACCACCTTCATTAACTGCTGAGGCATAACTGTAATACGATGTATTCGGTGTTAAACCTGTTTGGTTAAAACTATTAGCACCATTTCCCGCTAAAGTTATCGTATCTGCTGCAATATAATAACTTCCACCGTTTGAAGAACAATACAAATGATACCCAAGTGCATTTGTTGATGTATTTGTCCACTGCCAGTTTATATTAGTAGAAGTCACAGCATTAGAATTGAAACTATTCGGTGCCTGAAGTTTTCCGCGACTATTTCCACCCATAGGTTGTTCTAATCCTGCATTTGTCCATTTTGCAATCTTTATTTTACCGTTAGTTTCGTCATAATAGGAAATATTCGGCACTCCGTTGCCGTCTATCACTATTGATGAATACTGACCAACCTTACCTCCAGAATCTACAGTCATTGTTGACCAGATGACGCCGTCATATCTTGCATACATGAGATTATCTTCATTAGCTGAAAAATCGGTATCATTCCAATACGAAATATGTGGAAATCCAGAACCATCTAAAACAAGAGAACAGTACGCACCTACACTTCTATTTGCAATCATTATTGGTGTAGTCCAACCTGTTGCAGTCTTTTTCATATACTTCAAACAGTTATAACCTGCATTATATCCCCTATATGCAATATGCGGATAACCGTTTCCATCTATTGCAATTGAGTTATATGCGGCTGCTGCGGATGAATCAAGGGTGCTTAATGTCCAACTAGAACCATTCCATTTAGCATATTCAAGATTACCGGAATTACAATCATTATATGCTATATGCGGATTTCCTTCACCGTCAAGAGCAATAGAAGATGTATAGTTTACTCCTGAACTATCTACTGTGCTTGTTGACCATGAAATACCGTTATATCTTGCATATTTAAGATTCCAGCCATCATTATATGATATATGGGGATTATTATTAGCATCAAGAACAAGTGATGGATAATAACCCGTATTATAACCTGCACCTTCAATAGTTGACACATTCCAATATGAGCCTGTCCACGATGCATATTTCAAGTCATAAACATTGCCGTCCTGATACGCTATATGCGGATTACCATTGCTGTCTATGGCTATTGAATTGTTATAACCGGAACTGTTTGTATCATCTATTGGCGAGTCAATTGTCCATGACCCGTTATATTTAGCATGCATTAAATCGTAATAGCTATTTCTCATATATGCTACGTGCAGATTGTTTGATTGGTCAACGGTTATTGAAGTATATAATCCGCGGCTTTCAGAAGAATTATCTATAACTTCAAGCGTAAACGGTGAGCAGTATGCAGTTGCTCCTGCAGATATAGAAGACCACGCTTCATTATTATCTTTTGTCCAAATACGGAAATAATATGCATTATTTGAAGATGGTGCTATTTGAGTAGAAACCTTAATTCCAGGAGCAACACCGCTGGTTGAAATTTGAACCTGAGCGTTTGCGGTTGACCATATAACAGTTGCTATTGTAGATGAATACTGAATTTTATATATTGAGCCTGCAGATAGAGTTCCGGAATACCCGTCTTTTCCGGGTGTTATCCAACTAAGTTTTATTTGATTAGCGTTCTGTGATTGATACGCTTCAAGACCGGTAACAACGCCGGGCGGATTGGAATCAACCACAACATTTATCTCCGGGCTTGTATAGGAACTGTATAACGGCGGATTGCCGTCAATGTCAGTTGCGGTCATTGATGAATTTCCAAGCGTTACAAGGTTAACTGCAAAAATTGTAGTACCGCTTTGCAACGTTCCATTGGGTGGATTTGAATCCGCCCCGTCCCATGTAATTAAAGATATAATTTGTCCGGTAGAAACTATGTTCCAGTAATTATCACATGCATTTACGGTTATTGTGAAACCAATTGCCGATGTTTGTGCCGCAGGTGAACCTGTTTTACCTCCAGTATTGTCGTTATAAGGAGATTTTCCTGCAACAGCGGTTTCACCTGGTAAAAGTATCTGCAGTTTCGTAGTTGAAACATTAGGAATCACAGTAATAGCAGGCGATGTTGAAGATAATTTGCTGAAATCAGTTATGTCTGTAGCACAAATTGTAGAAACTTTTGCTGTAATAAATGTAATGTCAAATTGTGTTGTTCCTCCAACAAGCGTTAAATTTGTTGGTTCTGTATCATATATATCGTTAGTTATAATATTAACCATATGATTAGAGGTTACTGTATTAAAATTATTATCAATAGCATTAACTGTTACAGCGAATGTAATACCGGCTGTCTGCGGTTGAACAGTTCCGCTATTTCCGACTCCTGCAGTTTGAACTCTATCAGGTACAAGTAAATTAAGTTTAGTAAATGCGCCTGTAACCACAGCAATTGCATTTGATGTTGAAACCGCCAAAGACGTGCCGTCCATATCTTCCGCCCATATTTTCCAATCGCCGGCGGTTAACATTTTTAATGTAAACATTGTAGCACCGCCAGTCAAAGGCTGGTCAGAGGGTTCATAAATGTTATCGTTAGGGTCGGTTGTATGTATCTTGACTGTTGCTTCAGCATTTGGCTGTCTATTGTAGTAATCATCACAACCGTTTACGGTAACTTCAAAACTTATACCGGCAGTCCTATTAGTAATCGAGCCTGTTTTTCCCGTGCTTGCACATTCAGATTCATCCGGTACAATTACTAATAATTTTGTAGCATCACCCGGCACGGTCGGAATCTCTGAAGATACTCCTGTTTGTTGTCCCGCATCAGTCAAATCATCCGCAGTAATTGTGGTAGTTGAACCAAATATTGAAGATGCAGTTTTCAAAATTATCGTATAATATGTAGTACTGTTTACCAATTGGGCATTTGGAACATCTTCTTCCCAATAATCATCGTATAAATCAGAAGTATAAATATCAATATCATTATATTTATTTTTTACTTTAACATAATTGATATCACATGCATTAATGGTAATTGTAAACGGACTTCCGGCAGTTTGGGTTGTAGGAGTTCCTGTTTTTCCACCTAAAACAGTCGTTTCACCCGGAACCAAGACCTGCAATTTACAATAAGTACTGAGTACTGCATTATATGCCTCACTATTTTGTTCACCGACAGGTGCATCAGCAGACGAATTCCATATTGACCAGTTATTATCTTCGTCTCTTAATTTAATAGCGAACCAGTAATATGCACCCATTTGCAAGTTATATAATGTAGTAGTATGTTCCTGCAACGGTGCAGTATATAATGTGGAAATAGAAATTGTATATGTGGGATTGGGCGGTGAACCATAATTGCCATTTGTAATCTGAGATATTGATGTATATTTTATTTCATATATTCCATTATCTATATTCCCTGCTAAACCATCATTACCCGGTGCAGTCCATCTTAATATTATTTGACCTTCAGCCCCTCCAATCAAAGCAGTCAGGTTAGAAATTCCTGCAGGTGGTATGCCGTCATATGTAAATGCACGGGTTGTATATTCTATCTCATAATTACCTGCCATATCCAATGAACGTGATTCTAAGCGATATTGTACGTTATTTTCCCATGTCGGAACCGAAGAACCGCTCAATTCATAATTTCCACCGACTAAAGTAGTTTCTAACCAATCTTCTGATGTTCCCGTCCAAGTATAATTACTCTTATGCCAATATTGTGCACTAGCGACAGGTCCTGACGAAATACGCAAATATACTTTATTTATACCTGAATTATATATTCCAGTTCCTACTGTAGGAAATTCGTTTGCAGTCAAGGTAATTGTGGTTAAAGGCAGATTCGTGTTAAAACTCAACTCACCTGAATTAGGTTTCGTAATATTACTTACTGGCGGATTTGTATCATATATTATTTCATATCCCGTTTTAATATCACCAACCTCTATATTTGCATCGGACAATGCATTGTCAAATGCCCGTGTCTTTATTAAATACTTCTTTCCGCTTATTCTATGTTGACTATCGGTAATATATGTATAACTGCTGATTTGCGTACCGGAAATCACCGCTATTCCTGTATCACTCCAATTGGTTAATATAGACCATTCACTACCAGTATGACTACTTATTTGTATTTGAACTTTGTTTACGCCTCCTGAATTCTGCGCCCCTGCCGGATTATTAGGTAAAACATCCTCAGCAGTTCCGCTAATTGTTAACAAATCATTTACGTATCCGGTAAGTACATTAGCATTTTTTACAACGCTTGTAGGCTCTGTTACATCCCATAAGAATGTTGAAGGTCCTGAACCCGGTAAGTCCTCAGAATTATTTGCAGAGTCCTGTGCACTGGAATAAATATAATATGAAACCCCCGATGTTAATTTATTTTCTAGTAATTCAAATGTCCAAGATGCTACATTGGTTGCATTATTGGGAGTTTCAACATCTTCGGAAAAACCAGGTTCACCATCTTTCAAATACCATTTATAAGGTGCTGAATTTTTCCTGATATAAACTTTAACATTTGCCACTGAACTTTCGTCATCACTGGAAGTTCCTGAAATTGTATCAAAAGTAGAAAAATTACAGCGTGTTGAAAAATTTGCCGGTGACTCAACAGAAGACTGTGGTTTAACATTATCTACAATAAAACTTCTTGTTGAAATATATGTTGTCGAATTATCTGCTTTATCAATTGCTTTTGCTTCTAAAACATAAGAACTGGTGTTATACAACATTGGTTTTGTTGACTTCCACACAGTCCAATCGCTATTTACTGCTATTGCATCATACCAAGCCATCTCAGAATTTGATGAATCTATAGCATAATTATTTGATGACCCATCCCAATAACTATTACCATACTGACTTTTGATTCTTATTTGAACTTTTAAAATTCCACCCGGTGAAGCAAAATCAGGAGAAGGACCTGTGGGATAATCAAGTGCGGTTCCTGAAATACTGGTCAAATTATCTGAATTAACAAAACCTGTATCTGGTGAAGTTATTGTTACTGTGGGCATGCTGATATCATATGTAAATTCATGAGAAGTTAAAGGATTTTGTTCATTCATCGATGTATCTTTGGCTTTAACTTCTATTTTATATTTTACGCCATTTTGCCAATTAGAATACATGTATTGCCATGTTGCGGAATCTTGTACTATTGTCCAATTCTGCTGAGTTATCCAGTCGCCTGATGTATAAGATGATATTCTAATGCTTACATTTTCTAAACCAGTATTATCATTTGCAGTCCCGCTGATTGTTAATAATGATTTTACAAATGGTGTATCGGGACATGTGATGCCAGATGTGGGAAGTGTGGTATCCGGATTTAAAGTAGTAGTACTAGCTGATAGATTAACAGAAGCTTCGTTAGAAGAATTCCATACCGACCAGTTATAAGTTTCGTCCCTTACTTTGATAGCAAACCAATAAATTGTTTCAGATTGCAGATTATATAATGTAGTAGTGTGTTCCAATAAAGGTTGAGAATAATATGTTGAAATATTTATTGTGTATGTGGGATTTGGCGGTGAACCATAATTAGTACTTGTGATTTGTGATATTGAAGTAAATTTTATTTCGTATTGACCGTTGATAGTACCGGAATCTCCATCATCACCGGGAGCGGTCCATTTTAGAACAATCTCTCCCTGATTGGCACCTGTTAACGCCGTTAAATCGGAAATTCCAGCCGGTAGAATATCATCTGAATAAAGTTCAAACTTAATAGTTCGGAAATCATAATTTGAGCTACCATTCAAGGATGTACCTGTTACATAAACATTGTTAGTACTATCTATAAATACGCCAAAGCTAGAATCTTCAAATCCACTATTATATATAGCAGAAGACTGAAAAATAAGATTATTATTGTATTTTGCAGTTACATAATCATAATTTGAACTATTCCATTTCTCACCAGTAACATATATATTGCCTGATACATCTTTAGTAACAGCACTTCCAGGGGATTCAGCTCCATAAAAAACAGTGGAAGATTGAAATACAAGATTATTATTATATTTTATTAAAAAACTATTATCCGAATAAGCGGTAATATAAACATTACCAGAATTGTCAGTTATAATATTATTTTTTCCATATAAGTCCGAACCTATAAATACATTAGATGATTGATAGACTAAATTGTTATTGTATTTTAATACCACCCAATCACCCGGAGCAAAATCTATTTGTCCAGTTACAAAAACATTACCAGAATTGTCTATCGCTATACCATGCCCATACTCACCAACATCGCTATCAAATACTGCTGATGATAGATAAACCAAATTATTATTATATTTTAAAGTTAAAAAATCTAAACTCGAACCATTATTTGAAGTACCAGTTACAAAAACGTTACCAGAATTGTCTACTGCAACATCTTCACTCCAATCATTATTACCACCGTTAAATACCCCAGAGGACTGAAATACTAAGTTATTATTATATTTTAATATAATAAAATCACTATCTACACCTGTGTTTATTATACCTGTAATAAATACATTCCCAGCATAGTCTATTGCTATCGATGATTTTAGAGCTAAAGAATCACTATCATTATAAATCCCACCACCCAAGGTTGCAGATGATATCATATTTCCTGATGCATTATATTTTATTGTAAAAAAATCAAAATTTGTAGAGTTGTTGAATTGTGTACCAGTAACAAATATATAAGGACTGCTACCCGTAAATGTATCTACAACTATATCATATCCAAAATCATTAAAATCTGCGCCATAAACAGCACCATTAATCTGAGAAAAATTACCGCTGAAAATACCACTAATTGTATTATTAATCTTATGCTTAGATAACCACATATTGGTGGCACCTACAGCTTCAAGAGAAGTTCCTGCCATATATACGTTATTTGTATTTGTATCAAATACGATATCAAAACCGCCATCAGTGCTATTATTAGAACCGTTAATAGTCATGCTTGAAATCAAATTTAAATCTGAATCATATTCTCCTAAGAAAATATCCTGATTAGCCGTATTAGTTAAACCCGTTACATAAACATTTCCATTTGCATCTACGGTTATTCCTTGCCCTTGGTACATATTAGCACCATCACCGATAGTGAAACTATATTGTGGAACAAGTAAAGAATTATATTTTGCAATCCATATTTTAGAATTACTGCCTTCATAAACATAACCCGTGACATAAACATTATCACCGTAAGTTGTTATGCTTCTGCCTACATCCTCATTGTTCCCTGAACCGTTAACCGTAGTGCTTGATTGTAAAACCAACTCAGAACTATATTTTGCTATCCAAATATCTAAAGTGGCGTTTTGAAAAACTTTACCGGTAGTATACACATTGTTATTAGTATCAACCGCAATACCGAATCCTTCATCAGCACCATTTCCTACTCCGTTAATAGTAATACTTGATATAAAAGCAAGAGAAGAATTGAATTTCATTATTCGTATATTGGTACCGTTGGTTTCATATATTGAACCGATAACATAGACAGAATTATCTGTTCCGATTGCCACATTATAGCATTCATCAGTACTATTGCCTGAACCGTTATAGGTGGAACTTGCCTGTAATACAAGCGAAGAATTATATTTGGCTACCCACATGTTAAATGTACTATTTTCATATACCTGCCCTGTTGCATAAACATCTCCACTTCTTGGACTAACTGCAATACCCCAACCGGTATCTGCATTATTTCCTGCTCCATTTACATTGATACTTGACTGGAAAACAAGCGATGAATTAAATTTAGCAATTACAATATTTTGCGTAGTTAAGAAATAGGAACCGTTAATGTAAACATCACCGCTGGTAGGATTTACAGCTATACCTTTGCAATTATCGCTACCTGAAATATTGAATGTTGTGCTTGAATAATTAAATATTGATGCATAAGAGTGTGATATTGTTAATAAAAATATCAACAAAAAAAATGCAAAACCACGACAAAGGATTCGCATCGTACCAAGCCTATTTTTAATAATATTTGGTCCCGGATTTTTATATTTCATATAGAGGATTTTGTCCCTTATTATATTCCTTATCAACCCACTATATTTATGGAGAATTTTCAGCTATTTGTCAATGTGATTTTTGTCACATTTAATATAGTCTATTTGAGGTATGAAAAAAGAT
>Ga0208373_1003495_pt1 | contig 15359 bp, 14 predicted proteins | sample RifOxyC2_FD_184036 | JGI IMG/M metagenome (GOLD analysis project Ga0208373, IMG submission 184036) | Soil microbial communities from Rifle, Colorado - Rifle Oxygen_injection C2 (SPAdes) | ecosystem: Environmental > Terrestrial > Deep subsurface > Rock core/Sediment | place: Rifle, Colorado...
CCGGCCCCCAACAGGGCCTTGGCAAGGCCGCTCCCGGCCTGCCAGAGGCAGGCCGTACGGCCCCGCATTTAATTCTTTTATTATTTTTTGTTTTATGGCCACCGATAAGGAACACCTTATTGCAGTTCTGTGTAAAAATACTGTTGTAGAAACTATTGCCCGGTGAATTGTCAGAGAATTACCGGGAATACTATTCAGATTGACCAATATATGCAACTGTAGTACAATTGGACATAAGGTGGTACCACCTTCGGGATTTCCTGTAAATATTATTAGAGTTCATATTAATGTGGATAACTGCCAGGGGACTGGAGCAAATATGTGGTTGATGTTCATGCTCAATGCAGTGTGTGTGTTTGTATTGGGTGTTGTTTTACCATTTTGGGACCCTACCAATACTAATACGATTAATAGCAGATTACTAAAGACTGGCTTTGATTATATTCTGCAACACAAATTCTGGGCCGCAGTAATTTGTGGAGTGTATGTATTTGTTTATTCATTTATTCCTGAATTGATGGCGCAATGGAGTAAAAGAAAAGTACGAGCTGCGATACTCGGTCAAATTGCCGAAGTGCTTGGGGGTGACTCACATACACATCGTATAACACTTTTTCGGGAAATTAGCCATCCTCATGCAGTAATACGGGCATGCTTTATGCAACTCTGGAATATGGCTTCTTCTACTCCAAAAGAAAACTTCTTGGTATTATTACCTTCCAAATCCGGGGCGCAGGTCTCTTCCTCATTCTTTTTCCCCCCCATAGGTAAGTACTTAATCATTGATAAACGTCGTGGCCTTCCATTTGAGAAATCTTTTGTTATGTTTCAAGTAGAGAAAGACATCCGTGAACGATGTAATAGTATTCTCACCTATGTTCGATGCCTGAAGGAAACCTGTGTGATACAAAACCTGCCAGACATTTCTAAGATGCATTTGGAGCATTACAAATCGATTGATGAAGTCCCTATAAAGTACAGAGCGGACGTACAGACGTACCTTAAACTCGGGCGCAGTAATGATTTTGCTGTCTTGCAGAAATACACTCGAAAAGCGAGACATTTCTTTGGCACGATAATTAAACAGTCGGATGGTAATGAGCCATGGGGAGTCTTGCTTATTGATAGCACTGGGGGCGGGACGCCATTTCCGGTTCCAATACGGGAACAATTGGAATCATTCGCCAAAACTCTGAGTGTTGTGGCAGATTAGGTGAAGCTGCCTGCTTCTGGAAATTGGCACTCAAGCACACCCGGGAATCTCCTAATGAGGGTCTGGTTTCCGGTTATAAATTAGAGGCAATATATCTGACTCCGCAATTCCAATAGTTGATGTTATGGGTATTGATACCACAACAAACAAAGCTACCATATACTGGGCCAACGCATTGTTTTCAGATGCTGATCGGCGCTTTAATAGTGATTGTGCAGATGCTTTAAGGTCTGCCGGGTATGATGTTTTTTTACCTCAAGATGTACAAGTTAATAAGTTGGGAAGTCCCTCTGCGGTTGATGTTTTCCGCGTCGACACAACTGCGATGTTGCGTTCACAGCTGGTGGTGGCCTGTTTAGATCAGGAAACCATTGATAGTGGTGTGGCGTGTGAGGTTGGGTTAGCATACGCCTATGGCATACCTGTGGTAGGTCTCTGTACAGATTTCCGACAATTTCGTGTAGGACCAGGAAAGATTTATAAGAACTTATTTGTAATTGGGGCAATCGACTCTATTGCGGAGGTTGTTTCAAGCGTCAAAGCGTTACTACAAATCCTACCGAAATATATGGTAAACAGAGTTGAAGCAAACCCTGTAACTGAGATTACACGGCATTATGAGCGGGTGGCTCCTGATTACGCCACTTTTGTTCGTAGGCTAGAGGGTTGGTACAAGCCCCTATGGAACTCTAAAGAATTTGTCACCAAATGGGCTGCTTCCGTCCTACCGGGAAAGGTATTGGAGATAGGATGCGGGAGCCGGGGCCTAGGCCCCGCCTTAACGAGCCGCTATCCATCGACCAGCTATCTTGGGTATGACATCTCAGCACGGATGCTTTTAGATGCAAGTTCCACCTCTAAAGCTTCTCCGTGTTCTTTTACCAAGGACCGTGCGGAGGTTATAAGACAAGCCGCAGCGGAACCTTTTGATTTAACTATTCTTCTGTTTACACTACATGAGTATCCAGACAAGGAGTCGTTGTTGAGCCTAGCATGGCAGAGCCTCAAACCAGGGGGGCACCTCTTAATTGTGGATTTGTCCTCGATGGACTTACCGCTTTTGACGGCAATACTAAAGAGGGAGTTGGCAGCACCTGCAGGGACTGTCGACCTACGCCTAAATCCCGGCAATTTTGCATTACAAGCAAATAAAATGGGTATGAAATTGATACAATGCAGTTTGGAGCTGCCCTGTATGGAATTTCCCACCGCAACCGACCTGATCGACTACTTCAGGATATTTGGCATTTGCGCTGGGATGGATCTCCCCCTAGGCCTGCGCTCTTCTGATCGTGAGTCAAATGAGACGAGGATAAAAGATATCGTTACCAAAAGTCTTAAATTTCCTTTTTGCGACCAGAGGGTATTTCTGGTTGCAGTGATACAAAAATGACTAAATATCGTGGCGCGCTAATTGCTCTTGAAGGTATCGATCGTGCTGGTAAGACTTCTTTGATTCGCCTACTTCCCAAGCACTTGCTGGGGTGCAAAGAGAAGATCGTGACCTGTGGTGAGTACCAATCCCCAGTGAAACGCCTTATATCGCGAGACTTGCTATCCACATTGACCCCTTTTGTTAAAGCATTTCTCTTTGCTGCGGATCGCGCATGGACTTACGAGAAAACATGCCTGCCTGCACTTCGGAAGGGACACATTGTGTTGTGGGATCGATATGTGGATTCTGCAAAGGCGTATCGTGGAGCCGAGATTAGAAGAGGCGGAACCGTTCTGACTAATGACTTTGTGGATGATATCAATCGGCCTTTTGTTGTCCCAGATTTGACTATTTTTGTTGATGTTCCGGTCACCACCTCCCTTAAGCGCTCAAAAAAAGAACGGAGTAAATCCTCATATCAGGCGGAATTTTTACAGAAAGTTTCTGTGGAATACATGAGACTACACAAGTTAAGAGGGTATGCTATTGTTGATGGTTCACGTCCTAAGGCAGATGTTGTAAAAGAAGTAGTTCATATTATCAAGAAACGGTTAAAGAGGTTTTTTTAATGAATCTTATTATCAATCAAAAACGTGCCGAAATGGTTGTTCAACGCCTATATGCGGCATTTTCCCAGCGGCAAGGGCTTCTTAGTGAATTGGAGAATCTTGTTGAGAATCAAATCCCGGAAGGAGTGTTTCCACTCTCCAGGGAACATTCCCTGTTTTTATTTTTTACCGTTTTTAACGACCATGGAATGAAGTCAGTCCGACTATACTCGCTTGCTAAAAAGTTATTTCATTTGCAGCCAGAAATCTTCGACCCCGCAAGAGTGTTAGCAACCTTCACGGGGCCAGAGGATCCGGATTTATTGGCGGCTACAGGGAGATATCTAAGTGTCCGCTATCCAAAAGTGACGGCCGCGAACTGGTATGTGAACTCTAAACGGTTATGCGACCTTTACGCTGCCGACCCTCGCAATCTCTTTTCTTCCACCGCAAAGGCGGCTGAACTTCTGGACGGAATAACTCAGTTTCGTGGCTATGGGCCCAAGACAGGGGGTATGCTTCTCAGAGCTGTTATCGGGCTTGGATTTGCTAAAGTGACTGGCTTAGAAGAGGTTCTATTACCAGTGGATATCCATGATTCCCGAATATCCTTTCTAACAGGGATGATACGAGCCGGAGATAAGCGTACAGTTTCCCCAGCCGATTACTATCGGCATGTCCCTCAGATTCAGCGCATGCTACTCGACACTTGTAATACATTAGGTTTGTCGTGGCTGAATGTTGACCGTGCACTATGGATTATTGGGTCGCGCGGCTGCGTCGACACGCGATGCCAACTTTGTCCGATTAGTGACTTCTGTCGATTGGGTCAGAAAACATTGAAGTCTCAGATATGTCGACAAGGTGCGCCAGCACGCCTGAGTTGCAGTAATGTTGAACCAGTCCCCATTCATTAAGCTTGTTTTTCAGCTATTTCGAGCTATACCATTCTTCTGGTATTAATTTTTTCCCATCCCGCCACACATCAACTTCATGGACGCCGGCAATCTCCCCATAGATACTATCGTCGGCATGATCTAAAACAATACCTTGCCATGCTCCTTTTGCATCAGCAACTGATTTTGCAATAGTTGCGAACATGCTTTTTACCGCGTCAACATCTTCGTCTTTATATTTATAATCCTTTTGCTTATTCTTTTCGTCTCTTCCCAACTTGGGAAAATAGACCTGGCTCGGCTGATCGAAAATGACAAAGCTTGGGACACAAGACGTAGTTTGCTCCAAAAAGTATTCTTGCAGGGAACACATTAAGGCAAGATGAAAAGAGACCCAATTTGAAGCGCTGCCGACTTCAGCGAGAAAATGCCAGTGAGCATCATTACTCTGTACTGAAATGTTCAGGTCTTTGACACTAAACATTGGGGGCGTCTTACGATACCTGTCTTCAACGTCTAAGGATTTTAAATGCTTAAGAATTCCATGAGAAATCCGGGATGTCGCCATATTAATACGCTGCTGAACACCTTTTGGATCAACCGCCTTAAGCAACTCTTTTTGTTCTCTCTCTAGAATATTGATTTCGCTTTGGAATTCACCGCCATCCACAAGACTTTCAAATGTTTCCGCAGAAGCCCTTAAATGCCCTAAAAACAAAAACATATTTTTACGTTTTTGAAACTCTTCTCTGGCTTTCTTGTCCTTAGACAGCAACAAATCAAACCGCTTCTGATACCCTATTTTTTTATCTAAAAGAGTCTGTAATTCTATTTTAAGCCGCTCCTCTTCTCTCGCAAACGAAGTCGGGATTTCCACAAGACTTTTTGCTTCACGCTCATATTTCTCGAATGCAGAGGAAATCTTTTTAAGCTCAGCTACACTGCCCGGATGGTCAGTGCCGCCGCATGCTGGGCATTTGTGAGGCCCGGACGCGACACTTTCCAACCACTTGGAAATATGCAATTTCTCAATTCGTTTCCCCACAGAATCTTTATACCCTCCAAACCCATCCCTTAAACGCTCAAGATCACTGAGTCTCTTTTTGATGCGCCCGATCTCATAACTTAATTGTTCCTCTTCAGTCTCAAGACTCCCCATCTCGCTGTTTGCCTTTTCAATATCCGTGTATTTTGTCTGGGAGTGTTCCGGTATGTGTTCAAGGATTTGTTTTGTGGCGGCCATTAAGTCATCCGGCGAGCTTGTATTTGAAACATCTTCGCATGGAATCCCATATTCTTTTGCGACTTTAATGTGGCCAAGGATATTACCCATCCACGAATCAGATATAGACTTTGCCTTTGCCAATTCACGCCTCAACTGATTGAGGCGTTTTTCCACGACTTGAAGACGTTGACGTGCTATCAAGATTTCCAGAGTTTCTGCGCCTAATATATATGGAAACCAATTGCGGAGCCGTTCGCGATGTTCATGGGAGTGAGTTTTATAAAAAAGGATATTCTGGTTCGCTACAATATCTTGATTTTGAAAAACCAACGCCATTAGATCTCTAAAGCTTAATCGCGCTTGATAGCCACTTTCACCATCTCCGGCCCTAAAATACGGGACTGTTGATATAGCATTCAGAATATTCTTCACCCCGTCAGCGGTTTCATTAGGCCCCGTAATCGCTGGAGGAATGCTTAAAGTGGCTCCGCGTAATATAAAAAAATCATTAGATGCCATATTTTGTTGCGGAACTTTACGGGAAATCAATATTTGCTCTGCTCCTGTCTGAAAAACAACTCCATACCAAGACGCATAATCGCGAATGGTATCTATTGGGATAAAACAATCACTTGAGGCGAGACAATAATCAATGATTGGGATGATTGCGGACTTCCCTGTGCGTGAGGAACCTGTTATCACATTTACTTTTCCTGGCACAAACTCCACAATTCTTGGGGCATACTCTGAAGACTTGGGCCAGATTATTAGATTTAAGAGCTGGAATTTCATTAGAATACCACCTTGAGATATGCGGCAATTGTTTGGAAATCATGCTTTGAGAACCATTTACCAAGAATCTCCGCCTTTCGTCCATCTTTTTCAACACTTCCTTTCAAAGCTTTTCCAAGCGGAGGGCATTTTGTTAAATCCTGAGCGTAAAGCTTCCCACTATCGACATCCCAAACCAAAAGCCCCTCGGTAATTGCGATATCGATAGCCGCCATAGTATATTCGCGCTTATTTTTCACCCGCTCCTGAATATTTAAAAGAATATCTGAGTTTTTCGCGTCTTCAAAACCACGGACATAGGATTGTAGGTCAGCCCTTCTATTGCTTATCGGCTCAAGAAGTTTCTTGCTTGTTAATATGGCACTAGCCACAAAATGCAAAAGGCCGATAGGAGCATCTCCATTTGGATGTCCGTCGCGGTATCCTTGTGTGAATCTCCAAAGCAGATAGGCCCCAACAATGGGGGTATTCCAAATCTTTACTTCCTCAAGTATGTGTCCCAAAATTACACCTCTTTTTTGTTAACAAACAAATCTTCCCAATCAGGATGCCACCCCAAAACAGGTTTGTCTGCTAAAGCATGATATGTCCCAGGAATAGTGGAGGCTGGTGGGGTCATATCTCTAATTGTCTCGCTTCTGGATTTGCATCGTGCCAGGAGCAATTGCCCTCGTTCTTCTTCAGTTGAATTCTTTTGAGTAATCTTTAATTCTTGCATCTGGTTTTTCCAAAACGCTATAAGTCTTGCCTCGAAGTCCGCGGCGACACTTTCATCAATAGTCTCATCATCTATCCATTTGGCACGGTTGACATCTGCTTTTAGGTAGTCAATCACGGCCTCAACGATGTCGTCGTCAGAAATATTTACTTTATCCAACTGTTCAACATATTTGGGACGCTTCCTCACTTGAGCCTGAACTGCATCTTGTTTTGGCGGGTCCTGTAAAGTGAAATCAATAAGTTCCCGTGTACGAAGACGCTCAAACAAGGTCAAAAAACAATGGTCGTAGTCTTCCCATTTAATGGCGGGTAATTCGCGCGCTGCGATTTTTGTAGTGATCACCTCCAGAAGCCACCCGTTGAGCGACTTTAAAATAAATTCAATTTGTGTGTCGGACACCTGTTTGCGCCGGATTTCACCGCGCACTTCATCACAGCTTACAGCGCTGCCCAGTTGAAGCTCAAAATTCAGCACTATTTCTCTCAATAGGGCCTCATTCTGATTGATTACCGAGTTATAATATTCCCATATCTCATGCCCTTTTTTTATATCGCTTAGTGTCGCTTTTGCGTAATCGATTGCCGATTGAACTTCTTGCTGAGTAGTTGCATCGCTAAATTTGGTAACGATTCCTCCCCGCACGGGGTGATTGCAATATAAAACGAATTTGGTTTTACTTACGTTAAGGGTTTTCTCATTTACAGCATCTACCCAATTAGAAAATGTTTTCCATAAATTGCTTGATTTATCAGTTAGAGGATTCCCTGATGTTGACGATTTGTCTTCTTCAACAATTGTTTCGCCGCTAACGTCGCGTGTCGCAACATCTCCCAAAAGCTCCACGCATACGATATCACCTGGGCCACCTCTTAGAAGGTGGCACAATGCGCGTGGCAGTTGGAGGACATATCCCAGCAGTTGTCCTGGGGCATTTGATTTCATTTTATTCTACCGACTATTCTTGATTGTAAGATCAGTGCAAACTTTAAACTCCATCTAGGAAAATTCTACATCTTTAAAACTTTGCTCGCTATGTGCTTGCTTTGATATCCTGGCGGATGATTGCCCTGAAATTAGCGCTTTAATATTGGTTAGTCTTTGGATTTCTCTTTGGTCGTCCAGAAGCCTTCAAAAACATATCCCACTTTGAAACCCAGGGCGGGTTGCAGCCTGCCGCTCTTGCCGCCTCCGACATCATCCAGGTCGATCTCGGTCGGTCTGTAGAAAATATTGAAGGTTAAACCGGTTGGCGTGGCGGCGGTCTCGTCGGTCGTGTATAGCAGCCCGGCAGAAATAATCGGCGCCAAAAAGAAATTATTTGATAATCCGAAGTCTCCAAAGGCCGAAGCGGTAAAACGCAAAGGCTTTCCCTGGACTTTTGGCGACATATATTCCAAGCCCGCCAAAAAGTCAAAAATATAAAAGGTATTTGTGCCGGGCAGGCTGCGGTTGCTGACTTTCACCTGCTGTATCTGTAACCCCCCAGTCTTGGAAAATCTCTCACCGTTACCGACAGCCCTGATGCCCAGACCCCAGGGATGAACTACGGCGGTATCTTTATTCCCCGGGAAATACATATCCTGCGGCGCAGGCAGGATAAAATAAAACTCATTAGCCGAAACCCAACTGTAAACAGGTTTGCTGTCCGCCGCTAGTACCGGGGTTAGCCCGGCGGCCAGTAGGATAAAAAATATTAATCTGTGAGTTCTCCCCATATCCCCCTGCTTTCAATAAAACCTGTTTATTTATTGGTAAAAACTACGGTTACTGTGGCTTTGGTTTTGTTGCCTGCGGCCTTAGCTTTATAGGGGCGAGTGGCTGCGGCGTTTATATATGCGGCAAAGGCTTTGGCGGTCTCTATAGGCGTCTGTTTGGGCTTTAAGACCTGCGGGATATTCCAGCCGCCGACGTGGTCGATGGTGCCGTCTGGCCTCATATAGCGGAATATGGAAAGCCATAAATCAATAGTGCCCTCTATCCCAGCCTCTGGTATATGCCCGGTGGCTATTCCGGAGATTTCCGCTATTCCGGGCTTACCGCCTACGGTCACTTTATTAGCGGTGGTAACTGTGATTTTCTGCGTATTATCGTAAGATGAGGCAACAAACTTTGCCCCTTTCGCAAGTTCCACTTCCGGATTATATCCAGAATTATTATTCTTCTTCATAATTTATGCCCCTCGTGGAATTAGCGTGCCGTTGCTTGCACAATTGTGGTATTGTGATAATTGATATATACATCACTAACTATGTGCCCATCTAATAATCGCAACTTCGCTTTATTTAGCGTTATTGCTCCGTAATCAAGTAGTACATGACAGGTAGGACACACACAGACAATGTTTTCAATAACATCCGGACCGTTATGTTTGCCACCTAAAGGTTTGACGTGATGGGCTTCTGCATAGCAACCCTTGCCGCCTAAATCAACTGTTTTTTCACAAATTTGACATTTGTAATTGTGTATAAATTTTATATGACGTGCAATTTTCGTATCACGAATAATTCGATAAATCTGAACTAATGCCCGTTCTATCTCCTCTTTCTTTTCAAGCAAATCAAGGGCTTTGGGCGTTTTAGCTGACTGATAATCTTCTCCGTTTTGCCTCGTATGATTATGGCCTTCATCAACCGTTTCTTTTAATTTTTGGCTGAAAGCTTGGAACCGATTTCCTTCTGAAACACGAACATAACCAGGTATGGATGAAATACCATGTAGGACGTGCACATCTTGTTTTATTTGCAGCTCAGAACATTCTTGGTAATTTTGCACGGTTGCAAACACAATATAGCCGTTGCCGTCGAACAATGCGCCTGGGAAATCAGTTAGTGGATGATACCACTTACCATCTTCACGGAATAGGGCGTGTTTTGCCCCTACACCCCATAATTTATTCAGCAACTTACCCGTCAGGTGTCTCGTCATAATCTTTTTAGCACGTTACTGGGTAACAGCTTCAAATCACCTCTTGGGATTGACTTTCACTTCGGTTTTCTCTTTTGCGGTCAGCCGAATCGGGACTTTGCCTCGCTTTGCGGCAGCAACAAAGTGCTTATTTGCCCATAAAACTTCTACACGCTTATGGTCCTTTCCTGAAGTGTCCCGGGTCTTCACGATAATCTTTTTCTTTAACCATCCATGTTGTTTCTGTAAAAGTTTCTGGTATAACTCATTGTCATATCCACTAATTAAAATCATACACTTGGCTTTACGACATTGCATCAGCAATTCCCGATGGAAGCTCTCAATATTTGCGTCAAACGCATAAGTATGGCGTCGGTCAGTAAAATAAGGTGGATCGAGGTATAATAGTGTTGCTGGGCGATCCTGAAACATCTTAATAATTACCCTCGCATCTCTGTTTTCAATCCGAACGCTTCGTAGTCGTTCTACAAGATGCTCAAGTCTCTCCGGCAACGCATACCAACGGTTTACACGCGCCTCACGACCACTCCGAGAGTAGGATTGAGAGTAGGAAAAACCGCTATGTATGCTCCCGTTAACGCCATTCACCGTCATCATTGCGGAGACAAGAAATCTGCGCGCATTCTCCAGCGCACTTACCTTAACATCTTTTCGTCTCCCATGTTGTCTTTCAGATAAATACTCTTCCCTCGCATAGGGGGTCAATGAGACGGCACGTAGTAGATTGTCTGAATTGTCACGCAATTGCTTAAAAAAGTTGACTATTTGTCCATCAATATCATTAATTACTTCAATAGGGCTCGGAGTCTTCACTAGCGTCACTGCCGCAGAGCCACAAAAAACCTCAACCCAAGCATTGTGCGGTGGCAGAATGCGGGCAATTCTTTGAGCCAGTCGTCGCTTCGACCCATAATATCCGAAAGGCGTGTTTAGCCACTCGCCAACACCTACTGCAAGCGGTTGTTTTTCGACGCCCATATTTTTAAGCTTTCGGCCAACGACACATCCTTTGCGCATCAGATCACCTCAGAAAAGGATAAATTAACTTTGCCGAATCGACAACACTTCCGTTTCACAAAACCACTCTTGTTTATCCACAAAGACTTTCTGAAAAGGGTCTTCAATAATTTTCAACTGACTAAAATCAAACCTTCTACCAGTTGCTACGGGTAGAAGATATAGATAGTATTTGTCTTTAAATCTTTTCGCACAGTTCATTTCATTTTTTGACCATTTAAACTCATAGTCCACTAAAGACACAGCTTTAACTTCTATAAAGATTGGTTTTTTAGTCGCAGCGTCTTTGAAGCTTTCTATATCATATCCCGCACCAACATCTACAGGTGAAATATGCTTTATTTTATTAATCAACTCAGGCGCAACAGAGAGCTTTTCTTTTTCAAATTGTAAAACAGCCAACTCTGCATCCTGCCCAAGTAAATCCCTTTGTTTTAGAATCTCATCTAATTCCTGCTTCGATAATTTGAAAAATCGATTATGCTCAAGATGTTTTACCAGTGGCGTTTCCCTGACAATATATATTTGCGTTTCATAATTAAAATCTATTACGCCGAATTCTATCAAAAGATTCCTGAGACCAACCAAATGTTGAGGGGTGGGTGATTTTAATGTATATTCATTATTGCATCGTAACATTTCACTAAAAAGTTCGTCTATTGTGTTAATATAAAAAGAATTTTCTGAAAACATCTTTTTACTGAGGCTCTCCTTCAGCGCATTTTTGCTTTCTTCATTGTCCGCCAGCTGATTCAGTATGTTTTCATTATTGCCAGCCACGGCAATCTCCCCTTCGCTAATTTCAATCACCCCGAGTTTTCGCAAAAATCCAACTGTGTAATCAAAATTGGTGGCATAAGTTTCATATTTTCTTCTAATCTCATTAGTTGCCAAGAAATTGCTGTTTTTTAAAATCTCCAGCAGGGTAAAAATTTGTTTAAATCTTATTAATTCGAGATTGTTCATGTTTTACTGCCATACATCCTGTTAAAAGCCTCTTCGTCTCCATCGTCTTCAAACATGTCAAGTGAACATATGGCAAATTCTTCGTCGATCAATTCGCTCATTTTCGCCGCTTTCGTTTCCAGGTTGTCCCTAATATCTTTGTCAATCGTGTTTCCATATTGCAGGAAGTAGTAGTGTGCCTCCTTATCTTCTGAACCACCCACACGGTGAATTCTGTCCAGAGATTGAAGGTACTGCGCACAATTATAAGATAAGTCGTAATAAACAGCTATTTGACAGGCTTTGTGTAATGAGATGGATTCGGCACAAGCCGCCGGATTAGCGATTAAAATATCCAAACCACTAGAGCTGTCAACAAACTCGTTGCGTATAGCTTCTCTAGTCTCTTCTTCATCGACTGCTGTTTGTTCCACGGGCACTTTGCCGTAAATGGATTTACAATAGTAGCCGAGAGACGTCAAAGTTTGCTGGATTAACTCCAATGTCCCAACAAAGTTTGACCAAATCACTACTTTCTTTTTTTCTTCTTGAAGCCGCTTGATAAATTTTAATAAATACTCTAGTTTTGCTGGTTTTTCAAGCGTGTTGTAATTATAAATAACCTTAGCAAGCTTTGAATCGGCACCAACCAAGTCCTCCGTATAGTTCTCTATCGATTTGCTTAAAAGCCCGGCGTTGGAAATACACTGCCTTAACCGGATAATACGTCCCCGGCGCAACTTCTTTACCAATTCAATGCTTTGTAAATATTCTTTTTGTGAATAACTTCTAATCTTTTTATCGATGGCATCATAAATAACTTTTTCATATTTATTCATTTCGATAACTATTGGCGCGTGAAATAATGCTGGTTTTAATCCAAGATCCTTTTTTCTTACCCGGTAAAAAAGAGGGCTGACAGCCTGCTTAAGTGTCTGTTTTATTAAAGAATAGTCTTTATTTTCTTCTGCGACGATTATTTTTGTTTTTGTTTCAGCTTCTATCGGAGAATATTCGGGCCAAAGAAAATCAAACATATTAAAAATGTCCGAATAGCTTCTGGGCATTGGTGTCCCCGTCAAAATACACCGCTGAACAGCGTGTTTCGCAAGAGACAAAACAGATTGGGCCCAACTACCATCAATCTGTTTTATGTAATGCGCCTCATCAATTACTAAATAAGCTTTAACCCCTGCTTGTGTTAAGAATCTTTTGATCAACGCCTCATCTCTTAATAGGGTTTGATAGGTAACCAGATACAGCTCTGAGATCGCTTGCCTTGAAACAGAGTATTCACCTCGCCGTGTAATATAATCGCCGCCAGCCAGGATCTTGTAAGTGGGTGTTCTGTTCAGAGTTAATTTGAATTCTGTTCGCCAAGGAGAAAAACATGCTGAGGGACCAACTACGAACAATAAGTTGACTTTGCCCTGTGTTTTTAACCATTCATAATTTGTTAAAACAACAGTTGTTTTGCCGCTCCCCGGGACAGAAAAATTTGCCCCATTGCCAACAAGATGTAAATGGAAAGCGGCTTTAAGCTGATGCGTTTTTAGTTTTCGGGTTATTCTCGCATCTACATATTTTGCGAATTCTCTAAATTTGGCTGCGTCAAGCCTTCCTTCCTTATATTTATTTGCCGTTTCTTTGAGATGAGTAAATTCGCTGATGTTGCTTTGAAGAAATTTTAAGCGTTTTCTGCATTCTTCGGTTATGGTGTGCGGGATTGTCTCTTCCTTTAAAAAATCCACCACCTTTAATAAAATACTGTCCGCTGAATCGGCGTCGAGCACGTAGGTGTTTTCTTGAGGGGTTCTTACAAAGCCCCAATGATTAATTTGTAACGCTTGGAAGGATTTTAATTCAGAAGAATTGAAATTTAAAATCAGTTGATTTGTGTGTAGGTCAATTATTACCATCTAATTCACAAAGCTATTTAACGGGAGAATTTTTTTCGCAAGTCATCCTTTCTTTTCTCTATATGATAAAACTGACTGATTAAATCCTTGGTTCTGGCCTGTATTTCAGCTAGAATCTTCATTGCTGTTTTGCTTTCAAATATATCAACCGCTTCTGGGTCCATGTTTGGATGGTTAAGTTTCTTTAGTGCTTGTGCTAACAAATCGAGAGGTTTTTCTTTTTCTTCCTTATGTTCAGAAATATTTAGAGCTTTTTTAACGTGCCAGGTTAAGGATTCTTCATGCTTCTTGGCCCATCTATTTTCTATTTCTCGTGGGGCCAATCCCGTTCCCTTCTCATCAACGCATTCGCCGTGAGGCATGGTTAAACCGATCTCGTTTAGCCGCAGTATTTCCCTTTTCGCCTCTTTATTTTCGATCAAGCTGCAAAAATTCCTCATCAGAATATGCGCTTTAGTTCCAGGAAATTCTCTTTTTCTTATTATTTTAAAAGCCGCATCTTTTAGCTTGCCTATTTCTTTTTCACTCACTCCAAGCTTTATGCGCCATCTCGGATCTTTTAATGTTTGGTCAACGCTCTTGTAATAGTCAATAAAAGCCTGCCATCGGCCCTCTTTATCTCCTAGTCCTGTGGATATAATCGAATACTGGTGTTCTTTGCCTAAATGAGTCAAATACTCTTCAATACATTCGAGCGGGCCCAGATAATCATCGTAAACTTTTTTAACGGCTTTCTTAAATTCTTTTCCATCCATAACTTTATAAAATGCATCATCCTTTAACTGCGTCTCTAAGCTCATTCCGTGCTGGATTTTGCGCCGCATAGATAATGCCCTATCAAACCCGTAGTATTCGGCCTTGCCGTCGCTCATTAACTGATATTTATTTTCAATGCGTTCAATATCTAACAACGTCGGAGCACCACCCTCTTCCCCTTTACCAGGAAGAATAACAACTCGCATAAAAACAAAATCGTTCGATTGTTTTTCAGCGCAAAGTTCATCTAAAACCATTTTCCTTCTATTTCCATTAATTAAAAACCCGTCGCAGGTAATAATGGCGGGTTCTCTCTGCTTATCACTATTAATGGATTTTTTAAGCTCTTCTGTTTTTTGAGGGTCTTTCTCTTTTAAGAATTTCCTAAGAATATTTTGCGCTTCTAAACTATGCTCAACTAGGACTCCATGCTCTTGTTCGTATTGTAAAACGTCTGAGGAGATACGCCCATTGTCTTTTCTGAAACGGAGACAGCTTGATGGAACAGAAACAATGTCTCGCTCCTTTTGAGCGCTTATATCATTGCGGAAATCGATAATAGTTTTTGTGGGTTTGTTTGAGGGAATGCGTTTTTCAAGTATCTCTTTAGCAAAATCATCTACGATCTCGCGAACATTATCTTTCATGATATGTGTCATACATCAAGCTCCTTTTTTGTTTTAGCAATGATCGCTTTCAATTGACTTTGCTATAAAGATAACGGAGACAGCAACCTGTTTAAAAGGGAACATGGGGGGCGCTGGCAATTACATTAATTACGCCCCGTATCCCATTGTGAATATTCTAGCAAATAGACAGGACAGCGCCGTATCATGAAAAGTGCGGGGTAAAATGAAGAGGGTCAAGGCCGGGTCTGGACGGCCCCCATACGGCCAGGCCGGTCCCGATCTTGGCTTTCCGTTTGGCCCCCCCTTGCCGCCGTTGGCGGCCAGGCCCACGCAAACGA
>Ga0208373_1003496_pt1 | contig 15346 bp, 12 predicted proteins | sample RifOxyC2_FD_184036 | JGI IMG/M metagenome (GOLD analysis project Ga0208373, IMG submission 184036) | Soil microbial communities from Rifle, Colorado - Rifle Oxygen_injection C2 (SPAdes) | ecosystem: Environmental > Terrestrial > Deep subsurface > Rock core/Sediment | place: Rifle, Colorado...
CGGTATCAATGCCGTCAACCAGGAAGAGGTCGTCTCCTGCCCCGCCCTGAAGGTTATCCATACCGGCCCCGCCGGTGATGATGTCGTTGCCGTCACCTCCGGCCAGCAGGTCGTTGCCCGCTCCGCCCTGAAGTATGTCGTTGCCCGCCCCGCCGGTAATGGTGTCGTTGCCGGCAGTACCGATTAAAACAACATCAACCGGATTCATTCCCTCGGCCATGGCGGTCAGATGATCGGCTCCCCATACAGTGCCGTCTTTGAACTCGAACCGCTCAACCTTATACTCAGCACTGTAAAACCAGTTGGAAACCGTCAGGCGGTCTTCTGTACCGCTGACAGCCAGGCAGAGGTCATCACCCTCCCGGCTCGCAAGAATATCGCCCGGTGCAATACCTTCTCCAAAACGAACCATATCCAAATTGTTGTCATGATTACCTCCTGTGCCTTCTGAATCGGGATATTCGTTCAGATCACGCACGGTATCCTGGCCACTCCCCCGGCCGAATAGATAGATATCGTTTCCATAGTGGTCCTCAAGAAAATCATTTCCAGCTCCGCCATCGAACACATCATTTCCGTCTCCCCCTTGAAGCGAGTCGTTTCCGTTTCCGCCGGACAGGATGTCGTCACCACTTCCACCGAAAAGGGAATCATCCCCGGTATCTCCATAAAGGGAATCATTCCCGTCGTCACCATTGATGTAATCATTGCCTCCGTAACCATACAATTCGTCGTCAATATTTGTGCCGTATAGATTGTCGTCCTCCTGTGTCCCAATCATCAGACCGGCCATGAGGTTCGCTACATCCCAAACAGTTCCATCGCTGAACTCTATCCGTTCGATACCGCCCATCCACGGGTGTCTCACATATCCAGCCAGAGTCAATACATCACGCCAATCATATTTGGAGCTAAGGCAGAGCTTATTCCCGTCCCATGTGACATTCAGATCGGCCGGTCCAATACCGTTGCCGAAACGGATCGTGTCTACGTCATTAATAAAGGATGCAGGGTCATCATTCCATCTTTCTTCATCTTCGCTCATGTCACATACTGTGTCTCTGCCAAATCCCGGCTGAAAAAGATACAGGTCGCTGCCGGTCTGGCCCGTCAGATATTCATCACCCGGGCTGCTGACCAAAATGTCATTTCCAGTGCCGCCATAGAGACCGCCGCCACCTCCCATCAACAACAAAGGACCAACGGCTGCAAGTTCGTTCAAGCGGGCGGTATCCCACACTAATCCGTCTGCAAATTCCACCTTGGCAATTCTATGGTCTTCACTTATAAACCAATTGCGTAAAGTCAGCATATCCTCCCCCCTGTTAATCATGAGGTAAAGATTTTTTGCATCCCGGCCAATCACCAGGTCTTCGGGTGACAACCCTTCATCTATAAGAATTGTATCGGCATCGCCTGATTCCGTGTTTTCTATGATGTCCCACCCGGAGCCGGAACCGAACAGATAGGTATCATCACCAGTGCCGCCCGATAGAAAATCGTTACCGGAACCACCTTTTAAGATATCGTTACCGTCTCCTCCTTTTAAAATATCGTTACCGTTGCCTCCATCGAGATAATCATCACCGTTTTCGCCGTTGAGTTCATCATTGCCTTCATAACCCGTCAGGGTGTCGTTTCCGTCTCTGCCGTAAATTACGTCCACACCATCATGACCCTGCATGTCATCGTTTCCGGCAGTGCCGTAACCGGTCACTAGTTTTCCCGCCAGGAGTTCTGAGCTGTTTATCTCTGTGCCGTCGGCAAAGGTGAAACGCTCAATCTGATAGGTGGCGTCTGAATACCAGGAAGAAAAATTAAGCTGATCGCCGCCCGGCCCAACCATTACCACCAGGTCGTTGCCGTTCCGGGTAAAATTGGACAAATTTGAGAAGGCGATACCGGAGCCAAAGGCTAATGTGTCTGCCCCCGAGTCATCAAAGATCAAGTCTGCCCCGTTGCCTGGGTTAAAGACGTAAAGATCATCTCCGGAACCGCCAATAAGCCGGTCATTTCCCGTACCGCCGTCCAGGGTGTCTTTGCCTTCCCCGGCATAGAGATCATCATTGCCGGTGCCGCCTGCAATATAATCATTGCCGCTACCACCGATCAGGGTGTCATGGTCTGCCTCGCCCAGCAGAGTGTCGTTGCCGCCATGGCCAAGAAGGATATCGTTGCCGCTGCCGCCCAGGATAAAATCACCCCCGCCCGGACCGGTTTCTTCCACCACATCAAACCCCTGAAAATTAACCGAGACCGGATAACCGGCTGCTGAGTAATCAGCTTCAGCAGACAGCGAAGCCAGATTTATCTGGTGCAATGAATCCTCATATTCTCCCGGTCCGAAATTCGGCTTTATCGCGCTGTCACCGTATAGAAAATCATCCCCTGAGCCCCCGGAAAGCAGGTCGTTGCCAAGCCCGCCGGCAATGACATCGTTTCCTCCATCTCCTTCGGCTGTGTCGTTGTCATTGCCGCCCTCTATAAAATCCTGGCCATCACCGCCGGTCATCATGTCATTGCCGAATCTGCCGGAGATGTAATCCGTGCCTGCCCCGCCGCGCAGGATATCGGCTGCCCCGGTATAGCCCCAGGGGTTGTAGCGCGGATCAGGATCATTAACATAGCCGTCCCCGATAATCCGGTCGTTACCGTCGCCACCCTCAATGAAATCCTTGCCGGTAAAGCCCATGAGATAATCATTGCCCTCTGCACCGTTGATCTGCAGGCTTGGCGGATCAGGAAGGTTTGAATACCCGAACGAGTTCCCGTTGATCACGCCGGGGCCGGTGATATTCCCGGTGAACACATATTGGGCTGTGCCGCCATCAAAGACAAAGAACGGGTAATCATCCCCCTCGGTGCCTTCCAGCACATAGGTTGCCGACGGTTGTTCGGGTTCCAGGCCGATGCCGAAATCCCCGCTTTCAAAGCCATCTCCCAGAAGGAGCTCGCTGCCGTTCTCCATCACCATCTTCCACGGGGAATTGTGGGTGATGGTGAGGATGGAACCGTCATCCATTTCTTTTTTCCAGATATTGGTTTGGCCTTCCACTTTCTCGAAAAACCCGGCAGCAGTCAGGTCATACTGTCCGTTTTTGATCTTGATCACTCCGCTGATCTCGCCGTTGGATTCTTTTTCTTCGATGATTTGATCGTTGCCGTCGCCCGGGCTCCAGATATAGGTGTCGAAGCCCTTGCCGCCCACGAGTATATCATCACCCTGGCCGCCGGTTAGGGTGTCGTTGCCGTCCCCGCCTTCAATGTAATCATCACCATCAGAACCGGAAAGCGTGTCATTCCCTCCCATGCCGTAGATGTGGTCATCGCCGTCTACATCCTCCTCGGAACTGAAAGTATTTGATCCCTCCGTCCCCCACCAGTATTCGCGGTAATCGACGCCAAGGACGCCGCCACGGGCTTCATTTTTAATATTCAGGCGTGTATCCGTAAAATCAATGTCGGTTTCAGTGTTTGAAAGAGTCTCATCCGGGTGAGCCAGGTAATACAGGAACTTGGCGCGGTCTTCGATATACTTGTCTGAATAATTATTAATATCCAATTCACCATTTTGGTTAACCAGACTGTAATTTGCTCCAATAACGGCAAACGAGTTCAGTTCACGCAGCGCATAGAGGTGTGCCGGATCAGATGCCTGGCTTTGAAGAGTTGAAATACTGGTTTGATCCAGAAAGTCAAATTGAAGGCTGTTTGCCGGGGCGTTGGCAACATCCAGGTCATTGAATGTGTTATTGAGACGGTTAAAACCGTCTTCTCCTGAAAGGGCATAGGCAGTTGACAAGTTATTATAGTCTGTTTCTTCAGTAAAATGGGCAAGGATTTCATTATAATGGCTGATGGCATTATTTAATACTGTTATTGAATGCCCGCTAAGCCCCTCATTGTCACCGAATACCGGCAGATATGTACCCAAATGGTCAGACGTTAATTCTGAGGCAAAATTAGACAGGATATCACCATTCAATGTCCCGCAGTCATTAAAAGAAACATTCAGAATGTTATCTTCGGCAAATGCCGCATACGACAAGTCAAGCCCGAAAGCATTAAGGACCTGATAAATCCCGACCTGGATCAGTGCTTCTCCAAGTGTATCAGTATAACTTCCCCACATCGTCAGTAGCCGTTCGGTTCCATAAGGATTGAAGGCATAACCCTTTATTCCCAGAACGGCTCCGACACTCTGTGTCAGGACCCCGCCAAGGGAATGCCCGGTCAGGGCCACGTTGGAAGAAGATATACTATGGTCTGCCATCATTTTCTGAACAAATGCTTTGGCATCATTGAACTGCAGGTTGTAATTGCTCAGACCGATTATGGCATCCGTCCCTATATCAAACCAACTGTCTGGTTCTGTTCCTCGAAATGCAATCACATACTCGCCTGTTGGATTGCCATCACTATCGTTTTTTCAAGCAACAGGGCCTGCATGTCTGTATCGGTTGAGGTGTAGTCTATAATCTTGTATGCATTATTAAGGGTACGAGTATCTGCTTCGTTTGACGTTAGAGAAAGATCATTTTCATAATGATTTTGGATAAAGCTACCCCCGTAATCACTGTAAGTAATTTCAGATAGTATTCCCATATCAGTTAGCATAATACCACCTTGGTTCATTATTGATCTCCTTTGTTAATCGATTTGTTATTTAAATAAAAATTGATATCCATCCCATGAAAGTTCCCAATCTTAGGTATAATTGAAGAAAAAACATTTTTATCAAAACAATATATATCACTATCTCCACACATCGGTTTTGAGCTATAAAAACGATTGCCCAGGGCAAAATCCGGCAATATCATGTACCATCTGCGCATCAACCTGCGATTATAAGCAATCACTTCGTTTGTCCCGTTCTCCGTGATAATAACCTCGTCGCTCCAGAGATACCGGCGTTGGAAAGACGTAAGCGGCACAGGATTGAACACAACTTTGTAATTAATCTGCGAAAGCTCCTGTTTAGAAATGATATTGCCGCGGGACGCGATCAGTTTCGCTGCCTTATCCATTGCGTCATAATAATTGCCCTTTTTGAGTTTATTATGAATGTCCTTGCTGGTCTGCCAGTCCTGTACAGTTGCAGTATATAAATAAATCTTCCCGTCCTGGCTGTTCAGAGCCATAGTTGTGAGGTGGACGCCATCCAGATAATTGCGGATCATCAGTACCCGGTCTTTTTCATCAAACCCCGGGTAAATATTATCTTCCCAGTAGATACTGCCCGGAGATTCAACCGTTTTTTTGATAAATGTTTTCGGATTGGGATCAGCCTTGCAGATCCGCCAGACCAGAAAATGGGTAATAATAATATCGTGAGTCAGGCCCAAAACAATGCAAACAAACAGCACTGGAATACCCCAAACAACAATTTTCTTGATCATGTTTTCTCCTCTTTTTTACTCCCATTATACCGCCTCGGTCAGGTTCTATCATTCTGATTTGAGCTGCACCCGGATGAGATAAATCACCCAGCCCACAAACAGCTGGCATCGGCACAGATCATTTTTTCGATTTTGGTTGTGGCCTTGTTGCAGTCAAAGCCTGCTTCCTGCGTCTTGGCTGCCAGGCACAGCGGTAAAATCGCAAGCATCAGAACCAATTTAAATCTTAATGGCATATTTTTATCCTTCATCCTGCAACCTCCTTTAACAAAGAAAATCGGTAAAATTTAGTGGCTCACCCTTTGCCGTCATTTGCCTTCGCAGGTGTCGCCATCCCCAATGATAAGGAAAGCAATTCCTCCCAGACTTTCTTAGTATTCTTTCGCAAGGAAATCAATCAGGGAAAACCCTGAATTTTGAAGAAAAAATCAAATTATTTTTCATATTTTTCCGTACAGTGGACCCCTCGAATACCCCCTGATATTCTGCGAATCCTCAAGATCATGGAACCCGCCTTGTTTTTCCGGAACAAGGCTGTAAAAGAAAAATTTTCTGTGGTATAGTCCCCGGACATATCAATGGAAAAGTAAAGGAAACAGGTTTGGAAGAATTAAAAGGATCACAGAAAAAATATTTAAGGGGGCTTGCTCACAGTTTGAACCCCGCGGCCTTTGTGGGCCATAAGGGGTTGACGGATACCCTGACGGCGGAGATTGATCAGGCCCTTGAAGCCTCGGAACTCATCAAGGTGAAATTCAATGAGTTCAAGGAAAAAGAGCAGAAAAAAGAATTGATTGAACAGATCGCCCTTGCCACAGGCTCCCATGTGGCCGGGATGATAGGTCATGTGGCCATATTTTACCGGAGAAATAAAAATCCGGAGAAACAGGTTATCAAATTGCCATAATGTTTAATCCCCCCGTGTCACCTTCCCGGATCAGATTCACCGCTCTTGAAGGCAACCGCATGAAGCTGGACGGCGGCGCCATGTTCGGCAATGCGGCCAAGGCCCTGTGGAGCCGGTGGATGCCCTCGGACGACCGCAATATGATTCCCATCGGGTCAAGATCCCTTCTGATTGAAACAGGGCGTCATGCCATCCTGTTTGAAACCGGGGCCGGGGCCTATCTCGCCCCGGACATGAAAGACAGGTTCCGGATGGCCGAGACCCGCCATGTCCTTCTGGATTCCCTGGCCCATGCAGGACTGTCCCATGAAGACATTACCCATGTGATTCTGTCCCATCTTCATTTTGACCATGCGGGCGGGCTTCTGAGAGAGTGGGAAGAGGGCAGGACGCCGGAGCTGTTATTCCCCAATGCAGGATTTTATGTGGGGAAAGACAATTTTGACCGGTCGGGCTGCCCCCATTTGCGGGACAAGGCTTCCTTTATTCCCGGATTGACCCGTCTCCTTGAAGATACCGGCCGCCTGATGCTTCTCCATGACAAGGAGGTCCTCGTCCTTGGTGACGTCCGGATTGAATTCGCTGAAAGCCGGGGGCACACCCCCGGCATGATGCTCTCCCATATTCAGACACCGGAACAGACCCTCTTTTTTGCAGGAGATGTGGCCCCGGCCCATGCCTGGGTCCATCTTCCCATCACCATGGGCTATGACCGGTTCCCCGAATGCCTCATCGATGAAAAAATCCGTTTTTTCCAACAAGTCCTGGATGAAGACGCCTGGGTTTTTTATACCCATGATCCTGTCTATGCCGCTTCAAAAATCAGTTATGACAAAGCCTCCCATAAATATACCCCACGGGATCTCATCCCGGATCTTTGCTCCCTGAATCCCCTGAAATAGAAGACATTCATTTTTTCCTTCCCCTTTTAAATTTTTACAACAATCCATTGACAAACTTGAGAAATAGTATTTATATGATTTATAGAACGACGTTCGAAAAATGAATTAGATATGTTCGCATTCTCCGGGGCAACCCGCCAACAAGGGAGACGGCCATGGGAACACAGGAAAGAAAAGCATTGGAAAAGCAGCTTCGCCGGAGCCAGATTTTAGATGCGGCCAGGATGCTTCTTTTTTCTTCCGGCATTGACAGCGTATCCATCAGCGGGATTTCCAGCAAGGCTGAGCTGGGGGTCGGGACCATCTATTTTTATTTTAAGAACAAGGATGAGATTTTTGCCGCACTTCAGGAAGAGGGTCTGGCTCTTCTTTATTCCAAAATCTGCAAATTCATAGAAAAAGAACCGGCCCCTGAAAAACAACTGGCCGGGATCGCCGAAGCCTATTACCGGGTCAGCGAAGAAAACAAAGATTATTTTGATATCATCAATTATTTTTTGTCCTCCCCCAGGATTTTTTTTGAACCTGGATTGAAATACCAGATTGACATGTCAGGCCATAAGATTCTGAAAATCATCCAGAATACAATCGCCACCGGCATCGAGACAGGTGTTTTCAAGGAAGCCCAACCCGGAAGGTTCTCCATCATGTTCTGGGGGACCCTCCACGGGCTGCTGCATTTTAAAAAGCTTGAACATACGATTCTTGAGAATGAAAATCATAGGGACCTCTACGAATATAGCGTGAATAAATTAATTGATGCTATCCGGTGTCAATGACGTGAAAAGGAGAACAAAATGAAACTAAAAGGAAAGACAGCACTGGTGACCGGGTCCGGCAAAAAGACCGGAATCGGTTATGCCATTGCTAAAAAATTTGCGTCCGAGGGGTGCAATATCATTATTGCGGATTACGGGAGTGACAAAGGCCTGAATTCAGACGTAAAGACCGGGTCCATGAATGAAATGATGGTGATCGGGGAGGAACTCAAGAAGGCCTATCAGGTGGAAACCCTGGTGGTGAACGTGGATGTGACCCTGACCCAGACCATCTCGGACATGGTGTCCCTTATCCGGGAGAAATTCGAAACCGTGGATATCCTCTGCAACAATGCCGGCGCCACGTTTGGCGTGCCCAGCGGGATCCATACCTATGACGAGGCCGCCTGGATGAGAACCATTGACGTCAATCTGCACGGCGTGTTCAGGGTGTCCAAGGCCATTGTCCCCCTGATGATGACCAAGGGCGGAGCCGTCATCAATACCGCCTCCCGGGCCGGCAAGGTTCCGGCGCTTTTTAACGGGGCCTATTCCGTGTCCAAGGCCGGGGTGATCATGCTGACCAAGGTCATGGCCAAGGAATTGGCGGGCTTAAAGATCCGGGTCAATGCCATCTGTCCTGGCCAGATCATGACGGATCTTGAACGATGGCGGTTCGGCCTGGAAGCACAATTCCTCAACACCACGGTGGAGGAACAGGAACGAAAAATGTGCGAAACCATTCCCATGGGCCGGATCGGAACTCCGGAAGAGGTGGCCGACATGGCCCTGTTCCTGGCTTCGGATGACTCTTCCTATGTTACGGGCCAGGCATTGAATATCTGCGGGGGACAGTTGATGGAACTTTAAAACCGGTGGGAAACCATTCGGTATCACTAAATCATATATATATTGAAAAGGAGTCGGATCATGACGGAAACCATTACAGGGGCGCAGCTTGCAGCCCGTGCACTGATAGACAGAAAGATCGAACATATTTTTTCATTGAGCGGCGGTCATATTACGCCGATTTATCAACATCTTGAGGGATCCAGCGTCAAGATTTTCGATACCCGGCATGAGCAGTCGGCCGTGTTTATGGCAGAGGCCTTTGGAAAGCTGACCCGGAAGGCCGGGGTGGCCCTGGTAACGGCGGGACCAGGGTTTACCAATGCCCTGACCGGTATTGCCAGCGCCCATTTTTCAAACACCCCCCTTGTCCTCATCGCCGGTTGTGTGGGGCTTGACCACAAGGAAAAACTGGATCTCCAGGACATGCCCCAGGAGGCCGTCATCGAACCCATGGTCAAAAGGGCCCTGGTCTGCCGGAAGGCGGAACGGATACCCGAATATGTGGACATGGCATTCAGGATCGCCCAGAGTGGAAGGCCCGGCCCTGTTTATCTTGAATTTCCCATTGATGTTTTGAATACGCCGGTTCAACAAAGTCTGGTCAAATATCCCCGCACCGAGGTGGCCTCGGCCCCGGTGGATACGGCCAAGGCCAAAGAGCTGATCAATTTGATGAAAACCGCCCGGCAGCCGGTGGTCATCGCCGGAACCGGGGCCTGGCAGTCCGGTGCAGAAGCTGAACTGAAAATCTTTATTGAAAAAACCGGCATGCCCGTATTTACGTCCTTGTCCGGCCGCGGGGTGATATCCGACGACCATCCCCTCTGCTTTGAGGGCGCCGTGGCCGTTCGTCCGGGATGCGCGTTTAACGCCTATTTTGAGACGGATCTGATCGTTATCCTGGGCTCCAGGATTTGCTTGTATTATCTGTTCGGCGATATTTTCAACCCGGCTGCCAAAATGGTTCAGGTGGACATTGAGCCCGAGGAAATCGGCCGCAATAAAAGCGTCGACCTTCCGGTGGTCAGTGATGTAAAATCCTTTCTTGAGGTCTTAAATCAATCCATGACCCCTGAACTTGAAGCTGAACTCAAAACAAAATTTTCTCCCTGGATTGAAAAACTGACAGAGGCCCACAAACAGAGCAAGGATGCCTCCCAAAAGGATTGGAATTCGGATCATGCGCCTATCCATCCCCTGCGCCTGGCAAAGGAAGTCAATGAATTCATGAACCGGGACACGGATCTGGTCATTGCCGACGGCGGAGATACCACCACCTGGATGGGAATGACAAGAACCATGACCTGTCCGGGCCGTTTCCTGGATTATGGGATTTTCGGGTCCCTGGCCGTGGGGCTTCCCTATGCCAATGCAGCCCAGCTTCTGAACCCCGGCAGCCGGGTCTGCCTTGTAACCGGTGACGGGTCCGTGGGATTTAATTTCATGGAATTTGAAACCGCCATCCGGAAAAACCTTCCCATTGTGGTGGTCATTTCCAATGACCTGGGCTGGGGCATGATCCGCCACAGCCAGGAGCTTCGCATCGGCCATGCCATTGAAAATGGAACCTTTATCGGAAAGGTGGATTATCACAAAATGGTGGAAGCCATCGGCGGCAAGGGTTTCTTTGTTGAAAAGCCGGAAGATATCCGGCCGGCCCTGGAAGCGGCCTTTGCATCCAAAAAAGTATGCTGTATCAATGTCATGACGGACCCGACAACGGTGAGCCCGGCCAGTATGATGCTGGCCAATGTCGGCGCATATAAGGCGTAATTCTTTTAACAAGGAGGGGGACGAATGGAACCGGTATTGATTGATCAGGTTCGGTTGAATTTTAATGCCACGGGAATTACCATTATTAATGCCGCCATTGGATTGATGATGCTGGGGGTTGCCCTGGAACTGAAAACAGATGATTTCATGAGAATTGTCAGAAGTCCCAAAGCGCCCCTTATAGGGCTCTTGGCCCAGTTTGTCCTGCTGCCGGCCTTTACCTTTCTTCTGGTGCTGATCATAAAACCCCATCCTTCCATTGCTTTGGGAATGATGCTGGTGGCGGCCTGTCCGGGCGGAAACCTGTCCAATCTGATGACCTATCTGTCCAACGGCAACAGCGCCCTGTCCATCAGCATGACGGCAGTCTCAACGGTGGTGGCCATCTTCATGACGCCCTTTAACCTGTCGTTCTGGGGCAGTTTGAACCCGGACACGGCGGCCATTTTAACCCAGGTCCGCTTGAGTCCTGCAGATGTATTCGTCACGGTATTTTTGATCCTGGGCATTCCCCTCATGATCGGAATGACCGTTGGCCATTACCGCCCCGATTTTGTCGGGAAAGTTAAAAAACCCTTTAAGATATTTTCCCTTGTATTTTTTATTATCATTGTCTGCGGGGCCCTGGCAGCCAATTTCCAGTATTTCATCAAATACGTGGGCATTGTGATGCTGGCGGTTTTTATCCACAATGCCCTGGCCTTAAATATCGGATACTGGTCCGGCAAGTTGGCAAGGCTGGATGAAAGAGACTGCCGGGCCGTCTGCATTGAGGTGGGCATCCAGAATTCGGCCCTGGGCCTTGTGCTGGTCTTCAGCTTTTTCAACGGGCTGGGCGGCATGGCCATTGTGGTGGCCTGGTGGGGAGTCTGGCATATTATCGCCGGCCTTACGACAGCAGGCATTTTTAATCTGAAAAAGTTGCCCAAAACTCAGATGGAAAAGGTATCTTGAAAATGAAGCCGGATGGATTAAAAGGCCGGGTGGCGGTGGTAACCGGCGGGGCATCGGGTATCGGCCTTGCCGTGTGCCGGGAATTAGCTGCCCACGGCGCCGGGATCGCAATTCTGGATATGGACAGGGAGGCCCTCGGGAAAATCGCAAAGGAGTTTTCGGCAAAGGGGATTCAGATACTTGCCCTTCCCTGCGACATCACGCTGGAGGATTCCTGCAAAGCGGCCATGGATGAAGTTTTAAACCAGTTCGGCCGGATTGATATCTTGTTTAATAATGCCGGGACCACCCAAAGGGGCTTGTTTGAAAAAACAGATGTCCAGGTGTTCAAGAAGGTTATGGATGTCAATTTTTTTGGGGCCTTGTATTGCACCAAGGCCGCCTTGCCGGCGTTGATCCGGGCCAAAGGCGTCATCGTTGTGAATGAGTCTATTGCCGGAGTGGCCCCCCTGCTGGGAAGGACCGGATACAGCGCCAGCAAGCACGCCCTTCACGGGATGTTCACCTCGCTTCGGTGTGAGCTGCGCCACAAGGGGGTCCATGTTATGATCGTCTGCCCCGGATTTATCCGGACCAACCTTCAGACCCGGGCCCTGGGATGTGACGGCAAGCTTGCCGCCCATGAACAGACCCGGGTGGGGACTGAGGATACCCCCGAGAATGTGGCAAGGCAGATTTTAGAAGGGATCGAAAAAAAGAAAACCATGCTGGTCCTCACCTTTATGGGGAAACTGGGATACCTTGTTTCACGGTTGTCTCCGGTTCTCTATGAGCGGCTGATGACCCGTCAGTTCAAAAAAGAATTAGATGAATAAGAGGAGCAAAAAATATGACAAAACAGAAAATGACACCCAGTGAAGCCCTGGTGGAAACCCTGGTGGCGGAAGGGGTTCAAAATGTATTCGGGATCGTCGGATCAGCCTATATGGATGCCCTGGATCTTTTTCCGGCGGCAGGCATCCGGTTTATTCCCGTGGCCCATGAACAGGCGGCCTGCCATGCGGCAGACGGCCTTGCCCGGGTGACGGGCAAGCCCCAGGTCTGCATTGCCCAGAACGGTCCGGGAGCTGCCAATTTTGTTTCCGCCATGACGGCTGCCTATTGGGCCCATTCCCCGGTGGTGGCCATCGCCCCTGAAACAGGGTCCATGGGAATCGGCACCGGCGGGTTCCAGGAGATCGATCAAATGGCCATGTTTGAAAAGCAGACCGTTTACCAGGTCCGGGTCAACCGGCCCGAAAGAATGGCTGAACTGAGCCGGCAGTGTTTTTACCGGGCCAAACTGGAAAACGGGCCCACCCATTTAAATATCCCCAGAGATTATTTTTACGGCATCTGCGAGGACGAGATCTATCCCACCATGGTCTTGTCCAGGGGGATCGGATCACGTCAGGCCCTTGAAGCCGCGGCAAAGCTCCTGGTGGGCGCCAAATACCCGGTGATCCTGTCCGGCGGCGGTGTATCCCAGGCCGACGCCTTAAAGGAAGTCACGGCCCTGGCCGAATACCTGACCGCACCCGTGGTCAATTCCTATCTGCACAATGATACCTTTCCCGGTGATCATCCTCTTTCATGCGGCCCCATCGGGTATTGCGGGTCCAAGGCCGCCATGCGAACCATTGCCAAAGCCGATGTGGTTTTGGCCCTGGGTTCCCGGCTCGGGCCCTTTGGGACCCTGCCCCAATATGATATGGAATACTGGCCCAAAACCGCCAAGATCATCCAGGTGGACGCCAATGCCAAAGTCCTGGGCTTGTCAAAGCGGGTGGATGTGGCCAGCATTGCCGATGCCAAGGAATATGCGGGCGAGCTTCTGAAAATCATCCAGACCCTGAAGCCGGGGATGAAGACGGACGCCGTCCGCCTAGCCGATGTTGAAAAAGAAAAAGGCCTCTGGAACACGGAACTGGATACCTGGTCGGCTTCAACCAACGCGCTCATGCACCCGAGACGGTTTTTGCAGGAGCTGACCAAGGCCATGCCCAAGGGCTCCATTGTGGCCACCGATATTGGCAACAATTCCTCCATGTGTAATGCCTATCTGAAATTCACCGGTATCCGTCAGCATATCTCGGCCCTTTCCTGGGGCAACTGCGGGTTTGCCTATGGTGCGGCCCTGGGCGCTAAAATAGGCTGCCCCGACAAGGCCGTCTTTGCCTTCCAGGGGGATGGAGCCTATGGAATCAGCGGAATTGCCGAAGTCATGACGGCGGTCCGGGAAAACATTCCTGTGATTGCCATTGTGGCCAATAATTTTGAATGGGGAGCTGAAAAGAAAAACCAGATCGATTATTACAACAACCGGTTTGTGGGGGCTAATCTTCTTTCAAACCCGGATTATGCAAAGCTTGCCGAGGATATGGGCGCCAAAGGCTACCGGGTTGAAGACTACCGGGAAGTCGGGGACGTGGTCAGGGATGCCGTGGCCTCGGGCCGACCCTGCGTGATCAATGCCGTTATCCAGGGCGGAGAAGAAGTCCTGGCCGAACCTTTCCGGCGGGATGCCTTGAAAATGCCGGTCCGGTATCTTGAAAAATACAGCCACCTGAACGCATAACCATTTCAGGAACCAGGGAAGGATCGAGCCATTCTCCCTGGTTCCTGAACCATTCATCTTCCCGCGCCGTCCATGTTGAGAAAACCGTTGAGAAAATCCACAGCCTGCTTTTCCGACCAGTAAAGGTTTTGCCGGTTAAAAGAGACAAACCCCACATGACCCCCGGATCTGGGCATGAGAAGGCTGATATGCTTATTGGCCCTGGCCTCTTGAACAGGAAAGCAGGCTTCCGGTAGAAACGGGTCATTGCCGGCGTTGACGATGAGGGTGGGGATTTGGATATGGGGAAGATAGGGCTTGCTGGAGCATTTTTCCCAATAGTCTTCCGCGTTTTTAAACCCGTGGATGGGGGCTGTATACCGGTCGTCAAAGGTCTTGAAGTCCTTGATGTCGCCATAGCCTTTGTCGTCCATGAGGCCGGGCATGAGTTTCATCTTGGCCTTGATCTTTTCATGGAGCAGGATTAAAAACCGTTTCATATAAAGCCTGTTCACAGGTTTTGCCAGAGCCTTTGCACTTTCTGTTAAATCACAGGGCACGGAAAACGCCACTGCTTTTTTAACCAGGGGGTTTGGTGTCTCCCGTCCAAGATAAAGAAGGGTCAGGTTACCGCCGAGGCTGAACCCGATCAAGGCAATTTCCTTATAAGGGCGTTTGCCTCCTGCATAGTCAATGACCCGGGAAAGATCATCGGTGACGCCGTTGTGGTAGGATCTCAGCAGGCGGTTGGGCTCCCCGCTGCAGGAGCGGTAATTCCATGCCAGAGCATCCCATCCGCCTTCATTGACGGCTTTGACCATGCCCTTGACATAGGCCCTGCGGCTATCTCCTTCAAGGCCGTGGGAGATGACGGCCAGGCGGTCATGACCCTTGACGGACCAGTCAAGATCCAGAAAATCCTTATCAAAGGTGGTGATTCTTTCCCGTTCATACAGGATGCCCTCCACTTTCCGGAAAAGCACGGGAAATATGGTCTGGACATGGCCGTTTCCAAAAAGAAAAGGCGGGGCATAGAGGTTTTCAGGCACATCGGCTCCTTATTTCTGCTGTTTAATTCATCATAAATCTGATATATGATTTTCCGTGTGATGTAAAATTTTATTAAACAAAAGGATATGACGGAAATATGAAGGTAGGAATTATCGGTCTGCCCCAGACAGGCAAAAAAATGTTGTTTCAGATCTTGACGGGAAATGAGGTCAAAGATGCCTCCAAATCATCCAAACCCTTGCCCGGCGCAGCAG
>Ga0208373_1003497_pt1 | contig 15339 bp, 10 predicted proteins | sample RifOxyC2_FD_184036 | JGI IMG/M metagenome (GOLD analysis project Ga0208373, IMG submission 184036) | Soil microbial communities from Rifle, Colorado - Rifle Oxygen_injection C2 (SPAdes) | ecosystem: Environmental > Terrestrial > Deep subsurface > Rock core/Sediment | place: Rifle, Colorado...
CGGAGGCAAGGGTGAGGAGACGCATGGACCGTCGCGTTTCAAGCTTTCATTCAAACAGAGATTCCTGCGGTTTTTCTCTGAAAGAAGAAAGGAGAGCAGGCAATTCCTGGTGATCTTCGCCGGGGGGGTCTTGTGTCTCGGCCTGATCCTCTCGGCATCGCGGGGCGGAATCATGGCCACGGCAGGCGCCTTGCTCCTGATGGGTCTGTGTTTCTATTTCCGGAAGAGCGAGCGGCGGAAGGGGAAGATCATCCTCTTCCTTTTCGGAATCGCCCTGCTCTTCGGCCTGCATGCCGGCCTTGATTATACCATCGGGCGTTTCGAGTTCTTCGATCGGGACATGAAGGATAGGAACGTCATGTCCGGGAAAGCCCTCGATCTCTTCAAGGATTATTTTATTGCCGGCGTGGGAATGGGAAATTTCAGGCACGCTTATGGGAAGTACCAGGACCCTCTCCACAAGGATCTCTACGTCGACTACGCCCACAACGACTATGCCCAGTTTCTGGCCGACACGGGCATCGTTGGGGCTTTATTCCTACTTGTCGGGATGGGGTGGTACGCTATACGATCCTTCCAATACTGGCGCAGGAGGAGAGACCCTTTTGCGGTCTGCTTGGGCATCGCACCGTTCGGGGCGCTCTTCGCGCTGGCAATCCATTCCTGGTCCGACTATAACCTTCACCGGCCGGCAAACGTGATGGTTCTCATCGCGGTCATCGCGATCGGGTATGCGGCTCTCCACTTAGAGCATCGCCGTCACCACGACCGGGTCATCTGGCGGCAGCGAATAATCCCCCTGCGACCGTGGGGGGTCATCCTTTTGACTTGCACGGCTGGGCTGATTCTCTGGTGCGGCGTCTGGACTCTTCGCCACTTCATCGCCGAGACTTACTGCAATACCGGCATCAACATCACCATGTACATGAAGGACAGTCCCTCCGCCGATGAGGCTCGAAAAGCGATAGCCTGGAATCCCGGGAATGCGGTATACCCTTTCAAACTCGCGCAGGCGCTGATGATCGAACGGGACAAGCGCGTGCAGAGCCCGATGCCGGATATGGATGGCTGGAAGCGATCATATGAACCGATCATTGGAGCGCTCGAACAGGCGATCCGTCTGAACCCCATGAACGCGGAATACCACGTCCGGCTGGCATGGGAGTATTCCTACTTATTTGACCGTCCCGACTACCTGAACCGCCGGCTCCCGGCGGCGGATATCTGCCTGGATCGGGCGGCTTGGTTCGCCGGGAACTGGGCGCAGAATCCACGGCTCCAGTATGACATGGGGAACTATTGGACGATGCGCGTCAAGACCTTCGGCCCGAACGACCCAAAGCGGAAGATTGCCTGGACCAGGGCCCTCTGGCACTACCGGGTCGGGATGGTATTGGAAAAGATCAAGGAGCCCCCCAAAGACATCCAAAACACCATCCGAAACTTCTTAAACGACAAAGCCCCTCTTCAAGAGCTGATAGGAAAATAGGAATCGAGAGCGAGGAGCAGTGTCTTTTATTCCTGACGGGAGGCCAATCATGATGATCGATATGCACAGTCATATCTTGCCGGGGCTTGACGACGGAGCAGCCGACTGGGAACAGGCGATCGCAATGGCGAGGGTTGCCGTGGAAGACGGTATAACGGAGATGACCTGCACACCGCACTGGGTGTTAGGAAAGTACGAAAACGGCCGCATGTCGGTCCTGAAACGGTTTGTCGAATTTCAGGAACGCCTTGCCGAAGAGAAGATCCCTCTCAAGATTCACTCGGGGGCAGAGCTCAGGATTGACATGAGCATCCTTGAGCGGGTCAAGTCCGGTGAGCTCCTCACCCTGAACGACGGCAGCGGTTACCTCCTGCTGGAGCTCCCAGAGGAAATCATCCCGGCGAACCTCAGCGATTTCTTCTGGAATCTTCAACTCAACGGCTTTCGTCCGATCCTCAGCCACGTAGAACGGAACGCGGTACTCCGGGACAATCCGGAGCGTCTCTTCCGTTGGGTAGAAGCCGGCATTCTTGCGCAGATCACTGCGGCAAGTCTCATTGGAGAAGGTCTTGAGGAGATCAGCGACTTCTCCCGTATGCTGGTGGAGCATCGAATGGTTCACATGCTCGTGACCGACACCCACAGCCTCCGGAGGCGGAAGCCGGAGCTCTCGAAGGCGTGCCGAGTGATCGAAGAGATCCTCGGCTCAGAGGCGGCGGCGAGGATGGTCTGCGACACCCCTCAGCGTGTGCTCCGCGGCGAGGCGGTTCCGGTCGTCGATCCGATCCCCCTCAACGAACAGAGAAAAAAAAGCGGTTTCTGGTCTTTCTTCAGAAATAGGGGATCAAGTTAAATCTAACGGTTTCCTTGTGTGATATCAGAATGATACGAGAAAACGAAGTGAACGATGTTCAGCTTCGTTTTTTTATTGGTTCCGGCATCGTTTCCTTTTCTGTATATTCAAGATGGAGGTTCTCGGTCATGAAAAAGTCATAGATGTCAGGGTCTATATGCCTGTCTTTTTTCATGAAGCCCAAGATTTTGATAACCTGGGGCAACTGAAGGGGCTGTCTGTAAGGGCGGTCCTTTGCGGTCAGGGCCTCAAAAATATCGGCAAAGGCAATAATCCGCGACTGCAGAAGCAGCTCTTTTTCAGTTATCCCCTGATGATATCCCGTTCCATCGAGCCTTTCGTGATGCTCCCCGGCGAATTTGGGGACCCGTGCCAGTTTCCTGGGGAAGGGGAGTTGACTCAAAATCCTGGTTGTCATCAGGGCGTGGTTTTCCACCACCTTTCGCTCTTTTTCGGTAAGGTTGCCTTTTCGGATGCTGAGATTTTCTATCTCAACCCCGGTAAGATAAGGATACTCCATACCGTTCAAAACGTATTTCTCGGCCCCGATCCTCTTGATACGTTCGACCTTGTCATCGGGCATGAACTCCATAGTGACGTTGGCGCTTCGGATAAATTCCAGATCGTTCCTCAGGATGTCTTTCCTGGCGGCAAATTCTTCATCCAGGGCTCGAAATTCCGATTGCTCTTTTTCCCCGGCCGGGAGGAGACCGATTTTCCTTTGTAAATAAATGTTTTCAAACAGTTTTTCTATTAAATCAAATCTCAGGGCGACCAGATCGATGCGATCGAAGAGGCAGGCCAGTTTATTTGCCTTATCGACGACATACTCCGGCGTGGTTATTTTACCCACGTCGTGCATCCAGGCTGCCATACGCAGTTCTGCCATCTCATCCTGGGTGAAATGGATGTTCTTATACGGAACTTTATCGGTTTGATTGATCCTGTCGGCGATCATAGTGCTCAATTCCACTACCCGTTTGATATGACCTCCCGTATAGGGCGATTTTTCATCGATGGCGGTGGCGATGCTCTTGATGAAGGCATTGAGCAGATTATCGAGATCATGAATCAATTTGGTGTTGGTCAGGGCTACGGCAGCCTCGGAAGCCAGGGAAGATATCATGTCCATGTGCTCGGTGGAAAAGGCGGTCACCTCGCCCGATTCAGGATTCTGGGCATTCAAGAGCTGGAGCACGCCAATGATCCGATTTTCATGATTCTTCATAGGAACGACCAGCATCGATTTCGAACGATACCCCGTTTCCGAATCGTAATTCCTGGGTCCGGTGAAATCAAACCCTTCAACCTCATAAACATCCTCAATATTTACCGTTTTGTCCATGAGGACGACATAGGACGATACATTGGAGTAGTTGGGTTTCCCCTCGACATAGAGAGGGACATCGTGGAACGGTACCTTCGTTCCACTGGTTCCGCCCATCTTTATTTTCATGGACTCATTCTGCATGATTTCAAAGTGGAGATGCTTCTCATCGTCATCGATGGTATAGAGCGTACATGCATCTGCGTATGACAGTTCTTTGGCGCTTTCAACGATCATTTCCAGGAGTCTGTTGATGTTTTTTTCGGCCGACAAGGCCATTCCGATCTGGGCAAACGACCGGTACATCCGTTCGCTCTTTATCAAAGCCTCTTCGGATTTCTTTCGTTTGGTGATATCCTCAATGGACCCGTCAAAATATTGGATCTCTCCGGACTCGTCCCTGATGACCCTGGTCGTGAGGGCACCCCATAAGGGTGTCCCGTCCTTTTTCTTTAATTTGATCTCCTCGGCCACGACCTTTCCCTGGGTGATGAGTTTTTCGGCGAACGCCTTGCGCTGGTAAGGGTCGGCATAAAGGTCCGCAACGTTGATATTCAAAAATTCCTCCAAAGAATCATAGCCGAACATGATGACAATGGCCTGGTTGGCCAGGACAAACCGGCCCTTGGATCCGAGCGTATTTCGGTACAGCCCGGTCGGAATGTTCTCCATCAAACTTCGATACTGTTCTTCGCTCCTCCGACACGCCTCCTCTGCCCGCCGGCGTTCGGAATTTTCGATCGCGAGTTGCCGGGTCTTATTTTCAAGGTCATTGAAAATAAATTCCAGCATTTCGATCTCATTTTGCATGTCGCCGCTTTTGTCCTGTTCGCTCCACTGGGCCATCTTCGATTTGATTTTTTTTGCAAGGTTCTCCAGGGAATTCACCCACCGGGACATGAGAAAAAAACCTATTAATGGGATCAGAATCATGGCCGAAACGCCATAGGCAAAGACATCTTTCAACTGTGATACCTGCCCTGGAGTCATCTTCGGGAGAACGTAATTATTCACGATGATAAGGCACAAGAGAACGGGCAGGACGGAGGACAGTGCAAAAAACACGACAAATGTCCTTCTCAGTTTTTCCCCTGACAGTGACAATGAAAATTTCATAGCAGGCTCCGATTAATGGATTTCACGCACTGACCCTTATTGTCTTATTCGAATTCTATTCATCAACAGAGGCTTCGGCAAAACCATATATAATTTTTTCACACGCTTACGTTTTGAAATCAAGCATTTTATTCTCGACTCTCCTTCATCTGGTAGGTGGGGGCGTTCTTCGGCGATTTTCCGCCCTTGATCTCGTGGTAATAGGCGTAGGTCATCGGTTCCGCCGCAGCGTCGAGGATGTCGCACTCGACCACCTTCCCCAGAAAGAGGGTATGGGTGCCGCAGTCCATCTCGCCTATCACCTCCGCTTCCATAAAGGCAACCGTATGATCGGTGACGATAGGGACGCCGGTTTTGCCCGTCCTTACCTGGATAAACTCGTGGGTGTAGTTCGCTTTGTTGATGCTCACCGCCACGGTGGGAGGCTCAGAAGTGACCTGAAAGACGGTGTTGGCAATCTGGCCGTTGAATTTTCCCCCTTCGCCGGAAGTGATCACATAGAGGCCGTAGCTCAGTTTGTAAAACGCACCTTTGTTCATCGTCATTGCTCCTTTCTCGAAATGGACCAACCGCGCTGTCCAGGTTCCCCGCTTTTGGGCCAGCGGGGGATGGATCATTTTTCCCTCTCTCCGAAGATCCCCCGGCCGATCCGGACGATCGTCGCCCCTTCCTCGATGGCGACGGCGTAATCGTCGGTCATCCCCATCGAGAGCTCCCGCATCTCGACGCGGGGAATGGCCTCTCCCGCGATCCTCTCCCGGAGCTCCCTCAGGGTCCTGAAATAGGGCCTGGACTCCTCCGGGTCGCCGAACCAGGGGGGCATTGTCATCAATCCCCGGATCGAGAGACTCTCCAGCGGAGCCGCCTGGCGGATCAGATCCGGGGCCGAGTTGAGCGAGATGCCGCTCTTCGATTCCTCTCCGCCGACGTTGACCTCGATCAGGATCGGGATGACCCGACCGGCCGCCCGGGCGCGTCGGTCGAGTTCGGCGGCCAATTCCAACCGGTCAACGGAGTGTATCATATCGAAAAGGTGGACGGCGTACTTCGCCTTGTTCGTCTGTAGGCGGCCGATCAGGTGCCATTCGCCCGCTTTTCCCAGTTTCTCGATCTTCCGTTTCGCCTCCTGGACGTAGTTTTCGCCAATGATCTCCACCCCGGCCCTCATTGCAGCAAGGATACGGTCGTCATCCACGGTCTTGGTGACCGCCATCAGGCGGATCGCCGATACCGGACGCCCCGATCGGCGGGCCGCCTCCGCCATCACCTTCCGGACATGCCGGATGTTATCCTCGACGCTCATGATCGCCTCCTGGAAAACCGGCAGCCGAGACCCGTTTCAGGGCGTCGACGACCTCGCAGAGGGGAAGGCCCATAACGTTTGTATAAGAGCCCCTGATCTCCCGGATGAAAACGGCAGCCACCCCCTGTACGGCGTAAGCCCCCGCCTTATCGTAGGGTTCGTCCGAGCCGGTGTACCAGTCCATCTCGTCGGCAGCGATCTCCCGAAAGAGGACCTTCGACTCGACGACCTCCCGGATCAGAAGCCCCTTCCCCTGCAGGGCGATGCTGAAGCCCGTGAAGACATCGTGCTCCCGTCCGCTCAGCTTTTCCAGCATCTCCTTCGCTTCGGCAACCGATCCCGGTTTGCCGAGGACATCCCCGGCGATGACCACGATCGTATCGGCGCCCAGGACCCAGCAGTCGGCGTGAATCCGGGCAACAGCGAGCGCCTTTTCCCCGGAAAGGCGCAGAACATGCTCCCGGGGGTTTTCCCCCCGGCGGAAGGTCTCTTCGATACCGCTCGGCATCACCTCGAAATCGATCCCCGTAAGCCTAAGAAGCTCGATGCGACGAGGCGAAACCGAGGCGAGGATAAGTCTTCCTTGGGTGCTTTGGAAATCATGATCCCTCCGCACGCTGGACATTTTTCGACCCTGCACCTCCTCGCTTCGCTGCAAAGACGAAACTCGCGCTGAAGCGCGACAGTCGTCTTTGCGGGCGCTTCGCTGCGGGGGCAGGGGGCCCCGAAAAATCTCCAATGCGTGCTTCCGGGACATGATTTTCAAATCTCTCTCTATGAGATTTTGCGGACCACTCAGCCGTGTTTAATTCTCCGGGGTCATGACCACCCTCTCCACTTTATCCAGATCCCGCTTATAAAAACGGGAACCGAGATAAAAGAGGACGCAGGAGATCAGCGCCGTCATACTGGCGATTTTCAGCGCCACCAGGATCCCGTAACGGTCGGAGAAGGCGCCGGTCACCACCGGGCCGAGGGAACTGCCCAGGAGATTCTGCGTGACCACGCAGAGGGCGTAGGACACGGCGCGCAATCCCGGATGGACGACGTCCTGGGTGACCGCTATGGCCGAGGAGGCCCAGGCGATGGATGCGATGCCGGCCAGAAGGAAAATCGCATACTGGACCATTCCCCCGGAGAATAAATGAAACCCTCCGATAAACAGGACCGCGGCCAGGAAAGCGGAGAGCGAGGGGACCAGCAAACGGGCCCGGATGTTTTTTTTCATCCATGTGTCCGCGATCCACCCCCCCAGAGGGGATCCGACGATGCTGGTCAGCATGATCCCGCTCGCCAGGAGGGTGGCCTTCTGAAGGGGAAAGCCCTGGACCCGCTGGAAATACGTGGGCAGGAAGGTGGACATCGATATCGATGTGAACATCATCCCGGCGAACCCGAAGTATGTCATAAGAAGCGAAGGTGTCCCGGCAAAGGTGCGGACGATGTCCATCTTGCTCATCCTTCGCGTGACCGGATCGGATTCCTTCGCAGCCTGTCCCGGGTCAACCGTTTTTTCGAGCCCGACCGTCTTGTAATCCTTGACGAAAAAAAACAGCAGGGCGATGACCAGACCGGGGAGCGCGACGATCCCGAAGGCATGACGCCAACCCCAGTGCGAGGCGATAAGCCCTCCGATGACGATGCCGGTGGCCATTCCGATGGGAATGGAGGCATTCCAGATGCCCACCATGAAGGCCCGCCTCTTTTCGGGATAGAGGGCCGAAATCATCGCAGTTCCACCGGGTGCGTAACCGGCTTCACCGATGCCGATGGCAGTGCGGGCCACAAAGAGCTGGCCGAAATTCTTTGTCAGGGCGCAAGCGGCCGTGGCAAGGCTCCACAAGACGGCCATGATCCCGATGCTCTTTTTCCGGCTCCAGCGGTCGATCAGGATGGAGATGGGAAAGGAGAAGAGGATAATGGCCCAGTAGACGGCGGAAACCATCGCCCCGCATTGGGCATCGGTCAGGCCCCAGTCGCTTTTCAGGAAGGGGAAAAGCGAGACGACCACCATCCGGTCGACGTAGTCAAAAAAGTAGAGGAGCCAGAGCAAGAGGAACACGTATGCGGTGTAGGCCTTGGAAAAAAGGTAGCCTTCGGGAGGAGGGGTTTTCGTCATGGTAAACTCTCCAGTTTTTTTGCAAAGCCGTCAAAATTCTTCACCGATCTTCAGCATCACCTTCACTGCTCTCCCGGGGTTTATACGCTCCTTATAGACACGGGGCAACGCTTCCAGGGGGATCAGATCCGAGATGAGGGGTCGGGCGTCGATCTTGCCCTCGGCCATCCATGTCAGACACCGAATGTTTTCCTCGTGCGTATTGGAGTAAGCGCCGGTAAAACGGAATTCCTTGAAATTCATCAGCATCGGCTGGCTCAGGGTGATGCTCCCAAAGACGATGCTGATCATGCAGAGGGAACCGCCGCTGGAGATAAGTTCAAAAGCCGCAGGAACGTTCTCGGCCATGCCGGAACACTCCAGGATCGTCTCGAAACCGATCCCATGGGTCCATTCCCGGGTTTTTTGCCCGAGATCCTCGCTGCGGGGATCTATCGCATGGTCCGCCCCGAAGCGCTTCCCCAGGTCCCTCTTTCCCGGTATGGGTTCGGAAAGGACGATCGGGGCGAAGCCGAGGAGTTTCAACAATCTCACCGCCGCCAGCCCGATAGGCCCTCCGCCCATGACGAGGACCGATCCGCCTTCGTTTCGCGCGGTGTTGATCCCGTGCAGGGCGGCGGCGAATGTTTCGGCCAGGGCGGCGTTTCGAGAATCCACCCCCTCCGGTATCGGAATGGCCATTTGTGGATAGACCTTTATGTATTCGGCAAACGCCCCCGGCAGATCCCCGATTCCGATCGTGCGTCTCCGTTCTTGACAGAGATAGGGTCTGCCGGTCCTGCAATCCCGGCATTTCCCGCAAAAGGTGGGTCTGATGATGACCCTCGCCCCTTCCGTAAATCCTCTCACCTGATTGCCCCAACCGGCGATGGTCCCACTTGCCTCGTGGCCAAGGATTGTCCCGTCGGCCAGGAACCCGCTTTCGATCAGCGAGTGATCCGATCCGCAGAAACCGGTATTCACCACCCGTATCAGAAGCATCTCATCTTCAAGGTGCAAAGCGGGGATTTCCTCGGCGATCAACCCCTGTGCGCGGCGATAGACGACGGCCTTCAATGCATTCACTCCTGATGCCAGTCCGTATCACCCGCCTTGAAGGAGCGAAGGAGTGACAGGACTTCTTCTTTGGGCATTCCTTTTCTGGGTAATGGTATCGCTTTCGTCGGCGCCATACGATTTATTACGAACTTTGACGCCTTCGTGTCAAGACAATTCGCTAGCCGGTCTTGACAGGTCCTGATAATAGTCCTTGACTTTGCCGGAAATGAGGGTATTGTATAGCCAGCATAGTGATTGACTAAGAAAATTAAATAATTGTCCTTCCCATATAGGGAAGGGAAAAGACTTCCAAGCCCTGTCTATTATGATGTGACAGGGTTTTTTATTTTCGGATGACAGGAAAACAGGAGCCCAAAGTTTTTGTGAGGTTTGCCGAGAAAGAGGATGAAAACATGAATATACACCTGATAGAACCTTTGAATCATTTTGTGAAGCTGCAAGACAGTGTGTGGGAAAGCGGTTCGTGGCAACTGGACGAGGAGCAGGCCAAGAAACTGGTCGGGGGCGAGATATATTTTCATAAAAAACGTATGGACCCCTCTTTTTACGGCGGGATAATCCTCGGATACAGGATCCATAAAGAAGGAGAATATCAGGGAAAGATCGTTTTCAAACTCCAATATAACCAGTCATGCAGAAATGTCTGCACGGGAAAATCCGGCTGGAAGAGGGTGATAAAGATCACCGAGCAACAATAACCTATGGACTCTTGATGATCGAAAGAGGGGGAGATGCAGAGCAGTTACGGAAACCACCGCCATTGAGAAGGGAAGGTACGATCGATGAAAGCAGAGATGGAAGAGAAGATCAAATTCGGAGTTGGGGGTCTCGTTTGCGGGGCCATTGTCGCGATGATTATCGGGTTTGGATGGGGTGGCTGGGTAACCGCCGGCACCAACCAGAAGGTCAGCGATACGGCGGTCTTGGCGAGTCAGGCGGCGATCTGCGTCGCCCAATACATCAAGGAGCCGAACAATCAGGAGAAGCTAAAAGAATTTGCGGCGATAGACAGCTATAAACGCTCCGAATTCATTGAAAAGGGTGGGTGGAACAAAATGCCCGGGCAAAAAGAGGCCAATAACGGTGTCGCCAACGCATGCGTCGAAGGGCTCGAAGTGCTGATCCAGAAATAGGACAAACCAACATAGGAGGATGAAAGATGTCAGAAGGAAAAGTGAAATGGTTTAACGATACAAAGGGATTCGGTTTTATCGAGCAGGAGGGCGGCAAGGATCTTTTTGTGCATCACTCCGCAATCCAGGCAGAGGGTTTCAAATCACTGGCCGAGGGTGATCTGGTCAGCTTTGATGTAACCCAGGGCGCCAAAGGTCCGGCTGCCGAGAATGTTCGCAAGCTGTAGGACTTTGTTTAAGGGGTGTTGATCTGCGCCCCGGTTTATTCCCATTCAGGTTTTATGGGGAATATGCCGATAATAGAATCAAACTGACGAGATGCTGCGATGCGCGTATTGAGTCTATTCTACTGGATGTTAACAAAATAAGAATCACAGGGTCTTTGTGGTGATTGCCACCCTTATAGACCGGATCTTAAATGATGGACTCCAGTTGACAGACAAGACGGCATAGGCGGCGCTCGTTTTTTTTGTCACTCAATTTCCGTCGCCGGGTCTTTTCACCTCGACCCAGTGTTCTTTGTGATCATCGACGAGGGTAATCGCTTCATCCTGTTGCGGGATGCCGTCGACGCTCACCTTCGTAGCGCCATCGCCTGCCTGCCCGCGCCGAACGGCGATGTGGTAGACCGTTTCCCGATACCGGTAGTGCACGGTAAAACCCTCCCATTCCGCCGGGAGGAGCGGTGCACAACTTAGTCTGTCTGCCTTGAGTGTGAGCCCCAGGAGTGATTCCAGGATCAGCCGGTACATCCAGCCGGCCGAACCGGTGTACCACGTCCATCCGCCGCGGCCGGTGTGCGGCGAAACCGCATAGACGTCGGCCGCGATAGCGTAGGGTTCCACTTTGTAGGTCGCAATCGACTCGGGAGACCGCGCGTGGTTCACCGGGTTGATCATGGCCATCAGCTCCCAGGCGCGCCGGCTGTCGCCCAATTCAGCGAAGGCCATTGCCATCCAGATCGCCCCGTGGGTATATTGCCCGCCATTCTCCCGTACGCCGGGGACGTATCCCTTGATGTAACCGGGATTCAAATCAGACTTGTCGAAGGGCGGGTCCAGGAGCTGGATCAGCGACTGGTCCCGGTGGATAAGGCGTTGATCCGCCGCCTCCATGGCCGTGCGCACCCGTTCGATATCGCCTGCACCTGAGAGAACAGACCAGCTTTGCGCGATCGCATCCATCTTGCATTCGGTGTTTTCCGCCGACCCCAGCGGCGAGCCGTCGTCGAAGTAAGCGCGGCGGTACCACCCGCCATCCCAGCCGTGCTGCTCGATGTTCCGCTGCACCTGCGCCGCCTCTGCCTCGCACTGTTCGGCGAAGGTGTGATCGCCGCGCCTGCGGGCCACCTCGATGAATTGCCTGAGCACATCGTACAGGAAAAACCCCAGCCAGACGCTTTCGCCTTTTCCCTCGGCGCCGACCATGTTCATGCCGTCGTTCCAGTCGCCGGAGCCCATGAGCGGCAATCCGTGCTCTCCATAGTTGAGACCTCCCCGGATGGCTCTTGCACAGTGTTCATACAAACTGGCCGTTTCTTGAGACCGACCGGGCAGATCGTAATAGGAATCCTCATTCGCGTTTATCGGGCGGCCCTGGATAAAGTGGATGGGCTCATCCAATACACCGTAATCCCCGGTGCTCTCGACATAGCGGCATGTCGCCAAGGGCAGCCAGAGATAATCGTCGGAACAGTGGGTGCGCACGCCGCGGCCGGAAGGAGGATGCCACCAGTGCTGTACATCGCCCTCGGGGAATTGACGCGCAGCGGCAAGAAGGAGGTGCTCGCGTACGAGGCGCGGCTCGGTGTGGATGAGCGCCATCACGTCCTGCAACTGATCGCGAAAACCGAAGGCGCCCCCGGACTGGTAGTAGCCGCTCCGCGCCCACAGGCGGCATGCCAGCGTCTGGTACAAGAGCCAGCCGTTGGTCAGGATGTTGAGGGACTGGTCGGGTGTTTCCACGTTCACTGCGCCGAGCGTGTGCTGCCAGTATTGCCAGACCCCTTCGAGTGCGCCCCGCGCAGCGGCAGATCCCCGGAAGCGACGCACCAGATTGCCGGCGTCCTCGGCGTCCCGTCCTACGCCGAGCCGAAAGACGATTTCGCGTTCCTGCCCGGCGGCCAGTTCGAAGGAAACCTGGATCGCGGCGCAGGGATCCAGGGCGGGCCCTACCCTGCCGGAGAGCCGCAACCGGGTCATCGCCGCCGGACTCCGAAGCGTGCCGTTCCTCCCCAGGAATTCGCTCCGGTCGCCGCTCACCGTCCGGGTCGCTTCGTCCACATCAAAAAAGGCGGTCCGGTCGGGGAATTCCGTATTGTAAGGGTTCCGTGCGAAGAGCGCCCCGCTGTTGGCGTCGACTTCGGTGATCACATGCATGGTCGTTTTGGGCCGCAGATCCCCCAGAACCCATTCCGCATATCCGGTAGCAGAGAGCCGACGCGATCTGCCCGATTCGTTTCGTACCTTCAATACCGTAAACTTGATCGATGCATCCATGGCCACGTAAACCCATACCTCGGAGCGGATGCCGCGCTCGTTGTGCTCGAAGACGGTGTAGCCGAATCCGTGCCGGGAGGCGTAAGGCGTCGCCCCGCGGCTGGGCAGCGGCGTGGGGGACCAGAAGTGGCCGCTTTCTTCATCGCGGAGGTAGAATGATTCCCCGCTCGTATCGCTCACGGGATCGTTATGCCAGGGAGTGAGGCGGAACTCGTGGGCATTCTCGGCCCAGGTGTAGGAAGAGCCGCTCTCCGAGATGACGGTTCCGAAGTGGGGATTTGCCAGGACATTCACCCACGGCGCCGGCGTCACCTGATCGTTCGTGGTTGTGATGATATACTCGCGTCCATCGGGGGTGAATCCGCCCAGTCCATTGAAAAACAGCAGATCGTGGCGGGGCAAGGCGGCAACTGCCGGGGGGGCGGCGCGGTCAGTCCGGGTCGGTGTAAAGAGCGGCACGGTTGATTCCGCCAGCTTCCTCCGGTTGATCTGGTCCGCCAGCATCCCCCGGCTGTCGGTGACGACGGCCCGGGCGACGGTTTGGAGCAGGATTTGCGCCACGCTCGATATCTGGTCCACAGGCCTTACGAAAATGCCGCCCGGTTGGTCCGTCACGTGGGCGCCTTCGCCTGCGGCAATGAGCCCCATGATTTGTTCCTGGAGCTGCTGCCGGTAACCGGCGTGATCTTCGTTCCAGATCACCAGGTCCACCGCCAGTCCTTTTAAGCGCCAGTACGCGTGGGCCTGTATGAGTTGACGCACCAGGTCAATATTGGCCGGATCTTCAATCCGCAGAAGTACGATCGGCAAATCGCCGGAAATAGCGTAGCCCCAGAGCGCGGATTGCCCGCGATGATTCCTGATGATGACGCTCGCGTCGGCGCGGAGCGAAGCATTGGCATAAATCATCGAGCCGGCGAGCCGTCCGTAGAGCTGCGCGTCGGCCTCCGTGGCATTGATCTGCCGCAATAAGATATCGCTGTGCGTCCACGCCAGATAGAAGACCCGGTCCGCGAGACGCCGGTCCTGGTATTTCTCGACCAGGCTTAAGGCTGCGTCGCGAGTCTCGCCGATGCCGGAGACAATATTGACCGTTGCCGTTTCTTCCGCATCGAGCGTGATGCGATAACGGATCGAGACGATCGGATCGAGCACGGAGCCCTCACTGCCGGAGAGCGCCGATGCATCACCCATCGCCTGCGGGTCGGCAACCGTATTTCCGCGGCCGATGAACCGCGCGCGGTCGGTCTCGTAAGAGATATCTCCGATGTTCGCGCCGTGGACGGCCATCAGATGAAACATCCAGGGAGCGTGCTCGTTCTTGGAGCGGGGCCGGCGCGTGCAGAGGATCGCTCGTTGCCGGGGGAGGATCTCGGTCTGAACAAAGAGATTGCTGAACGCCGGATGCAGCGCATCCGCCGCCGGCGAGGCGAGGACGACCTCCGCATAACTCGTGACGTCTATGGCTCTGCGTTTCCCGGAACGGTTGACGATGGTAACGCGGCGCAACTCGATGTCATCCTCGGGCGAAACGGCGATTTCCGTATGCGTGTCGAGGTCGTGGTCGCGGCAACGGAACTCCGCTTTCGACTCCGAAAAGATCGTTTCGTACGTATCCGCTTGTTTGAGCGCCGGCTGATAGGCCGTTGACCAGAATTCCCCGCTCGTCACGTCGCGGAGGTAACAGAAGGTGCCCCAATTGTCGCAGGTACTGTCTTCGCGCCAGCGGGTGACGGCCGTGTCTTTCCAGCGGCTGTACCCGCCGCCCGCGTTTGTGACCATCACGTGGTATCTGCCGTTTGACAACAGTTGCACTTCCGGTTTCGGCGTGTTCGGACTGCCGAACACGCGCACCGGCGACTCCGTGGCCATCGATTCTGAATGGCGGTCGGAGAGCTCGGCGGTGTGCGCGTAGAATGCCGTCGCCTTGGGGATTCGCTCCTGGAGCAGCAGCATGGTTGCCTGGAACATGGGTTCCGACTCGAACCGCTTCTGCATCGGACGGTCCAGGAGTACATAGGCCAGAGACAGGAAGCTCATGCCCTGATGATGCGCCATGAAGGAGCGGACCACGGCGCTTGATTGTCCGCGCGGCAGACGTGTTGGAGTGTAGTCGATTGCCTCATAGAAGCCATAGTTTCCTGCAAAGCCTTCGGCCGCGAGTCGTTCGAGATTCGAGCATGCCTCTTCGGGCGCCACCATCAGCGCCAGCGCCGAGGCATAGGGCGCAATGACCAGATCCTCGGCCAGCCCGCGCTTGAGTCCCAGACCGGGAACGCCAAAGGCCCGGTACTGGTAGTTCTGGTGCACATCGATCGCATTGTAGCCCGATTCGGAACTTCCCCAGGGAACCCCGCGCTGGTTCCCGTACTCGATCTGCCTGGCCACAGCAGCCTTACAGGTCTGGTCGAGCAAGGTGTTTTCGTAGGTCGGCATTACCAG
>Ga0208373_1003499_pt1 | contig 15332 bp, 16 predicted proteins | sample RifOxyC2_FD_184036 | JGI IMG/M metagenome (GOLD analysis project Ga0208373, IMG submission 184036) | Soil microbial communities from Rifle, Colorado - Rifle Oxygen_injection C2 (SPAdes) | ecosystem: Environmental > Terrestrial > Deep subsurface > Rock core/Sediment | place: Rifle, Colorado...
AAAAATAACTTTGCTTAACACACAACTTTCTTCGACGAGAACCATTCTTAACAACATCCAGAGAACCACAAAATACGCAAATCATAGGAATCACCAAAAGACATTAAGAACAAGGTTATATATAAATCATTCGTTTAATAGACATTATCGGTCGATTTTTCCGGAAAATTTACGGAACAAATAGCCATCAGAACAGATAAATATATTTTATCAAGGGTTAATTTCCTCGTTGACATTTATAAATAGATATCTGGGCGGGACTATTTGACATTCACCCAAACCATCTCCCTAGTCCTGATTGGCTTTCTGTTTCTTTGCCAAAGTAATTCTCTATTCTTTGCTTTGTCAGCTCAATTGTTTGTTTCAAGTATGACGGGATCTTGAATTTCTCTCCTAGGCTTATTGTGGGCTCTAGATATTTTATTATTGATCCTTCTGATATTGTAAATATTAGTTTTCCATTGCATTTCAGGCATCTTCCTATTAGTGGCGGTCTTCGATATTTTTCATTGCAATTGCTGCAACGGAATTGCTGTGTTGAGAATTTCCTTAAATTTCCCTTAATATCTCTGATGAAATGTTTTTCAATGACTAGTTTTGCAACATCTCCTGAATCTACTGCCCTTATTTTTACAGCCAGATCCATCTGTCCCATTAATTTCTCCTCCATGCTAGGCAATAACTTATATTCAGAGCATAATACTCCTGCATTAAAGTCTTCTGTATCATGAGTAAAGCCCATTCCTTCATACTGTTTCACTGTACCTATGTGTTTCCCGAGCTGATCAAGCTTTATTGAGTGTGGTGGCTTGAATTCTGATGCTGCCTTATAGAGTTCAAGAGGATATCTCCATGCTATGTCAAGATCAAACACCATGTCATCTACTTCTGCAGGATTCAGTATTGTTGTAAGAACTAACGGAGCATCCATTGTTGCTCCTCTTTTGTCAGATAAATATTCTTTTGAAAAATTCAATAATCCGTCTAATAACAACAGCATGCAGCTTTCATCCCCGTCTGCATCTCTTCTCATTGCTGCATGAAACATTGGATGGGCATAAAATCCTTGTGTTCTTGAAAATCCTATGATTCTTCCCAGGATTCCTGCAGATGTGTGGGGTGCAAGGCCTATGACAAATTGTCCTATAAGTTCTTCTTTAGAGTTTAATCTATAATACGGCTTTAGACCATACATTTTTACTAGCAATTCGTCAATGAAATTCGCTGTCCTGAATAATACTTCATCAGCAGACTCATCAGGACTGTCGGGACAACAAGGAACGATAATGTCTTGGGGTTTTAGTTCAAGCACCTGGTCCTCTCTTTCTAGTGGCCTGTTTTTTGTGTCTGTAACATATCCTAGCTTCTTTAGATTTTCTATGCTTACATTTATCTCTTTTGGTTTGAAATGCGTTATGGGAACTTCAGAGACATCATATCTCACTGTCCCGTCTTTATTCACAGCAACACTGTGTTTTGCTCTAAGTATTCCTTTCATCAGGTGTTCAGGAATGTGATTGATGTTGACTGTCCCTTTTATTCCTTTAATCAAGTCAGGATATATCTTTTCTCCGAGCTTTTTTAGCATAAATGGAAATATCTCATTGATATCAATCGAATATGTCGCATAAGTGGATTTTTTATGATGCGCATTATTGCAATTGTCTGATTTGCATTCATTGCAGTATTCAAGTTTCCTTGCCTTCCTATCGCACATTTCACATACTGAAAACACTGTCCTCCTGTTGCATTTATCGCAATGAAATATGGGGAATGAGCTGGTTATTTTTCCTGCTTCCATTGAACTCTGCAATGATCTAAGCTTTCCACCCTCGGCACCTATTGGAAAAAGCATGTGTGGCTGGCCTGCAAGTTTTCTCATCTTTGCTTTTTCTGGCCTGCCCATCCTTGATCCAATAAATATTCCTAATTTGTCTCTTATTATTATAGGGCTTATCTTGTTTATTATCTGCAGCATCAATTGATCCTCTTTGCCTTCTTCAACCCTGAATTCAGCTATTGATTTTAGTATTCCTTCAACATCTTCCTTAACAAGTATGTCATGAATGTTTAGTGTTGTTAGTAATGCTTCTGCGTGGTCTTCTTCAACGACAACATACTCATTATTAACAAATAAATGAGGCACACCTAAAAGTTCCAGAGATCTTTTTGCATCATCTTTTGGAAGAATTATTTTTTCGATCTTGTTATCAGGCTTATTATCAACCCGTATTATCTTTACGGTTTCCATCCAGAATATTAGTGCCTTGAACTCATAGATGTTCAATGATCTCCAATAATAAGTATAATAAGGATGTAATGGGATGTTGAGTTTTCTTGAGAGTATTATTGCTGCTTCTGCAGAAAGCTTTGTCCTTAATGGCTTCTTGAAAATTACTTCAAGCCTCTCTTTAGGTATCCTGACAACATCTGATAATTTATCTAGATCAATATTCTTATATCTTGAACTTGTAATGTAGTTATCATCCTCTATTTCTTGTCTTGGATATTGCTGTACCGCCGCCTCTTCAAGCTCCTGAACCCATATTTCCTCGCAATATCCTGGCGGAACAAGCAAATGATTTCTGTTAAAGAAATCTCCGTAAGCAACCAACACATCCCCTAAATAAAGTATTTCTTTTACCTCTTTTTTGTATTGTTTTGCAAGAGCCTCGTTCTCTAAAAGGACAACATTTCCATTATATAACTTTACTATTGGTCCATCTATCGTATCACACACCGTTATTGCTGTTGCTTTTCCTGGTCTCTCAACCTTTAATTGCGTTGCTGTTGCAATATAATTATTCAATACAAGCATTGTTGCAGGATGTATTGACTGGGCAGAATATCCTGATACTCTTGACCTCCCATATCTTAATCTGAAAGCGCCATTCCTTAACGGATGGCCCAGAACAGGCCTTCCTGCAACCAAATCTTTTATGTAAGTGTAATCAGGGCTTATTCCTTGTTCTGACTTTTTCTTTAATGCCTTTGCAGACTTTTGGATATGAAGATATTCCTCTAAGAACATCCAATCTTCCATATCAAATTCTTTTCCCCATTTACCTAGTTGTTTCCAGAGCTTTGCTGCCTTTAATGGAATGCAATCCGTATATAACAGACAAAAACCGCTTCTGATCAAATTAGTCGGTACTCTGGGAAGATCCTTATAGTTACTCACTTCAAATCTTTCTGATGCCTCTGCACCTAACTGTACAGGCATGTGTTTCATTAAAAAATCTATTTCATCCTTGTTTGGGAAATATTGCCTCGGACTTATCTTTCCATGATAATCTTCAACCTCAGCAAAGGTTCTTTTTATCTCTAAATCTGTTGCATCGTATTTCTGGAACCCGAATTTTTTCCTGACATAATCTGCAATCAGCACACAGACACTTGCTGCTGTTCCTCCTGCATTTCTTATTGGCCCTGAAAAATTAACACAAAAATATTTTCCCTGGCTATCAAGCCTATCAACAATATCTATATGAGTAAAGCCTTCTATGGGGCTTGATACAATCCCTACTGTAACATATGCAAATCCTGTCCTGATGCCCACTTCCATCGCTTCTTTCTGATCCTTAAACTTGCAAAATTTTTCTAATGCAATCTCTTCAGCAATCTTAAAAGCGACCCTCCAGTCCAATATCCCGTACTGCTTCTCAAGTTCTGAAATCCTATCAACTGCTTTTGTATTCTGCAACTGGGGAGCAACTACTGAGATTATGCCAATCACTCTTTCAGCCATGTTTTTTGCAAGAATCACTTCTGGTGCCTCTTTTGGATCATAGCCTTTTTTTCTTGCCTCTAAAGCAACCTTATACTCTTTCTGGCAGCCTGTTTCTAGCTCTTCAAAATATTTTTCCATCTCTTTTGAGCATTCAACCATTTTCTTTTAGGAAATTCATTATTTTTATCTCTCTTGTCTGCATATCTATAATAAATGCTCTCCCGGGCTGAGGTTCAAGGCCTCTTCTTTCCTGCTCTGCAGACTTTGCAACCCAGCAAGAGGCATTTATGCATGTAATGTTTCTATAATTATTAACAGAAGCCCTGTGTATGTGTCCTGAAAACAAAAAATCAGGCACTTTATCAATGACTAAAGGATCTTTTCTTGAATCAGGAATGTATAATGTTGCAGTATGTGTAGGACTCAAATGTCTTCTCTGCAATTGATATCTCATTATCAGGTCTGCCCTTTTCTGTCCTCCTCTCTGCCTGACGTCAGGCAATGCATATGAATAATAGATAAAGCTTCCGCCATGATAAAGCTGGACATCAAATCCTTCAAAATCTTTGGAAGAAAAAATATTTATCAATGAGGGGTTGCTTACGCAAATAACATTAGGAAGCATCCATATTGGCCTGGAATATTCATCATTAAATGCGGGTTGAGGCTCTGACATTCTTCCAACATCATGATTTCCGGGACAAACAATTATCGGGATACTTTTTATTTTCTTCAAATGCTCTGCTAATGCGGCATATTGATCTTTTATATCGATTATGTTTAAGTCATATTCTTGATCGGGATAGATGCCCACACCGTCAACAAGATCCCCGACGATAAAGATATATTTTATTTTTGATGCGATCTCTTTCTGTTGTTCATTGCCCTGCTCGCCATTAATCCATTCTATTAGCTTGGTGAATTCTTTTTCAAGAAACAGCTTGTTGCCTATCTGCGGATCTGCAATCACAACAAAATATCCTGGTTCAGGACTTTTCTTTAATTCTTTTGTCAAAGGTATGTCTGGCAGTATGATGTTGTTTGCAAAGACAAGCTTATCAAAAGTTCCTGTAACGCCGATTATTTCATCTAATTGAACCTCTTGAGCTAACGCAAACAAGTCTTCTTTATTATGATTAACAAGCACTTTGACTGTTCCTGTCTGATCCTCTAAAGTTAATAAGATGTTGTTGTTTTTAGAGACTATTTTATCATAAACCAGGCCTATTAATGCAACGTTTTCTCTTTCTTTTTTCTGATTTATCCTCGCTATTGATGTTAGGCTGCTTAATTCCTGCCTTTGCCGCAATATTTTTTCTAATTCCTTGAATCTTGCATTAAAATAATTCACAAAATCATTGACTGTTCTCTTGTGGCTTTTTTCTTTATAATCAAAAAGTATCTTTATCCTGTGGTCTCTCATTAATTTTTCCTTGTAGTCATGAATATTTAATTCAGTCAATTCCTTTTCTTCAGGGATTATTTCTGGTGTTGCTCGTGCGGTTTCCTCTGGTTTATTAGTTTCTGGTTTTTTCTCTTCGGGCCTTATGTGTTGAAGTATGTATTCTTGAAATTTCCCATATAATCTGCCATCCTTGTGTTTTTCCCTCAATACAATTGCTTTTTCAAAGTCATCTACATTTATGGGGATTTTGTGCTCTGTAATGACTAACGACTCTTTATTCAAAACAGTAAAATTTGTCTTAACAGGAAAAGGCCTATCTTTAATATATTCAAGAAGATCAGGACTTAATAAGATGCCTTGATCTAAATAAAATTTTATTATTTCCCGCTCTTTCATTTTTATTGTTTAAACATTTAATAGGCTTTCAAGCAATGATTTTATCTTGATGTTTAGATTTTCATTTGTAACTATGCTTATCTCCCTTGTTCTTCCATATCTCCCTTTAGAGATGACTTTTGCATTTATTATTCCTAGAAGATCAAATTCAGATATCACGTCAGAGGCCCTTCTTTGGGTTAATGGCCTTAGATTTGTTTTTAGGCAGAGATCTTTGTATAATGTGTAGATATCTCCTGTAAACATTGGTTCCTGAGACTTATGTTTTTCTGCTATCAATAATATTGAGTATAGCACTAATTGGAATTGTCTTGGTTGTGTTGTAATAATATCAATTACCCTGTCTTTTTCTATTTTTTCTTCTGATTCATCAAGCTCCTTTAATGTTATTTTTGTCTGGCCTTTTCTTTCTGCAATCTCTACAGCGACCCTTATTAATTCTAGGGCTCTTCTGGCATCTCCGTGTTCTCTTGCCGCATATGCCGAACATTTTGCAATAACTCCTTCTTCTAGAACGCCGTCTTTGATCGCTGCAGCGCATCTGTTTTTTAATATATCTTGAATCTGCAATGCATTATATGATGGAAAAACTATCTCTTCTTCACTTAATGAGCTTTTTACTCTAGGGTCAAGATTGTCTGCAAACATCACATCATTACTTATTCCTACTATTGATACTTGAGAGTTTTTCATTTCAGTATTGATTCTTGTCAAATTATATATTACTTCATCACCTATTTTCTTAATAAGTTGATCTATTTCATCTAAAATAAGTATTATTACTTTTTTATCCTGGTTTAATGCTTTATAGAATATGTTATATACTTCATCTGTTGGTAATCCTGTTGGTGGAATGCTTTTTCCGAAACGCCTTGCTATCTCTGCAATCAACCTATATTCTGTGTCAGTAACTTTCTTGAGCTTGCAATTGATATATATAAACTTTACAGGAATGTCCTCTCTTTGAGCCATTGATGAGATTTGATGTGCTGTATGCTGTACTGTCAATGTCTTGCCTGATCCTGTCCTGCCATAAATGAATATGTTTGAAGGCTTTTCATTTCTTAAGCAAGGGGCAAGGATCTTAACTAGGGCAGAGGTTTGTTCTTCCCTATGCAATACTTCATCTGGGAAGTAAGCGCTTTGAAGAACAGCTTTGTTCTTGAATAATGATTCTTTCCTTATGAAGTTCTCTAAAAATTCTGTTATTGTCATTTCAAATCCTCCGCTCAACATTTCCAGAAGAAACAAGGGTTATTTAAATATTTCTGATATGTGAAATATATAAACTAAGATTGGTTTTGCGATAGTTAGGATTATAATATTGATTATAGAGAAGCTATGCCTCCCCCTGATTTCTTATGGAGGTTATGGAAATTTGAGTAATCTTGTTCGGTTTTGGTAATGTGTTTTTGTTTATTAGTAATGTGCTTTTATTTGTCTGTCTACGTTCATTATTATTCTCATCAGGTGTTTTGTGCTTAAATTAAGATCAAACATACTTTCTGACATCTACTTTGACATCTATTTTTAATTCTCCTTATTATATTATATATAAATAAATATACTTATTATATTATATATATTATATAATTATTTTCAATATAGTAAATAAATAAATGAAAAAGAAAGGGAATAAGGAAGAAAGAATGAAAAACAAAGAAAAGAATATAAAATCAAGCACAAAACCAGATTATATCTAAATACAAAACAAGCCAAAACAACTCAAAAATGACCTTCTATGCGAAATCACGGTGTCTGTATATAACCAATAAACCAACATATTGGGTGTTCACAAAATCACAAACTATTGGGTGTTCACAAAATCACAAACTTTATACGTCAGAAATACCACTCATTTATGATGAGTGGATAAGCAAGACTTATCCTTGTATTATATCATAGATTAGTGTTTCTGATCGTGATCAAGAACAAGCATGATTGCCATGCAATCATGCCACTGGTCCGATGAAAATGAAGACATTTTCAGCGTGCCAAAATCTGTGATTTTGTGCATTTGACCGGCGGTTCTTGACATAATATTTCATTATTCTTTATTATAATATGTTATAAGGTGATATTATGGTACAAGCCATTATAAATATAGGTGAAAAAGAAAACAGGATACTGACAATAATAAGAGGAAAGCACGGATTGAAAAATAAATCTGAAGCAATAAATTTTCTTATAGAAAACTATGAAAAAAATCTATTAGAGCCAGAATTAAGGCCCGAATATAAAGAAGAATTATTGAAGATAGATAAAGGAAAATTTCACGAGCTTAAAGATATTAAAAGTCTAAAGGAATTAATAGAAAATGTATAGGCGACAGATTAGTGATAAGTTATTGAAAATTCTTAGAAAATTGCTTAATAACGATAAGACGAGATATAGTGCGGCACTAAATAAGATTAGTGAAATTATGTCTTCTGAAAATTTTAATCATTACAAGAACTTAAATCATGACATGAAATCATTCAAGAGGATGCACATTGACAGTCATTTTGTTCTTATATTTAATGTAGATGAAGAGAATAAACAGATACTTTTTGAAGATCTCCAGCATTATGATGCTGCTTATAAGAGATGGTTCTAAAGGGAGCGAATCTTACTAATTAACACCTTTAAATCTTAATTATTATTCACTCCCGAATAACAACAAATCAAAACATTTATAAATGATATTGACTTCCCAAGGACACCAGTATAGTTATTATGAGGTAACAATGTCGATATCAACAAAAGTCGCAACAGGAGCATTTTATTTAAGTTCGTTGGTGTTTTGTTATAATGCAGGAAGAGACGCCTACGCGCATCTCCAATACGTTTATTTTAGTGACATAAAACCAGATTTAGGAAAGAAACAGGAAGCTACAGACGACTGTTTTGAATATACAAAAAACACGGCAAAATCCGCATTCCTTTTTTTTCCGATCACATTTTATCCAATTAGTAAAAATAAGAAAGATATGGAAATTAAAAAACAAATTAATAATAAATAATGCGGGGGTAAACAAAAATGTTAGTACAACCAGAATTAGTAAAGAAGATGAAGGATTTCGGATTAAATTCCTATGAAGCAAAGATATGGGCAGCTCTCTTATCAAGAGGAGTCAGCTCAGCAGGAGAACTTTCAGACATATCAAATGTCCCTAGATCAAGGACATATGATGTTTTAGAGTCTCTTGAGAAGAAAGGATTTATCATGATGAAATTAGGCAAACCAATAAAATACATGGCATTGCCTCCATCAGAAGTGATAAATGTAATAAAGAAGAGAGTAAAAGAAGAGTCAACAAAACATGAAGCACAATTAGAAGAGCTGAGAAATTCCCAGATATTGAATGAATTGACAACACTGCACACTACAGGAATTGAACTTGTCGAGCCAACAGACTATGTCGGATTGATCAAGGATAGAACAAACGTGTATGATCATATGGAATCAATGATAAAGAATGCCGATAAAACTGTTTATATAATGACTTCACATGACGGATTGACAAGAAAATCACAATACATGAGAAAGACATTAAAGAAATTAGCAGACAAAGGGATTTCAATAAAAGTTTTAGTTCCTTTCACAAAAGACTTGAACAAATATTCAGAAGAGCTTAAAGGAGTTGCAGAAGTAAGAACAGTCCAGAACATGACATCAAGATTTGTAATAGTTGATGATGCACACATATTGTTCATGATCACAGACGATAAACACGTACATCCAAGCTATGATGTCGGCGTATGGATAAAAACTCCGTACTTTGCTGCTGCTTTGAAAGAGATGTTCGAGCAGATGTGGAAGAGAAAGTAAAAGGTGATACAAGATGGACACTAAAAACACTAAACCATGGTATAGAGAAAATATATTTGGTTTGCCTGTATATCTTTTGGGGACAATAATTTTGGCATTTGCAGTGAATTATGCCTTGAACACCTCTGTTAATGTGGAAGCTTTTCAGAAAGTAAAGAATCAAATTCCGGAATTCAGGTCGGAATGCCTTAATAATAACAGATTGCCAGAAGAATTTTACTTGATTAAAAACAACGAGGGAAAAGTTGTTGATACAGCATTTGTCTCTTATGATGGAAAAAGAATAAATGATTTAGCAAATCAAAGGTGATAAAATGTCAAACGACACATCAAAATTAGAATTCATGACTCTTCCTGCCGGAGGTTCCACACATGTTTTCCATCTTACACACCATGATGGAACTCTTATGTCGACTGACTCAAAGGATTTTTTAAAAGTCTTGCTCCGAGCGTTTATTTCGTCCCCTCTTAATAGCACTTATAGTAAAAATTTGAAGATAATTATGAAGGGGAATTTTGATGAAGAACAAAAACAATTTACTGAAGGTATTGCAAAACTTTATGCAGGTTCACATTTAATGAATTATGAAATAGAGTATACAAATAAATGAAACTTGAATTCAAGACTAACCAAGGATTTTATGTTTCAAAGTTGATTGAAGACAAGGTCGTGATGTGGACAGCATCAAAGAATTTTGATGAAATGCTCTTTAATACTTTCGGAAGAACACTTCCAAAATACTTCAACGGAACAACACTCGAAGTGTCTGTTGCAGAAGATTTAAACAATAAGCTTGGAAAAATAACGAAACAAGCGGAATTATATCATTCAACAAACAAAGTTGAAATAAGTTATACAGAATCACGCTAACTCACCTCTTTTTCCTGAGCCGGGCCAGGATTCTTGGCTTGGCTCGGGTTTAAAAATACTTATTAATAAAGATCCTGATTAAAATGAAAGCACTCTATTTATTCGACCCTAGATTTTTTGGAAGCATTCATGATATAAAAAAATCAGATAGTTTTATTTATAACCGTGATATGGATCCTCCATTTTACGAATTCCTTGCACAAGCATCTAATACTTCAAGAGAATACTTAATTAAAGGTTTTGTAGAAATTCTAGAAGGAAAAAACGAAGATTTTCAAGTTAGTGATCTAATAACGGTAGAGCCAATATTTGCTATTAATAGTATGGTCGGCTTTAAGGGAATAAAACAGGAATTATTTTCTTTTGACAAAATTGATTATAATAAGCCATTATTTCAACCATTTTTCAAAGCAGGCCTGCCTGAAGCCGTTAATGAATTTAGGACAATCATAGTGCCTGACGAAAAATATTCTAATAAAATAACGAAAAAGATTTATTATTTCAATAAATCAGAAGACGACACAAGAAGCGGTCTTACAACATTCTCCAACACGGCACCTTCTAAAGAAGAATGTGATGATGTAATTTTAAGACAAAAAAACAACATTACTGCATTGATAATGGCCATACTTGCAGAGGATTATGCTTTACTAAGATAAATTTATAATCTATATTAAAATTCTGGATTTATGGATAGCTTAAAGATTATAGGAACAAGTCATATCGCAAAACAATCAATAGATGAAATAACCCGAACTTTCAAGAGTTATGATCCGGACATTGTTTGTGTCGAGCTCGATCCTAAAAGGCTTCATGCATTGATGACAGATGCAAAGCCAGATTATTCTTTAGCAGGCATTAAAAGATACGGGTTGCAAGGATATTTGTTTGCAGTAATAGGAGGATTCATACAAAAAAAATTAGGAAATGTCGTCGGTACAAAACCAGGTTCTGATATGTTGACTGCAGTCAATCTTTCCAGAATTAATAAAAAACAATTAATGCTTGTCGATCAGGATATTGAAATAACATTAAAAAGATTCTCTAAAGAATTCACATTCAAAGATAAAATGAGATTATTATGGGACATAATCAAAAGCCCATTCGGAAAAAAGATAAAAATAAATCTTAATGAAGTCCCTAAAGAAAAAATCATTGAGCAGATGATAGGACAAATAAAAGACAGATATCCGTCACTGTATAATGTTTTGATCCAGGAAAGAAATGTTGTAATGGCAAAGAATATTTACAAGATTAAAGAAAAGAATCCTGAGAAGAAGATCTTAGTTATTATCGGGGCAGGTCATGAGAAAGACTTATTGAAATTAATACAGCAAGAAGGATTCAAAAGAGATAAGGTTTATTGAACCGAAATAATTAATTTGAATAAATTAATAAATCGGATTTGATAAGAGATTAAGCATGATAATACGGAGATTAAAAAAATCGGAAATTAAGCCCGTTGCAGCATTAATGCTTACCGAATTCAAAAAACCACCCTATAATGAGCAATCCGATATAAAATCAGTAGTAAAAAGTTTAAAGTTTTATTGCACCATCGGAAAAATTTATGTCGCAATCTGTGAAAAGCGGGCAGTCGGGGCCTTAATCTTCAAGATCGAAAGATATTGGGAAGGCGACGTTATAATAATAGAAGATCTGGTAGTAAAAGAAGAGTATAAAAAGAGAGGGATAGGGAAAAACTTGATGAAAAAGGTCGAAGCTTATGCAAAAAGGCATAAACTCAAAAAAATATTATTAAAAACGAACAAGAAATCTTCGGCATTGAATTTTTATTGTAAGATGAATTATAAAATAATGAAAGAGTTAATCGGTTTTGAAAAGAAAATTAAATGATTTCATTTCTTAATATAATATCAAAAAAAATAAAAAAAATTATCTAACTGTTGGTTCTGTATAATAGATTGGCGCATTATCGTTTCCTGGAAGGGTTATTGATCCAAGACCATCAAGATCATTTTCAAGATCATTCACTTTTATGTATTTGTTGCTTATGGTGAATAGTTCATTGTCCATGATTATGCTTCTTGATACAGATGCTCGACCATACCAGTTATAGTATGAACTTGATCTTGAGTCATGCTTTACTTTTCCTATTAGATCAAATCCGTTCTTTGAGACCTTAAAGACATATGCTCCATCCCAATACTTGTAATCATAGCCATATTGTCCTCTTGTTTCTCTTTGAGTTATTTCTGATATGGGGATTACTAACACATCATCGAATAACAAGAATGCTTTATGATCATACAGTATTGGACTGTCTGTTCCTTGCATTCCCATTTCAAATGTATCGACCTCTTTCGGATTCTCAAAGTCTGAGACATCAAACAAAGATATCTTAACACCTTTTATTGTTGCTCCACCCCAATCATTTATCTCTGTCTGCTTGCCGACACCAATTATGAAATCTTCGTTATATGGGTGAAGATAGCTTGAATATCCAGGGATTTTTAATTTTCCAAGCATCTCAGGATTTTTTGGATCACTTAAATCAATCACAAAAAATGGATCAACTTGCCTGAATGTAACCATATATAGTTTGTCTCCCATGAATCTTGTTGAATATATTTGCTCATCTTTTGCAATGTTTTCAACTTTTCCAATCAAATCCATATCTTCATCAAGTACATAAACATTATTGTATGTTTTTCTCCCCGAATTCATCCATAAGTCAACAGTGGTTGCAACTCTTAAATTACCTTCATATTCATCTAAACTAAATTGATTTAGCAATCTTCCATCAGCAGAGCCTTTTGTCTGATAACTTAACTCTCCTTCATCGACAGCTATTTTATGGATTATTGTCTTTGAGTTTTCCAATAATTGCTTTGCATCATAATCATCTAATGCTTCCTGTATGTCATTGAACATTTTATCATATTCGTCTTGAAGATCTTCATCATCCTGCAATTTATTGAAGAATTCTGTTAATCTTTCAGAGATCCTGTTCCATTGCTCTTCATCACTAATCTTTAATCTTAGAATATCTTGGACATCCTCTTTTAATGACCCTTCCAATAATGGGACAACAACGTCTGTAAACCTCTCTTTGTCATAACTGTTGTCTCTGCAGTACCATCCCCAACACCTGTGAGGCTGCTTCTGGAAGGCAATGTAGATATTATCTTCAGACATCATCAATGTATTTGAGTAACCTAAAAGATAAACCTCTGAATCAATTACTTTTTCATTGCTCACATCAACACTCACTATTATATTATAATTATATTGCTCTTCACCATTATCAAAATAATATATGTCAGGATTGATCACTTTTTGAGCAAAAACAACCGGAGGCCTGACAGGATATTGAGCATATTTCACAGCCACCAAATAAACTATATCATCAATCATCCTGGACTGGAAATAAGATCCAGAAACCTTGAAAGTTTCACTTAATGCAGGATCTTCCTTATCCGAAACATCATAGATCAAAACCTTTGTCATCTGCTCATAAGTTTGCTGAGGCATAATATCATACTTATTGAAATAAAATGATTCATCACTAGATTGAGCAAGAACAACAACCCTGTTTTTATAAAGGAACATGTTATTTGCATAGGTATTTTTAGGAAGATCAGTTTCAGAAACTATTTCTTTATTGTTGAATGCATCAACAATGATCAATTTATTGTCTTGAACTAAGTATATGTATTTATCATCGTTCTTGACAAAATCGGCCTCGTCAACGCCTGCTACTTGAACATTTGTTTGAGAGTATTGATCTGCGCCTGCTGAAGGAGCGCCAGAATCAGATGCAGTGGCACTGATTTTTGCACTTTCCATCATTACTCCTCCTCTTATATCATAATTCTGGTTATTGCTGTTTTCCAAGAGGAAAGCATTTAATTCATTAATAGAATTAAACTTCAGCACGTCTCCTGTCTGGTTATTTCCTGCAAGGATAGGGCCACTAGGAGTATTTGGGCTACCAGTATTTACTGGAGTTCTAGGATTAACAGTTGTTGTGCATCCAGCTAATATTACAATACTTACTAAAAATATCATGAATATTGTTGTTTTATTATTCATTTGAATTCACCAATAAAGGAAGGGATTAGCTGATATATAAAGGTTAATAAAGGTTTAAGTCAGATTGAAGCTATAGGAACATCATCCTTTCATAGCAAGATACTCTTTCCTTGTCATTCTCGCTGATTTCAAACAAGAATTTATTAAAACATTCTGTTGCACAGACCACTCAATATCAGAATGATTCAAAACATATTCTGCCCACAATTCCACAAAATTCATCCTTTCCGCATTATTATCATTTATAAAAGTCATCAAGCATTACCTCATATCTTTTAATCAGTTCTTTGTCCAGATGTCCTTGTGCAACAATTCGTATGTGCCGCGCATCTTCGAGATCCTTCGGGGATTTAAGTATTTTTTCCTTGAACGCTATTTGCATCTCAAGATTGGATATTATGATTTCTTTATTATCTGATAACATGACTTTCAATGTTCGGGAAAGTGTCAAGTCATCTATTTTATTTTTTGTACATTTCAATTCTATGTTAGGGATTACCGAGTTGTTTTTTGCAAATCTCACCGCCAACTTTTCTTTAATATAATTATATACCTCTAAATCATCCTCTGCATTGATGCAGTAAAAACCCGCTTTTTTTAAATCAGCATATATCTCTTGAAAAATATTGAAGCCAATCTTAGGTATTAATATATCCACATCCTCGCTAGCCCTGGATCTTCCAAGCAATATAGACACATAACCGCTTATAACAGCATAAGATGTATGTTTTTTGAGTATATTGATAAAATCTAAGGCAAAGGTGTCCAGTTCTGATAACTCTCTAGCTATCTTTATCGTGTTGCCTATAAATTCCATAGATTCGGAGAGACGTATAAGTATTTAATGATTGCGGTGATACACCCTGAATAAATGTGCTTATTATGAAAAAAGTGTTCATTAAAAATAAACAACAATGTTTATTGGCAATAAAAACCTTTATACGTCAGAAATACCACTCATCTATGATGAGTGGAAAAGCCATGCTTATCCTTCTGATATACATGGACTGGTATTTCTGATCGTGATCAAGAACAAGCATGATTGCTAGCAATCATGCCACCG